>Ga0207099_1058_pt1 | contig 23293 bp, 15 predicted proteins | sample Alteio_BWMinHeat_85_FD_153521 | JGI IMG/M metagenome (GOLD analysis project Ga0207099, IMG submission 153521) | Enriched cells from forest soil in Barre Woods Harvard Forest LTER site, Petersham, Massachusetts, United States -... | ecosystem: Environmental > Terrestrial > Soil > Temperate forest >... | reverse complement strand
AATACCATAATCGGGGTTTTTATAGCCGTATGGCGTGTCGATGGGATTTTTAATAATGTTTTGCAGCATATAAATTAGTTTTGGGTCATCGTAATATTTTTTAATATCCTGAATCAATTTATGATGTAGAGTCGACTTATAAAATGATTTGATATCCGTACGGATAAAATATTCTGGTTGTTCTTTTAGCAAAACTTCACGAATTTTTTGCGTTGCGTTTTTAACACCGCTTGGTCCATCTAGATAATAACAGTTTGGATTCATCACGTGTTTGAATGTGGGCTTTAATATTCTGAGCAATATGTGCTGAAAAATGCGGTCTAAAATATGTAGTCGATCAACCATTTCATCGCTGAAATAATAACGTTTTAAGCAGCACGGTTCATAGCTACCACTGACCAAATATACTATAATTCTTATTCAGGAGTCCCTTATGCGAAGTGATGAGAAAAAATATGCATTAACTCAAGAAGCTAAGTCATTATATGTCCGTTATGATGAATGGCCTGAGCTCGCCCAATTGTTTGCTGAAACACAAAAAAAGAACCCTAAAAGTAAATTAGGCAGTACTAATACGCCACTCACAGAGGCTGATTTCAATCATTGTGTTGATTTACTACCGCAAAAAAAAGATCACGATGATTTACCCAATATTACTTTTGATGGCGCCAATATTCAGCATCCGGGTTACCATATCGTCAAACTTCCGATTAATGACCCACGCGCTTTTATTCTTGGAAAAATCACATATTGCTGTCAATCGATTAATGGTTATGCACAGCAATGCGTTATTGATGGATGGACGCAACCTAATAGTGGTTTTTATGTTTTATTAAAAGCAAATAATAAAAATAAAAAATCTCCTGTATTTAAGGCAGATGGTTCAATTAATTATGATGATTATCATATTGTAGGTCAGACTTTCGCTTGGGCCAGTATTTATGGGAATCTAGTTTTTTACGCGTGGATTTTTTTAAAGCATGAAACAGAAAAATTAAATAAAACAAAATTACTAGAGGGGTATTCCGAAAAAATTGTTGCTGAATCTAACACTGTATATCGCGTGATGATGGGACGAAACCCTCATATACCTTCTCCAAATGAATTTATAACGAATAATATTGAATCAGAGATGTTGTTCACGGGTCGCTCTCATCAAGAATCTATTAAGCAAATTCAAATAGCGTGTACTGACATTCCCTCATGGAAACACAAAATTGAGACAGCAGTTGAAAAATTACCGTTACATATTGAAAATATTGAACAAAAAAAATTATTATTTGTTTATGCTCCACCCTGCAAACGCTATGTAGATCTTTTAAACGACTGCGCCAACAATCCATTTTTATTTGATAGACTTAAAATTGCACTGAATGATGCAGATACTAAAAAACAAATTATGCTGTTAAAACAATTAACAGCGCTTTATATTTCATTTCCAATTCCAATAATTCAAAAAACATTCCATTTTTTAGATAAAGTCGCTATTGCTAAAAAATATATTAAAACAATTGATACAGACGCAGTTTATTTAGCACAAACACTCATTCTTCTTGAAAAAGAGCCATTACTTCCAGCGGCAATAATAAACATAATTCATGATGAATTGACAAAAGATAGTGACGAACTTTCCATTTTAAGCATCAATAAAATAGCCCACTTCCTTAAAGCGTTACAAAAAGAAGGTTTTGAAATCACTGAATATTTATACCAGTATGCGCTGGAAAGCTTACGATATATGCCTACAGCCAGTTTTGAAATTCATGAGGGCTATCGGTATGAAAAAGAAGAGCGTACGCAATATTTACCTTTCGCCTTTTTTATTCATCAATTGAATACACTAAAAAACACAGGATTTGAATTAACACCTAATATATTAATGTATATGTCAAAATTGAATATCATGGCAATATACGAATTTAAAGCAATTCATACTATTGATGAAATCCAACAGAAAAATGATATTGATATATTAAAATTAAAATCCCTGATTGATAATAATATTGAGATTAATCAAATATCTCTTTACTGCTTATTAATTGCGACACGCTATGAAAGAAATATTGAAGAAACTATTTTTATTTTAAAAAAAATAAAAGGAATTTCGTTTGATGGAGATGAAGCATTTAAATCCTGTTTTAAAGCTGTTTTACGTAGGACAAAAGATAACAACTATTCAGAATTAGATTGCTTTGTTTTTCTTGAAAAAATGCATGTTCGTTTAAACAAAGAAACATTAGCAAAGATAGAATTAGATTATGAAAAGAAACTCTTGCCAAAAATCAAGGAAGAATTTGACTCTGAAAATCAAGCTAAACAACGCGAATTTATGCAACTCTATTCAGACGGAAGCAGATTATTTAACATTGCTCGACCAAAAACACCAGACGATCATGAACAATTAATTACGCAAGATAAATTAATGCAGAAAAAATGAAATAAATTCAGAAAAATATTATTTTTGGTAATGGACAGATCGCTCAACACATGAATCAAACCATGTTTTATCGCGGTTGGACAATTTCAGATTTACGCGAACGCTGTAATTTATTCGCGATATTTTTAATTTGTATTTGAATTGTTTTTACTGAGCGCAGCAAAATTAAAGCAATTTCTTCAGAGGATAATAGTTACGCTTTTTCCAGGCCAGTTGCTTCAGCTGCTGCCTCATTGCAAAATAAATATTTTGAATTTTTTTTCTTTTCGTTAAAAATTCAGATGCGTTGTTAGAAACTGCGGAGGTAGGCCTCATATTAGCTAAAAATGATTCGGAATTAATGAAAAATAAGACTGGATTAAAAACTTTTAAAGCCTGCAACCCTCTTTCATAAAAACGCATTTCATAGAATCACCAACTTATTGTGCTTTATATCTTCGAATTAGGTGAAGGAAACCTTTCATATTTCACAACAAACGTAGTTTGTTTGCTTTCAGAAGCACAAAACAACGCTGATTGTGCTTCTCCCGGCGAACTGCCCGACTTCGGATAATCCTCGCCAAATAAAGTTCGCAACACAGCGGTCACATCATTAACGGAAATATTACTGTCTTGAGGCAGCTTTCGTTGAATCATTTGCTCAATCGATTCGTGTGTCAACGACGGAATATTTTTAAAAGCAGAGGGATGCGATAATCTTTGAAAAAGATTTTGCAAAGATTCTGCTAAATTTATTTTTTCTGACTCAGGTAATAGTTTATAAAAACGTACCTCAATACCCTCTTTATCCTCTTCTATTGTTTCTGAAGATTTTGCACTATATTTCCGCATTAATTTTTCCGGCAAGCTCAATTTTTCCGCAAGACTTTCGACATTTTTTGCAATTAAATAATTCAACTCTCGATGATCACGACCAATGCCTGTATGTTCTGCAACAGCATTATAAAGCGCTGCACCATCATCACCAACGAGCCTATCCAAAAATTGATTTGCGACATTTTTTGCCGCTGTTATCCATGCTTTTATTTGCATATTGTCTGCTTGACCAGGCGCTATGCTTTCTAAATCCTCTTGTGTTGAAAACAACATATTTTCAACAACATTTTTATCATTAAAAATGCTTATTTTATTTTTTTTTGATAATAAAAATATCGCGCACAGTAAAAGCCGCGCATCATAGTCTGAAACACAGGTTTCGCTCATTTGATCCAATACTATTTGCGCTACGTTACGAACCGTATTTTCAACCACTTCTTTAAAATCTTTCGAGGGTTTTTCTTCTGACTTAAAGAGAGGATGTTTGTTAGTGGCAATCAAAAAACGTGACAATGAACCGGGAAAATAAGAAGGATTATCTATTCCTCCTTTTTTATTATGCGCTCTTCTTATTTCGGCTATTGTAAAAACAAAATCCTCGCGCATATCAGAATAATTTTTACTTGCTAGAAAACAAATAGCTGCGTTGCGACGTATAATGTCCGATCCACTTTTCAGCGTGACTGTAACCGACGATGATGCATGATTTGACCAAATTGCTTGATTATCAACACTTGCCGGTGCAGTTAATAAATTAGGCCATCCTGTGACTTCTGCTGTTGGTTCATACGCACGCCACGCTGTTTGCGCAACACTATCCGTATCTGAAAAATACGCAACGGCTTGCTGAATAATGTCTGCAGAGGCCGTTTGATTGGCAAGTGCGCTCAAATTTTTTTCAATAAATTGAATTTTTTGGTTCAATAATGATTTTGTTTGTGCATTTATGCCTGGTTTATTTTTATCATGTTCTAGTTCAGCTTTAATTTTCAGTAAAAGATATTCTCGAATATCTGTTTCAATTTCTTCTAATTGTTTATAAGTTATTTCGTTGGTAATGTTTAATTCTTTTTTTAATGCGTTAATACGTGCACGTGCTGTTTCAATTTTTTCATCTTGTATGGAAGACTCAGGATCGATGACAACTGGAATTGCATTGTGGTTTCGTATTTCTATCGGAATCGCGAGATGAAGCTTTACTAAATTGTCTCGTTCCGCTAAAAAATCGGCGAGTAAGTCATGATTACAATCGAGACGTAATACAACACTCGTTGGTTCTTGCAATCGCCTCATCAACGCTGTCGCTTCATCATCAGATAGTTGAATAATACTTTTTAAAATTGACAGTGAAAGGAAATGAGGCTCTTTTGAGAAATGTCGGTACAATCTGTAATGATTTTCTGTTATTCCATTTTCTGGGGAAACACAGGTTTTCAAAAAGGGTAGCGTTGCAAGTGCTCGCTTAAATTTAGCCTCGTCCGCATTCCCTGCTAAAATGTCAGTGAAATTTAAAAGTGTCAAACAATAGGAGTCTGCTTTTAATACCTCATCTGAAACCGTTTCTAGCAACAAACGATAATTTTCTTGTGTAAGCAAATTCATCGAGCACTTTACCAGCATGTTGATTCCGTTTCGAACACTTTCTGCTTTTATTTCAGTAAAATGCAACGTTTCAAGAAAACTGTCACACGTCAAAAAATAGGCTGCTGAATAGTCGCTGAGCGACTGAAAAAGTCGTTTTAAAGGAGTAAAATAGCCGGATATTTCGATGTCTTCACATTTTCTTACAATGGTTTCAAAAAAAATTTGATTTCGACCTTCACCATTGGAAAAAAGACCAAACTTCAGAGCGAGATCTAACGACCGTGCTACTATCTGTTGATTTTTAGATTTTATAACAGCATCAAAATTTTCTTGCGCGCATTTTCTGCTTATTTCTTCGCATTTTTTTTGTTTTTTTTCTTGCTCCTCAACTGGATCATTTGGATTTTTATCTGCCTTATCCGCTGCACTATACTCTACGTCATCTGTTTTCAGCAGATTAAGTGTATTCATGGTCTCTAACGTCGATTTTATCGAAGGCAGCATCTGGGGAGCTTTGATAATTTTCTCAAAATTAACTTTGGTTAATAATCCCTTGTCACCCAGCAAGCTAAAAACAAAGCGAAAAATTTGTACGTAACCAAAATTTTTGATTTTTTCGAAGCTTTCTTGAACATCAGCAAAATCATCAAAATCATCCGGACACGAGAGATACATTGAAGATAAAACAGGTAGCCATCTAAGCATGTCACTAAATAATTCAGATGAGAGTTCTTTTTTTGCTTTGATATATATGTTAAAAAAATGTAGTGCTTCTGTGCTGTCGTTTAAAAGTCCCGTTTTTTTCAATTCGTTTAAGAATGCATAGAGTTCTTTTATTTGGCTTTCACTCAGTTCAAAAAAGAAAAAACAATTATCTTGTGTCAAAAATTTTTTTTCTGCCATCAATTTTAAAAGGTTAAATGCTATCTCAGAAGAATTCCTGAGGAGTTCTAAAAAATTATTTTCCCATTGAATTGACAAACTGCTTAGAAGCGTCAATATGTCAGCGATCTGATTTAAGTCTCCAGCCCTAGCTTCGCGCTCAGCGAGTTGGTAAATCCTACAATCTCGTATATCTTTCAAAAAAAGAAGCGGCTTTTCATCTAATAGAGCTAACACTTTAAAAATGCCGCATACCTGAGCTCTGCTGATAATATTATTCAAGCGAGAGAGTAACGACTCAGTATCAGAATGTTTATATGACAAAAAACCTTCAAAAATGGTGATCACGTCACCAGTTTGTTTTTTATAATTTACAATTTTTTTAAACCACGCAAATGCTTCCTGCTCTGTTCGGCACGAAAAAAACTGTGCGGTGCGCGAGGTAGGATTGAGTAGTTTACTCAAATCAGCGTCCGTTATGATTGAAATCAATTCAATCAGCGATACGGTTTTTTTATTTTTTGGAAGTTTTTCACAAAATGCTTTGTAACAGTCGATGGTTGGCAGGCAGTCAAAAAGCGTTACAAAAATAGCTGCAAAAGTAGTTTTTGATCCGTCGCGTGTCAAAAAACAAGTGATATCCATTTGTGTGTTGAAAATGGCATTTGGCTTACGTAATTCATTTTGCTGCTGCGTCATGGATACATCTTGTGATTCAAGCAGCCTCTGCAATTTTTTTAGATCAGCGATTGCTTTTGAATCTGGAGAAAAAAAACCTTTTTTCTCATCGTAGTTTTTGATGATGCGCTTGAGCAATTCTGTTTCAACAGTACCTTTTGGCATATTTTTCTCATAACAGTTCTATTTTTTTATTTGTTGTGCATAGATGTTATGTAATATCGAACCGCTGTCTCATCATCTTTTCCTTTTTGCAGTCGCTGCGTTATTGCTTTTATCAAAACATCCCGAGACTCTTCGTTTCAGTAGGCTTCTGTATTTCTTTTGACGGGCTACCCATAAAATCTGCACCAAAAATAAATTGAGTGACTGATCGCGATTGACCCGATGAATAAACTGAAATTTTATTTGTATTTAAATGAAAAAAAGAGGGAGGAGAACCTTGAAGCGTTTTTATTGTCTTATTTGATTCAATATTACATATATCAACCACACCAGCGCAATGTTTATAAACGAATCTCACATCTGCTCCATCATTAAGCAATCCGATAAGCCAGCCGCCGCCCGAATTTTGCGCATTCATCTCAGCTAAAGACTCGCCAGTTTCGCTGTCAAAAAATAAACGCGGTCCACGACCATTTTCAGACACAATAATACGCGTGCTATCTAAATTAAACATTACCCTTGAATGAAGCACAGAGTTACCTGGTTTACAATGTATAAGTGGTCGACACGTGTTGGCGTCCCACACGATAAATTCTGAAGTAAATAAATCACATTTTACTCTTGATGCCTTGGTTACAAATTTTTGCCCATTCAGACTGAACTCGCAAGAATAAATTTCATAACTTTGAATCGCATTAGGTTGAATTTTACCAAGAAAACGATATGTGTCGCCATCATAAAATCGAAGTGAATAATCACCGGATGTAATGACACCAATTTTTTTTCCATCTGGGCTAAAGGTGGCACAATGAATATTACACACACCTTTTTCATCATAGAAGACTTCTTTCAGGCAGACACCTGTGTGGGTATCCCAGACCATAAAAATTTTTTGACTATCACAGTGCGCTGTAGATAGACATTCTGCGGAAATAGCGCGTTTTTCATCCATGGAAATCGCTAAAAAATGGTGGTTACCTAAATCAATCGAATGTAATCCTGTGGTTTTGTACACCCTCTTTTCACAAAAACGTTCTTTATCCTTTGGATCTAAAAAACACATTGCTGGATTTCGATAGACTGCAAATAACCTTGATGTCAATGTTAAATTTTTAAATGTTTTTTGATCATTCAAAAAAGAAAATATGAGACGAGCAAGCTCAGGAATTGAAAATAATGCCAAAACACAATGATTTTTAAAATCAGCAGTAAAATTATTTGGCGGTAGTAAAAATGGAGAGATGGGTGCCGCTTTCACTGCTTCATTTGTATAAGATCGCATAGAGCATTTCCTACTAATTTTTCCGACAGACTATCATGCAACTTATTAGAAAAAAATCAGGAAAAGTCTTATTTTAGAGTAACGTGCATGACATTGAGCGGGGCTTTTTCAAAAAATGATGATGATGAGATAGCGGATATTTTGCAATTCTAAAAAGCGGCTATCAATTTTTTGATAAGTTCAGATGTGCTAGGGCCTGTCGTCAATTAACACATTAATAGACCACCTCTTGAGCGTCCTAACCCTTCATCATCACTTGCATTATTTTTTTTTGGCGCCTGCTGCCTGTTGATATGCTTTAATAATTGTTCCATCCATCAATGAAAATTCCATATCTGAATCTTCAGATAAAATACGAAAAATACGGTCAAAAATACCTTTTTTCGACCAACGCGAAAATCGTTTGTGAACATTCTTCCAGTGACCATATCTTTCTGGTAAATCTCGCCATGGTGCGCCTGTTTTAAAAATCCAAAGAACACCATTAACAAACATTCGATTATCTTTTGCTGTTACTCCAACGTGTTCTGGTCTTCCAGGTGGAAATTGTTCTACTTTCTTAAATTGCTCATCCGTTAATTCGTGTCTCCGTTGCATCCTTCACGCTCCATTTCCATTTAGAAAAGTGCGAAGGATACATCAAACCGTTAATTGACGACAGGCCCTAGTCAATTTTATGAAAATTCAGTAAAAGATTATTCTTCCACACTTTCTTTTATTTATTATCCTTATGATCCAAAACCAAAGTTTGACAGAAAATTAAAAGCACATTTAGATCCCCATTTATTTTTAATTAAATAACGAGAGCGTATCATGGTTAATTTCATTAATAAATTGATTAATTAAATTAACTATTTGACAGTTCTGCACTCATACGCTATAATCCTATCAGCTCATTGATTTTCATGACAAATTGAAGGTCGACTAAAATCAGAATATGAGCCACTCAAAAACGCTCAGGAGATATTTGCGTGCGCCCAGCACCAACAATTAAGACATTTCATCAAAGGCTGGTACCCAGCGGAGTTGTTGAAAAAGATATTGCTGGTATTCCAGAACGATTATTACCTTCAATTCAAGGTGGGGCTGAAAATAACACAACTATTTCAACTAATTACACAACTCTCTCAACTAATTTAATTCCAAGAATGTCTTATGAGCAATCTTATCCGGCCAAAAAAATTCGTTTTATTGATGAGACGATAGAGCAACCAGATCCTAATAATCCATCACAAAGAAATGTTCGAGATATTAGCGGTGCTCTATGGATGCTAGCCAGAATGACGATTCACGAAAGATTAGATAATCCACGATTAGAAACAATAGTGGCGACACATCCTGATGGAACAAAAACAGTTGAAGATAACCCGGATAAACGAAAACCCGTGATTGGTTTGTTATGTCGAGATCTGTTCGATATCATTATGCATTTTGCATTAGGCGTGAGTCCAGAAATAACGGGTTACTATAAAAATACGGATGGCGCATTGATTCCTGTTACAAGACAAGATCATTTGGGTAATTACGCGTATTTTACGTTTTTTAAAGAGCATTTCTCGCATCTTATTCTTAATGATCTTATACAGGCTATCAAAAATGATGAGAGAGATTTTGTAAAAGATATAATTAAAAGAAATTCTGCTTATTTATTGCAAGAAAATAGCGATGGGCTCACTGCACTTGAAGCTGCTTTTCAAACTGATAATCACCTATTGGTTGAAATGATTACCAATGTACTTGAAAAACTACCAACTGGGAAAAAAACTATCGGCCAACAATTACAAAAAATATTTCCAAAAGGCTATAACACGCATTGTAAAGAACGAGAAGCAGAAGCAATAAAATTATTTATAGATTCAGGTATTATTACCCCGGGGATTATTGCGCAATATGGAAAATGTACCTTGTTTGATGGAATATCAAAAACTGATATTGATAATCTACATCTTCATGTGCCAATAGCCCTGCGTCAAAAAATAGCAAAATTTAAAGAATTATTGGAAGTCTATTATAAAACACACCCTTTTCATAATGATTACATTTTACAATTGGCTGATGAAATTTATGCGGAACACTATGATTCATGGTCTGAAAAACAACTCAAGTTTTTTTCAAACAGACTCGTTGGTCGTATCATTCGTCAAGATATGGAAACATCTTTATTTTGCTTAAAAAATCACGCGCAGGGGATTGAAAAGAAAAACCCAGGAGATTCTTTTAATCTTCGTGGTACTCAATTTGATATTCGTTCTTTTTCAAATCGTTTGGGTGTTGATTTTTGTGTAGATATATTTGGAGGTTGCTCGGGGAAACGCGCTCATAGGCAGATCAAACGTGAAAATGTCTGCGGTAGCGGAAGAGAACCTTATTCCGATGAGCGCACTATCTACAAGCCCGCTCGTACATCTACGAAATTTATTTCAGCAAAAAGGAAAATATTTTCAAACGTTGTTCAAAAATACAAAAATACATCCCGGGGTAGCTTGATGCAGTGTTTCAAATATTATCGAAAAATATCGTCATTACAATGCCACACACAACAAGGTGTGACGCAAGCGCATACGCGTCAACCTTAGCATGAGGCGTATGAGTGCAAGCACGCGCTCTCCCCTCATGCTTGAAAATTCACCAAAATATAAGCAAATTATACTGATAACTGAGGTTTTGCAATGATCGAAAAACTACTAACAGCAAACCTACCCATTATTATTTTTGCCAAAGATAATAATTCTAAATATTTATTTTGCAATGAAGTAGCGGCAGAAGCAGTGGGCTTGGATTCACCACAACAAATCGTTGGAAAAACTGATGATGATTTATATTGGAGTCAATACGCAGAACTTTATAGAAGTTATGACAGAGCTGTACTGCGTGGAAATATCTTGATTAATGAACAAGTACCCTTTACCGAACCTAAAAAAAATGTAACGTTATTATTATCTTCTGAAACAATTTTAACGGATAAAAAAGGTTCTACTATAGGTGTAATAGCTCACGCAACAGATATTACTGGTTACAACATCACAAAAAATAATGGCCACATTGATCCAGAAAAAAATATTTTTTATTTGGGTCCCCATTTTACAAATGAATATTTAACAAAACGAGAATTTGAAGTATTTAAATATTTATTATCCGGGAAAAGCGCTGAAGAAATCGCACTAATTCTTTCACGTTCAGCAAAAACCATTCAAGTTCAAATTAAAAATATCGCAAATAAATTACAGTGTTCACATAAATCAGAAATTGCTCCAATGGCGATAAAATATGGATTGATCCATGTCTTGAGAAATTTATCTATTACCAAAAAATAAGATTTTTTCCTATATATTATTTTCTAAAATAACATATCATTCTCCTTAATTAAAAAATGTAATTTTCTGGAGAATAATATGGGCAAAAACAGAGGCTTTTTTCGTGAATCATTTCCTTCACCGGGTGGTTATGTACAACCAGAAGATAAAAATACTAATTCAAAAACAATTGGTGAAATTTCTCATGATCAAAAGTTGGAGAGTACCTTTATTAGGATTTCAGTATTATCTGGCATCGTGACTGTTACCTACAATAATGGTGTTGAACATAAATACAAAGGCGATCGTGTTTTTGCAAAGCAAATATATAAGGATGGCTTACCCATAAATAATCCAATGATATATATTGACGATGTTCTTGTCGGAGAAGCGTATGATCGACGTCTCATTTCAATTAATGGCGCAAAAATACGATACAATGAATCGCAAGAAAAGGAACGTTCAAATTGTCGCTGCGCGATAATGTAAAATTTTTTAGTAACCTAAAAAATAAGACTTTTCCTGATAAATTTTTTTCAAAATAATGCAAAAAATACAAGTTTAATGGATTATTATGATAAAAAAAATATTGAACTTCAGTGAAAATATTCTCATTTTCGCAAAAGATACCAATTCAAAATATTTGTTTTGTAATGAAGCAACCGCACAAGCTGCCGATTTGGATTCCCCGAAACAAATTATTGGAAAGTCTGATGATGATCTTTACTGGCGAGAATATGCAGCACTTTATCAGCATTACGACAAAACGGTTTTACAGGGAAAAATGTTGGCAAACAAACAATTGCCTATTACAACAGTAAATAAAATAGAAACGATATTATTATCAGAAGTTAACTTTTCGAATAACAAAGGATTAAATGTTGGCGTAGTTTGTCATGCTGTTGACATTACAGGGTATACAATAACAAAAAACAATGGCGAAATTAATCGTGAAAAAAGTACTTTTTCTCTCGGTAAAAACTTCAATGATGGCTACTTTACACGACGCGAATTTGAAGTGTTTAAATATTTATTGCAAGGATGTTTTGTTGATGAAATAGCGCTCAAAACAGGCCGTTCTTCTAAAACAATTCAAACACAAATCAAACACATTACAAGAAAGCTGCAATGCAATCATAAGTCCGAAATTGTGCCAATGGCAATGAGACAAGGATTGACGCACGTACTAAATAATTCATATGTGAAAGAAGTTAACGCTGAAGAACAACAGCATGCCATATTAAACATACTTTAGTCTATTAAAAATAGACGAGAAAAAATGATACCAATTACTAATTTTAAATAAAACAATATCGGAGAAATAAGATGGAACAACTTTTACCTGCTTTCCCATTATTCTTTTTAGGTTATGGCGCATATCGATCATGGAATAATCATCACGCTAATTTAATTAATCAAATACCAGGAACGATTGAACAATTGTCATTAGTCCAACAATTATTTTCTCAAGGGGTTTTTAATTGCGCAATCGGTATTGCATGGAGTCTCACTGGTGGTGCTTTCCTAGGCGCAGCAGTTTTATCAGCATTTAGTACGGCGATATCTCATAACCCATCGAAAAAAACCCTGATAAAGATGGGTTTATTTGGTCTCACTGCTACAGCAATTGGCGCAACTTCTTTGGCGTATGGTTGCACCAATATTGGCGAAGGATCGCTGGATGTGTTTCAGTCGTTAAATGCATCAAGAGGTTAAAATGGCCCATTTTGAAAGTTTATAAGGAATTCCAACATGCAAAAATCCTTTCGTATACTCCAAGATCAGGAATTACTATTACTCCTGAAAATGCAGTGAGCGAGCCGCTGCCAGATATTGTTATTTCTTATAATGGAGTTTCAAGACCATAGTAAACCGGATATTGCTAAAATTGTCATTACGGATTCATTGGAGATTAAAATGCGTAAAATAAGACTACCGACAAGCATCAAGCCTTTTTCTACTAATCCCTTTTGCCTTATGTCACGTCACATTACAAATCATAATGCTACGCAGAAACTGACTCAATTCCCTCTATTTTACTTTTTGGAATACAATGCGGTCATTCCTATCTCGTCTTTGAATTCTTTTTCTGCATATAAAAACGAAGAAGCACGCACGATCACTAACTACACTATTTTTGCTAATAGTTCTTTTCGTTTTCCTTCATCTATACTGGATGAGGGAAAGTATCCAATTAAGATACAAGAAGAGACTCTCATAGCCATCTTAGGTGATAAAATTGACGATAAACATAAAACTGATTTTCTGGATGACTTGGCTTTTGTACGTCTTTCACAAGGAAGGATATTCGAAGCTAAGTTATATATAGAAAAAGCAATTCAGTTAGAAAATTATGCTCCTCGAAATTTTCATAGGAACGCAAATCTAGCAATTATTGACTATCTGCAATCATCCTATTCTCTCGATGGATTAAGTAAATTTCGTCCTTGTTTAGATTATTCTGAAAAATGTCCACACTTACCGCATGAGTCATTACCACATTGTTATAACTATGTTTTATTGGGGGGCCAAAGCGTAGCTATTCAAGAATGGGATAAAGACTTTAAGTTTGCAATCAACGCTCTTCATTCGTTTCATTCGTTCAAACGGACTGGAAGCTCATTGATGCGTAAAACACTCGATACTTTGCTCCATAATTCACGTTACACGGAAGCCTACAATGCAAAATTTTACCAAGAAACAGCAATACAATGTAAAACACCATAACGCAACAAACACATCGGAAGAATGGTGTAACCTCGATCTTCAACTGAATATTGCGTTTTGCACTTTGTGAATCAATGATTCCAAGCCGTTAACATTACATGATATACGATAACAAAAAATATTGACGCTATTAATTGGTTGACAGATGTGCTTTACGACAACGCTATTTTAGAAGTTGATTTAGTTGAAAAAAATCGGGTTTTTTCCTATATTTTATTATTTTAAATCAATATAACATACGCAGGAAATGACAATTTAATAAATTTGAGGTTATTATGTCTCGAAGCTCACAAATATTTACATCGATTTCAGAAAAATTTTCATTTATCCGAACCTACGCTGAATCTGTTGGAATTTCAATACCAGAAAATAAAAATCCATGGGGTGAGTTATTCAAAAATTATAGATCTGCAATCGAATCTGAAATAGGAAAAAAGAATATTAATATTATTCTTGAATTGCAAAAACAAGATATTACAATAACGGCAGAAGAGTTATCACGAACCTATCAATTTTCTGATGAGGACACATCCTCTGTTTTTGCCAACATGATTCTTGCTCTAAACTGCGCGCTATGTTATGAATTATTGTGCGATGCAAAAAATATCCTGATAATTTTAACTAAAACTGCGCAAGAATATGATGAGCAGACAGGAGAGTTTATTCTTTCAAATAAAATTGAACTTGGTGCAAACGAGTTTTATTGGTTAATGTCATCACTTTCAAATGCAATTATAAAATTTCCAGAAAAAGCACAAGAAATATTGAAATTGGCAACAATATTAATTAATAAATGTAGCTCAAACATTTTTGAAAATTCTTTTTCACAAAAAATGATCTCTGGCCCATTAAGGGGGACGAGCCCACTTTACTTTCTAATGTATGCGCTTTGTAATTCAGCTGCACTGGAGATGTGGTCTGTAATGAGAGCAATTTTAACCTTTTCACATATAATTATCGAAAAATGCAGTGCTGAAAAACTGAAAATCTCTTTTTCTGAACCATATGATAATCATAACCTATTTTATTTTTTAATTTCCACAATCAATAATGTCAACATCAAACGGGAAAACAATAAAAATACAATAGAATTTGCAATATCATTAATTGATAAAATGAATTTCATACCTTTTTATCAAAAAGATAATATAGGTTTTACACTACTTCACTGGGCAGTTTTATATAAAAATTTTGAAGCGATAGAAATTTTACTTAAAAATAAGGCTGACCCAAATGCGCTAGATTTTAATGGAAAAAGTCCATTGCATTATGCACTTGATAATGATTCTACTGCGATAATTAATTTAATTATGAAAAATAATGGAAACCCGATCCTTTGGGACAATCAATATCACTCACCATTAAAATACGCTGTCAGCACACAATACAATCACAATTTATTTTCTACACTTTTACTTCATAAACATCATCTTCAAGAGCTATATTTAATTTCTAAAATTGGTAACAAAGATGAAGTTGCACTGTATCTAGATAAGCATTTTGACTTATTTTTATCTAAAGACCTTGTCGAACTAGAAAATAATATCGAGGAGTTGGAATGTCTATTTTTACGGCTTGTGAATGAACATTTTTTTATTGAGGCAGAGCCTATTCTTCACCAAGTTAGATTCCTAACGCTACACAAAAATACGTATTTTTGTTTCTCTAATAGAGAAGAAAAAGCATCTTTTTTAAAGATAAAGTTTAAAGACTGCTTTCCATGTACGTTTCCAGATAATATCTCTGAAAAAAGACAGGAAGCAATAATCAATGCCTTTGAACAAATAACAAATTTGTTTTCAAATCCACAACAATGCATCGAATTATTAAAAGAACTTGATGAGCAAATAAAAGTATTTGAGCCCTTTCTTCAATGCGATTTTTCAACAGTCCTTCCGGGTAACGCGATAAGACTTCATCGTTCACTGAAAGTTCCATCCTCCGAGTCACCAACAATTCAACATACGCATGGGTTGCTCCATTTTCTCATACGAAAAAAATTACAATCACACGGTGTTGAAAAACAAAATGAACTGTATACATTTTCAGGATTCGTTAATAGCGAACTTGCAAATAGCATTATCAGGAACGGGAGTTTATTTAAAGAGCAATTTTTAATGGGAAATTCTCTTATTCATGGCATATATTCACATTATTTACAATGGTATGTGATTGCTGCCGCTATTGAGAAAAATATACTGGTTTTTCAAGATAATATTACATTGCGTGATTTGTTAAGCGCTGCAGTTGAAGTGAAATTAAAAGGGTATAATTCTATATGGGAAAGGTGTTTTGATTTTGTTAGTGTTCCTCGCTTTAATAAGGATTGTTCAGATTTTAATATTGGGTCACCTCATAGATTAAATAGTTTATTATTTTTTGCTGATGATATTCCCCATCTTAGGGGATACCTGGTCAACTCATTTCTTAAAAATATTTTGAAATTTCGTCAGCATGTTAAAAATGAATATCAAAAAGAGATTTCATATTTGTGTATAGTAGGCGCTTCAGCAATTTCATATTCAAACTTTAATTTATTTTATCCAGGCTATGACAATAACAACATTAAAAACTATTATCACACACAAGCAAAAACAGGCGTTTATGTTGAAAGTTTCGGTACAAAATCAGGTATTTTAATCAAAAGTGCGAAAGAACTATTTGCTCTTATTGAGCAGCAATATAATATTTTATTTCCATCAGAAGCGGCAGTCAGCCAGAAGAAAAAAAGAGAGGAACCGTTGGCTGAAAGTTTCTTTTCAAAGCCAGCAGTGAAATCTGAAAGGAAGAACAAGACAATACACATAAGTGGTGCTGATAGAAAAAAAGAAGCATCAGTTGATATATTGCCGACCGCTGTACCTAAAACAGTTACAGGTAATTATTGCAGTATAATGTAAAATTTTTTAAGCAAGCAGCAAAACTCAGTGAGAAAAAATGAGATCGATTACTAAAACAAAAAAAACAGATAAACAGGGATCACTTACTGCATTATCTTATTTTATTGCAATTGTCCCTGCTGATGTATTTCATGCCATAGCAACTTTTCTTGATGTTAAATCAATGCTATCGGCACGCTGGGCATTTAAATTCCCTCTGCATAAAAATCTCTTGACCAAGGTAATGATAACATCACCGTTTCCACCATTATTTTCTCCGAATGACATATACCAAGCTACGCTTATTTTACATGAAAAAAATATTAAAAACGCTATTAGTGATATTGACATGTGGCATGCGCTTTCAGGAAGTCATCTTGAATTTTATAGTAAAATAAAAATTCTATTGGAAAACACAAAAAAGACGAATTTACAAATTCCGCTTAAAATTCAAAATAAAATTATTGAATTCATTAAAAATATTGCATCGATACTAACCACTAATTTCAACGCATTTGAATATTGCCATGCTAAAAATATGTTGCTTCTATTTGCTCCATACCTTGATATTGCAAAAAAGAATGAATGCTGGAACCATTTGATTGTGCCGTTTTTAAAAAATAATATAGATTTTCACGCGGGTGAACAAATAAATATTATCAAGTATATAGCACAAATTACTACAATATTTCCTGAAAAAATTGAAGAATACTGGAATTATCTAACTGCAAAATTAAATACAAGAAGCATTGTACTTTTTCACGATCAACTACTTAAATCTTTAACAGAACTTGCTCAATTATTTCCAAAAAAAAAGAAATTATGTTGGGCTATTCTTGAAAATTCGATAATCAGCACGCAACCTATTTATTCAAACCCCCGTGTTCGTATACAAGCAATTATTTCATTAGAAGCACTTTCAAAAACAATGGTTGAAAAACGTGAAAAATGCTGGAATTTGATAAAAGAAAAATTATGGGACGGCAGTTATGATGTTCAATTGAAGGCATTAACCCTATTGAGTGAATTGCTAATTTTAATGCCTTACAAAAAAGAAGAATTTTCTTATCATTCTAGAACTTATTTCAATGGAATCCAATCGAGCGACAGAGATCATTCAGAAACAGCTGAAATTCTGACTGATTTGACACTAAAATTTCCGGATATTTTTTTAGAGTATTTTAGTGTGTTTTCTAATTTGAATTTATTCTGCATAATTCACCGGATAAGTTATCTTGTGCAAGAAGGAGAATTTTTACATGCATCAACAGCAATAGAGATGACTAAAATCATATTAAATAGTAAAGGAGTATGTGAAAATTCATATTCATTAATCGAAATTTTTAAAGTATTAAAGAATATTGCAAATAAATACCCAGCATTAGCAACCCGGTGCTTGTATATTATTAAAAATCAGTTCGAGAACATAGAAGCCGACGTGAAAATAAAGGCATTAGCAACTTTTTCTCAAATTCAAAAAATTTCAAAATGTGCCTGGCAAGAAAGCATAGAACCTGAATATTGGAGCGAGATTTCAACAATCATATATAAAATAAAAAATTACAGATTCTTAGAATATAAAAATGAATTATATACACAGCAAAATGAATTAGATACACAACAAAATAAATTAGATAGACAGCATTTAATCTTATTAACACAATGCGCTTTACAGTATCCTGAAAAAAGAGATGCATGCTTAAAGAGCATTGTCATTTTGTTGCGTCGATTTGGATGGCACCCCGCCTACGATGATGAAATAATATGCACCTGGTTCTCACTAAAAACCCGTGCAGTTGCGTTACTGTCTTTGGTACAATTATCCCCTCTTTCAGATCATGAAAAAACAATAATAGAATTTAATAATATTCTTGAAGAAGCAATCCCATATTATGAAATGACATTTAATAAAAAATCAGGTGATTTCATATGGTCAAAACCATCAGATCATGGCGCAGACTATGAAGCAGATGTGCTAAAACCATTAACAAAATTTGCCTTTTCTTTTCCGGAAAAAAGGGAAGCCTGTTGGAATTTATTAACCAAACCATATCGCTACCTAAATCTTGATAGGTATTTTAAGACACTCTTAGAGTACCTAATAAAATTAACTGAAAAATTTCCTAAAAAGCGTAATGATTTTTTTAATTTTTTAATTAAATGCTTGCATCACGAAAATAATAATGTTGTATGGGCAACGTTAGATGCATTACATAATCCAGTTGTCAATATTTCTGAGGTAGACGAATCTGAATGGCATTTTATAATCGAAAAATCGCGTAACGTACATGCCGACGCACGTTGGAACTGTTTATTATTGCTAATGAAATTAGCAATCAAAATGCAAAACAAAGAAAAACTAGTATCATGTTTTCGATGGTATTTTATAATAAACAACCTGGGTAAATGTGATGATGATGGATATCACACCGTAAGAAAATTAATTTTTTCCATAAAAGCGATATATCCCGAGGCATTAACACCTTTTTTCACTCATTTCAATAATCAAATGATTCTAGAAAAAAATTTTAGTTTGAATGTTTATTCAGACTGTGCTATGGATCCTTTTTTTCGTGTTAATACGTCAGGTATTGAAAATATCAACACTAGACTTTCGGTTGAATTGCTCAATTTACTCTACGAAACACTTATTCCTCAATTAAATTTTCTGGTTGAAATAGAGCCAAATGCAGTCGCATCATTTAATAAAGCCATATATCACTACGTTAATCCACTGACATTTCAGTTTTATAAAAATAAAGGAATGCTTTCTACTGAATTCAACAAACTGATTTTAATACTTAATTTGTGGCGAAATCCTACGCCAGGTACTTTTGCTATTAACTCGCTTCATACATTAGTTGATGTTTTAGCCGAACCTAATGCGCATGAATTAAGAAAAATTTTGCAGGAAGTTTTTGGAGAAACAACCTTTAAAAATGATACGCTGCGCCAACCTGTTCAATTTAAGGCAGCATTACGTCGACATATCAACTTATTGCTCCGAGAACAGACATCTTTAGCAGTTTCTATTGAAAGTAGAGATACAATCAGATTGTAAAAATAAGGTTTTTCCCAATATTTTCTTATTTAAGAATAGAATATTGTGTCGGTAGTTTTACTATTCTTTGAGAAAAAAGAAAGATGGCCGGTAATTAAAAATAGTGGATTAATTTCTAAAAAAGGTAACAATAAAATGAGAACAACCCAAAATAACCATGCTGAACCATATAAAAAAACCTTAGATAACTTGCATACCATACCCACACGATATCATCAGTCGACTTTTACTGACTGCGCGAGACAAGCCTGGCTCAGGCAAACCGAATTAATGGATATTGCGATTTCTTTCTTATCAACCTCGTTAGAAGTTATAGTACTGAATTTTAATAAAGCAAAGATAGATTTATTATTGGAAGCACGTGATAGCGACGGAAATTCACTCTTACATTGGGCAGTAATTGCAAATCGAGATGATGTTTTTCACAAGCTACTTGATACAGGATTTAATCTTTTATCCATAGGAATTTTTGAATTAAATTCGCTACAGTTGGCCATTATGTTAAATTCAAAGAAAGTGGCTTTTTATATATCAAACCACTATGGTAACGTTGGTAGTTTCAAAATAATTTTAGACCATAGAGAAATGGTATTAAATACATTACAGTTCGCAATTTTGTTTGGAAACAAATCTGGAAATAAAGAGATTGTTAATAAAATAATTTCACGTGATGAAAATAACGGTATCCCAATAAACTGGAATGTTGATATAGTTGGAAATTTACTTCATTTAGCAATCATGAGTAATCAACCCGATATTTTAGCCTACTTGTTATCAAAAATTGACAGTTTAGAATCAAAAGAAATATTATTGCAACGAAAATGGTTAGGGTTATCTGTGTTGGAGCATGCACGGAAGGATTCAAATGACTGTTTAGCTGTTCTTGAAAAAGATGCTGCAAAAATTGAGGTGATCATTCCACCCCTAAAGGAACCTTATGCCGTGACACTAAGATCAAGATTAGATGCATTATTGGGATATTATCTTGGAAATGAAACCAAAGGACTTTTTTGTTGCGCAACTCAAGAAATAAAAAAGTTTGAAATAACGGCCAATAAAGAAAACATTAAATTTATATTCGAAGATAATACCAATCAAAACGAAATTTCAGTAAATATTCCAAAAGAGTGGATTGAATCAGCACTTTTATCATCAAAAAAATCAAGCAATGAGAAAATTGAAATCAGTGTTGGCGTAACACGCGAAACACAGTATTCAAGCCAAAGTCCTATGGTTTATTTACATGTGATGTTAGCCGATCGAGATAAGATAACGCAACGTGTGCATCTTGTTTTCGATAAGAATCATCAGCTCAATAAAATAAAAATTGATGAGCAGTATAATGATCAGCCTTGTAAAACGCTATTTTTTGCTAAGAATATTAGATCAGTAAGATCACTGATGAATGAAGCGAGGACTCAGCTGTATGGGAATACAGATAGACAGCCTAACCGTGAACCCTATTCTTACGCAAAATAAATTTAATAAAATGTGGGAAAATAAAAAGCAGGAATTAAATTTTAGTGGTAACCTTTTTTAATAGAATTATAAATCGAGAAAAAATACAGCTTGATGGCATGAGTATGAAATTGACTTCTTACTCTCAACCCAACGGACATGTTTGTTATATAGATTTTTATTTTACTCAAAAAATAAAACAGCCCGCATTATTAAATTTATCTACTGGATATATCTGGATAACAGATGATTCCTGCTATTCATGTTCGATTCATGGAACCATTGTAAAATTTTGCTTGGAATATCGTCGTGATGAAAGAGATTATTATGTTAAAAAATTTATTCAACGGACCTCTAAGTTTGTATCATTTTTTAAAATTTTACTGGCTGAAAATATAACCACGATAAGTTTTTTAAAATCAAAGATAGATTTCTTTAATTGTACATACGCATCAGGATTATTTGAGGCAGTACAAGAAGTGCTAAAACCTGAAAAAAACACCATTATTTTAAGTAAATTACCAGGATTTGATTTTAACACCATCCCAAAAAGATTATGTTGCTCTATTACATATCAAATAATGGATGACCCAGTGCTTGACCTAACATTACAGGATTCAGAAGGCAATAAAATACAATCTGATGATGCTGATGAATTTGATAGAGAAGAATTTGAAAAATGGTTGAATAAACACAATAACTTAAGCCCCTTAACGCAAAAAATAGTTCCAATGCCATTGCTGACTGATTTTAAAAGGCAAGAAGAAATTAGAATATTTATTGATGGTGAAATTAAAAAATATAATCAATATACAAATTCTATACCATATAAGTTGAAAACAAATATAGAATGTTTTTTTACAGCCTTAAAAACTGAAATAAGTAATTTAAAAAATAATTCTCACCCAAAGGTTTTAAAATATTTTTATACCTCAACCTTTATCGCACTGCAAATATCGGTACTGTTCAATGCAGCTATTTTTATCATAGAATCTTTTAGAATTTTATGCTGCCAATCAAGAAGTATAATTAATTTGCCAGAAACAATGTCGAATGGGCATCAAATTGCTCGATCTGATGATGAATTGGATCAGCTACTTGTTCCGTTTATTCATAGTAGCGATGAAGATTCTGATTTTTTACCTGATGATGAGCCTGATGGTTTTGTGATGGCATAAGCTGATGCTATGTTGTTTAAATCCTAATGATTCGTAAAATTGATGTGCCTTTTTACGCTTAAAATTACTTGATAAGACAAGCATATAACAACCAACTCTTGCTAATGGCTACTTATCTTAATTTGATTCAATAAGTTATATTATTTTAATTAACTTAATTAACTTTAATATTTCGTTAGTATAGTGCTGTTATTATGTACATCATATTATTCTTTCTAAAAAAATAGCGGGGTCAAAAATGCAAGGAACTTCTTATCAGAATCGAACACACGTCGCAATGGGTGCCTGGGTCAAAATAGGTAATTTTTCTGACACGCTGGACACTGAACGCGGCCCAAATAGAGAAGTAGAATATCGCAATACAAATCCAAATTCTGCTATTCATAATGTGACTTTAGCTGGTTACCACAACGGCAGCATTAGAGTATTTATTTATTCTAATGAAAATTTTCAGTCGCGTAATGAATTGCGAGACACAATGCGAGATGGCGGAGCTGAACCAATTCTTTTTTACATGCATACAGGTCAAGCATGCTATTTTTCTCCCAAATTTCATAGTGCAAATAGCGGATCGTTTCAACGTGTATTGAATCGTATTCGTTGGATAGATCCAACTTTCACTGAAATTCAAGATGATGTGATTGCTCTGGTAAATCAGTATGGACGTGGACCCCAAGTTTTTAATGCGTTGGATTCATTCATAATGATGATTCAATTCGTGTCATCAATGTTAATGCTTCAACAATTTATTCATGAATTCCCGGAAGGTGAGCAGCGCGGCAATGCGATGATATCTGTATTTTCCAATTTAGAAATGCTTTTTTCGCAATTAGGTGGAAATATTATTCATCCT
>Ga0207099_1057_pt1 | contig 23409 bp, 25 predicted proteins | sample Alteio_BWMinHeat_85_FD_153521 | JGI IMG/M metagenome (GOLD analysis project Ga0207099, IMG submission 153521) | Enriched cells from forest soil in Barre Woods Harvard Forest LTER site, Petersham, Massachusetts, United States -... | ecosystem: Environmental > Terrestrial > Soil > Temperate forest >... | reverse complement strand
GGCGCTGGCGATGGTGTTGCTCACCGGAGCCGGCGTGCTGTTACACAGTCTCTTGAACATCGTGGACGGCCCAAGCGGAGTACGCAATCCTCAGAACATATTGGTCGGATCGATCGGATTACCCTCCGATAAATACAAAGGGACGGCAAGCCGGATTCAATACTTCGACCAACTTGAAACGCGGTTGAAGGCAGTTCCAGGGGTCGAAGTAGCGTCCGTCGCCACAGTGCTTCCAGTCGGCGCCTTAAATTTGCGGAGTTTTGAGATAGAAGGGCGGCCTAATGCATCGGACGGCGGAGATGCCGTTCAGGTTTTGGCCGCCGGTTCGAATTACTTCCGAGTGTTGGAAGCATCGCCTGTATCAGGCCGGGATTTTAACGGCGCCGACCAAATGACCGGGGTGCCGGTAGCAATTGTGAATCAAAGCTTTGCTGCCCGTTTTTTTTCCGGCGAGGAAGCGCTGGGCAAGCGCCTTCGGACAACGGATCGAAACGGATCAGAGGAGTGGCGGACGGTTGTGGGTGTGGTTCCGAATATCATGCAGGGAGACGCGACGCGTGAGCATTTCAAACCGCTGATCTACGTGCCCTTCCGTCAGCAGCCCGCAGGGCGTACATTCTTCCTGGTGCGAACAGCCGTACCTCCAAATCAGGTCGCGCAGGCGGTTCGAGCTGAAATACAGGAGTTAGAGCCTGACGCGGCATTGGCAGACTTCAGGACGTTGAAAGCCAGCTTCGCATTCGACCGCGACAACGGTATGGATATAGCGCATGCAGAACTGGGAAAAGAGGCGGCTGTGGCGCCTATCCTGGCGATGGTTGCTTTGCTGCTGGCAGCCGTCGGGCTCTATGCCGTGATTGCGCATTCGATCAGTCAGCGCGTCAAAGAAATCGGCGTGCGTATGGCGATCGGGGCGACCCAAGCGGATATCCGGCAGATGATACTCCGCGAGGGCATGCTGCCGGTTCTCTTCGGTATGACTTTCGGACTCGCAGCCGCGTTGGCGGTAAACAATATTTTACGGTCCCAACTGGTTGGAATCTCGCCGTATGACCCTGTCTCGATAGCCGGCGCGCCAATAGCCTTGATTCTGATTGCGGTCCTCGCCTGTCTCGTCCCTGCCAGGCGGGCCTTAAGCATCGATCCGGCCATTGCATTGCGCCATGATTGACGAGGTGCACGCACTTGCGCATTTCCAATCGGGCTCAGGCGAACGCGTTATGTCCCGGAAGTCGGCTTCACGGAAGTGTTCTGATTAGGTTACACAAGCCAACTTCTGGGACCTTACGATCCTTTGGGCATTTCGAACGTCACGACTTCATTTTCGAATGGATCGAAGTGATCCCGCAGACGGCCGAGTGACGCCGTCAAGAGGTGCTGTTTATGCAAAGATGGTCCTGTTTATTTCGGGAGAACCTCTGGTTCGCCGAATTTAAGGATCGTATCGACCTCATATTTCTTGAAATCAGAATCCTTCGTGATCAGGCGCGCTTTGCCGGTGGCATCTACCAGGACGAGAGCTCCGCCGACCTCTCGGATATGGATAAACGATGAAGTGGTCTCGTCGGACTTCCCACCTTTGCGATATAGTCACGTTCGAATTTAAGCGCAGCCTCGGGAGGCAAGATGAAAGGGTTTCTAAAGACAAGTGCAAGTCTGGCAACAGGAGTGATTTTGTTTTGCAGTTCCCCGGCCATCGGCTTAGCGCAGAGCACAGTCATTCCGGCAAGAACATCGGGACCCGTGGCACCCGGCAAGGATAACTATGCGTTTCTGTCGGCGAATCGAGTCCAGTTTGTTGTCGATCTTCAAAAAGGGGGATACGTCGAAGAAGAGTTTTTCGTCAGCGGTACGGCCAACGTTTATGACTGGCTTGCGGATGGCAGCGTGAAGGTCAAGACCGCTAATGCGCCCTACACAACGCGGATTCTGATCCGCCGTCCTGCCACGTCGTCAAAGTTTAGCGGCAATGTGATTTTGGAGCCGTTTGAGAACAATCGATCATTCGACTGGGCGTTCCTGTGGCCCGTCTCTTACGAATACTTCCTGGACCACGGCGATGCCTGGGTCGGAGTGACTCACAATCCCGAGGCGATCGCAGCGCTCAAGAAATTCAACCCAGCCCGTTACGCCTCGTTGTCGATGGCGAATCCGGCGCCGGACGTAAGCTGCGGACCGGCGAATTCCAAGTCGGATGTGGAAGCTGGATTGAAGTTCGACATCTTCAGCCAGGTTGCGGCTGCCTTAAAAAGTCCGACTGGGCCCATGCCGGGGTTCAAGGTTGAAAGAGTTTACGCTACGTCGCATACAGGCGAGGTTGTCACCTATGCGCATGCCATCCAACCGGCGGCAAGAGTGTTCGACGGTTTTGTGATGGAAAGCAATGCAGGCGTTTCCACGATTAGCCGGTGCAGCGCCAATCCCGCTGCCGACGATCCGCGCCGTATTACTAAAAATGTTGGAGTGCCGGTCATCCGGATGGTTCCTGAAGGTGATGTGCTGGCGGCGTATGCGCTAAGACGTGCGGACTCCGATGAGACCAACGATCGTTTCCGGTGGTACGAGGTGGCGGCTGCCCCGCGCATGGACAATCGCTATTACCAGCATATGCCAGTCACTGAGGATCAGACGAAGGCCGGTCAGACGCCAGTGCATGGCAACTGGCCGTTTGCGTTCGGCTGCGAAAGTCCCGTGACCGCAATCACCGAGGTGCCGGTGTTTCAAGTCGCGTTGAACGCCGCTTTCTATAATCTGGATCAGTGGTCACGCAAGGGTATCTCGCCGCCCCGCGCCGAACGGATGACAGTCAAGGGCGCCGACACGCCTCAAGCGAGTGTTGCGGTGGACCAGTATGGCAACGGGCTCGGCGGCATTCGTAGTCCTCATGTAGACGTCCCCGCCGCAACGTATTACACGCATGCTCCAGGATAGGCGACCTGCCGCAATATTGGATACAAAGTGTCTTTCGGCTGGAATCGCCTTGAGACGCTGTATGGCTCGTCAAAGAACTACGCGGCCAAGGTGAATCAGAAGATCGACCAGCTGGTGAAGGAAAAATGGCTGCTTCAATCCGATGCGACGCGACTTCGCAACGAACTGATTTCTCCCGCGAACGCGGGCCGGCAATAAATGCCCATCACTGACGTTTGTGGTCCTCGTCCACCAGATGATTCAGGAGCCATCTTTCCACCAGCCAATGTCGGACCGACGTGAGCGCGACATCCCAGATCAGGGCCAAAGCGGCTGGCGCGGTGAAAGTAATCCGGGCCCCATTCGACTCCGCGGTTGCGGCGGGCGGTGTTGAAAGCGTGCTCGCCCCGGAGTTGGAGGCGATTGCCTGAAACGGCCACGACACCGGCGGTGGAAAATCGTACAAGTGCCCCATTAGAGTCCCAGAAGTCGGCTTGGAGGAAGCAAACGCGTTATGGATTAGAAGCCGACTTCTGGGACCTTTAGGACCGGAGATGATTCGGAGATAGCCATGAAGCGCTACCGCTGCATTTGTTTTTCAGCGTTTGTCTTGAGGTCTAGCGCCATATGCAATTGCTTTTCGATATCCCGCTTACGCCTTCGCTCGATTTCCGCTTTCTGTTTCAGGCCGGTCGAATCGGATATCTCGGCTTGGGCATTTAGTGACGTGATTTGTCGGTTATAAATCTCAATGGCGCGAGTGTAGTCGTTGATTGCTTGGGAGAATTCTTGGCGCGCAGGTCGTATTGCGCCGCGAAACAGGTAGGCGTCCGGAAATTCGCGCGGAGGCGTTATGATTTGCTGGAATCGCAACACCGTTTCATATTGCATTAACGCCCCATCTAAATCGCCAGTGCGGTATGACACATAGCCTAGTGCAGACATAGCATCGACGTTTCTCGCACGATGCAATGATTGCTGAAGTTCGCTGGTGGCTTCTGTTAATTCGCTCCGCGAAATTGCGATTTGCCCAAGCAGATAATGTGCATCCGAAGCGGCAATTTCGCCTTCTTGTGGAAGGCCGCGCACATCAGGGTTGAGCTGAAGGACCTCTTCTAAGCTAGCTTCCGCTTCAGTGAATCGTTCCAAATCTACAAACGCTCGACCCAGCTCCAACCATGCTGGATAGTACTTCGCATTGAGCATGATGGCTGTTTTGTACTGCTCGACGGCTTTTTCGTAATCTCCCCTGCCCACGTACATCTGGCCGGCAAGAAGATGTGAATTGAGAAACGTTGGAGATATGTCGATGTCGATGGTCGATGGTCGATGGTCGATGTGTCGATGGCCTTCATATATAGTCCAACGGAGTCAGGCCGGAACTCCATGCTGGCGAGGTAGGCGAGGGATGTCATAGACCGGAAATGTAAAGGGCTAATCGCAAGGACATGCTGAAATGCCTGCTTCGCTTCGTTGTACTCGCCCCGGTCGGATTTGTAGCGCCCATAGGCGTCCTGAACTAGCGCAAGGTCCGTCGCCAATTCCAATGCCCGATTGATCGGCATCCGTGGATCGGCAGGATTCACCTGAAAGAGCACCAACCAATTCATCGCATCGTTTGGGTCCAGCTCAACCGCTTGGTTGGCCATTTCCACAGCAGCCGAATGTTTCGACGGGTCGAATAAGAACCTTAAAGCTCGGACACGAAAAAGAAATTCACTAAAACCGGAACAGTTGCCATTGGAAGGAATCGCATCAATGACGCTAGCTAGCCGCTTCGGAAACACTCGGAGCGTTTTCCTCCCAATTGATTTGCTGTTCCTGTGCGAGGAAGAGCAACGACTCAGCAAGATGAAGTTTGTAATCGCATCGGGATGGTATCAGTGTTGATGCCTGGCGAAACGCATCAATGGCGTCTCGATAACCTACTGGTGTTGCGAGCCGGAATGCTTCGAGGCCACGCCGGTAGAGCAAATCGGATTGCGGTGGCGTGCTCGGAATTCGGTGGCGGCATCCCACAACACCGAATGCAACCGAAATGATCAAAAACCGAATTGTGGTTAACGGCAACACACTTGCGTTAGTTCGCCGAGGGCCGTTCCGCATGGTCAATGATGAGATTCTCAGCAGGAATTCTTCGCGCCTCCAACCTCAAGCCCAGTTGTTCCTCGACCGCGGCAGAAAGGCGAGCAAACGCGTTGTCTGGATTCGTCACGGTGACAGCGGCAGTCTGCAGCGGATCATTCTCGGGATGTGTCAAATCGATCGCGAAATCGAATAAACCTTTCAATCCCGTGTTGTCAATAACCGGTTGACCAGCCGAATTGGATAAGAGATTCACAAGCGCCGCAACGGGCAGTTTCCGGAAGGTCCTAACGTAGCCGTTTAGAGCCGCTCCGGTCACTTCGCCCTCTTTAGCAGCTTTAAGCTTTGCGCCGCTCTTGCTTACGACTAAGGCGTATCCCGGCACGTCTCGTTTTTCCCGGTGTGCCGCCAGCTTGAAGCGTTCCATGAGGAGTGCCTGTAGCATCAGCCGCACCTGTTCCGGCGCGACATTAGGATCCTCCGCTTTGCCGATGACATCGAAGAATTCTGAATCGCACCAGTTCGGACAGCCAATTATCTGAGATCGTTGAAGGTCGTACGCCTGAAGGATCAAATTGGTGAAGGTCAAGCCATCAAACGTAAGCGTGCCGTGGCTAAACGATGCTCGTAGTGATATTACTCGCACACCGTAGTTCGGCGGATTAAGGATAGCCCTTACGGAGGCGACATCAAACGATGGCAGGTTCGTCGTTGCTTGGCCCGCGAAGATCGTCCCACATAGGCACATGAATATCGTTGCTGCGGCTAGTCTTCGAACGTCCGATCTTTGCAATTTTCTCCTCCGGATCTCGAATTGCGGTCGTTAGCATTCTTTATTGACACCGAATAATTAATTCAGTTCCATTCATGCAACGCGCATGCCTGAAAAGCGTTCCTTCACCATATGTCGCCAGCGCTTAGGAATGGTCTTGCAAGGTCCGCGAAGTCGCAGTCGCGGAAGTAATCGGGTTCGGTAACAGAAAAATGGCCTCGGCGTCCAGGTGCGCTCGCGTGGCTGCCAAAAGAAAAAGATTTGCAAGTGTCAACGGTTTCGACCATAGGCGGGTTTAAGCCCTCGAGGAGCGTATGTCGACAACCGCAACGATGACCGAGATGACGAAGTATCCGTCGAGGCCGGAATTCGAGGATCTGTTCCGGAGATATTCTCAGCTGGTGTACCGGACCGCTTGCCTCGTTACGGGGAGCCCTGACGACGCACAAGACGTTCTACAGACCATCTTCCTCCGATTACTGCGCCGAAGCACTCCCTTAAACTTCCACAAGAATCCCGAACGATATCTCTATAAGGCGGCCGTCAATGTGTCCTTGAATGTGATTCGATCGCGGCGCCGGCACGTACTAATCGGGGATTTAAGCTTTTTTGAAGTAGCTTCAGGTACCGAACGTCCCTATCTCGATGAAGCGACTTTGATATGCATCAGGGATGCAATCGCAAAACTGTCCCCCCGTACAGTCGAGATTTTGATTCTGCGGTATGTCCACGACCGCACGGAGCCCGAGATTGCGAAGTTGCTGGGGATATCTCGCGGAACCGTTTGCGTGATGCTTTTCCGGTCCCGAATTCGATTGCGCAAACTGCTTGGCCGTTCCCGGTCAGGAGAAGGCAAATGAAACCCGAAGAAGATATTTCAACATTCTTGAAGAAAGCTTTACCCTCGCCGGAACAAACCGAGTCGGCATGCGAGCAGGTGTTAGAACGGTTGCGGTCTGAGAGTGTTTCAGGATTGGACATACACAACGATGATGTATTTTCCGGTCCACGGAACACCAGCTGGATTCCGGCGGCGGCAATCGTGGCGGCCGGAATCGTTTTCCTGTTGGTCTCCGTTGCGGTCTTACGAGACTTTCGCTCTGGGGCAGATAGGACGTTGGCCGTCGTGGAGGGAAGAATTGGCGGTCCAATCCAAAGCGACCAGATTGTTCGTTCGAAGGACCGCGCGATGGTACTGGCGCTGACAGAAGGATCGCGGATTGAGATGCGACCGAACTCCAAACTGACGCTACAGCGGGCGGTGGACGGCATCCGCATACGATTGGGTAGCGGTGGCGTCATCGTGAGTGCAGCGAAGCAACAAGCAGACCGGCATTTGTATGTACTGACTAAGGATGTAATCGTTTCAGTCGTCGGGACGGTCTTCCTGGTCAATGCTGAAGAAGAAGGCTCGCGCGTGGCGGTCATTCAAGGCGAAGTTCGAGTTCAACAAGGCGCCTCGGTGAAGAGGCTGCTGCCAGGCGAACAGGTCGCCACCGGTTCATCGCTGGAAGCCCTTCCAGTTGCTCAGGAAATCTCATGGAGCCGGAGCGCGGCAGTCCATATGGCCCTGCTGCAGCAGGGCACAAGTGCCGCTGCTGAGCGTGCGAAGACAGCGGCTCCAACTCATCTTGAATTTGCCGCCGTATCGATCAAGCCACATTCCGGACTATCAACAAATGGGGTGGAGCCCATTGGTTTCGTTTGCCATGGAATCGACGGCAGCCGGCGAGCGGCTGTCGAGTTCGTCGGTTCAGCCGGTCCCATCAGCGCTCCGCAAGGAAGGTGTGTCGGGAACGGAGTTCAGCTGCAGGCATTGGTCGCATTCGCCTATGGAATTCCGGATCGAGATGTTTCAGGCGTGCCCGATTGGGCTGTTCCGCCGACCCGTGTTGGCACGCTTGGCCCACCTGCAAATGCTTTCCAGATCGACGCGGTGGCGGAGGATACCTCATCCGCGACTGCGGATCAGTTGAGGCAAATGGTTCAAGCGATGCTCGCGGATCGATTTAAGCTCAGGATTCATCGCGAAACAAAAGGCACCACGGGTTACGCATTGATCGTTGCGAAAAATGGACCGAAGCCGAAACTGAAAGAGACTTCCGATGCTGAGGAAATCCCCACACTTGAATTCAGCAACGGCCTACCGACCCTTCGAGGCAAGTCCACGATGGACCGATTAGCTCAGTGGCTAAGCGGACGCATCGGTGCCGGCTCCACGATTGGCGCTCCCGTTGTGGACAAAACCGGACTCACGAGAGCGTACGATTACGAATTTGTGCCGGTCGGCAGGGGAGGTGGAGGAGGACGAGGAGGTCCGGGGCAGGTGGGCCAGCCCGGGCCGCCAACACCCGCCGACAGAGCTGCCAACATCTCTGCCTTGCTGGAGGACCAGTTGGGCCTTCGTCTCGAAAATGAAAAAGCGATTCCAGTGGATGTTGTTGTGATCGATCGTGCAGAGAAGCCGTCGGAAAACTAAGAGGAGGTACGAACGGGGCTACTGTCAGTCATCGCTTTCTCATTTCCCCGGGGGCGGGGCGGATCATTGCTGAGAAGTAACCCACTCTCTAAACATTGATCCGCCCTTGTCTTTTACGGCGCGGGCCCCTTACGTTTCGATGACATGTTCTGTACATTAGGGTGAAGACATGGAACTCCATCGCCTAATATAGTGAACCGAACGATAGGGGCAGGTGTGAAGTTCAAAGCGTTCGTGATCGTCTTCCTTAACGGAGCCGTTACGTGTGTCGGCATGGTCCTGCTGTCTGGCACCCCGCACCGGCAGTCCGTGCGCGTTGCACTCGTTCCTCGCGAAGGAGTCCCTGAGTTGCAGGCTACGCTCCGGCCAGCCTTTGACGTGGCGTCGATCAAGCCTGCAAGCCGCGGCGAAATTTCAGCGTCGAACCCAATGTATGTGCGGCCAGGCAACGCTCCCGGTTCGTTGGAAGCCAGAAATGCTTTCTTGACCTTCCTGATATCGAATGCCTATGGGATCAAAATGGCTCAAATCTACGATGGTCCAGGTTGGATTCACTCCGACGGCTACGACATGAGTGCGAAAACCGACGTCTCGCCTGAAGAGGCTCAAAACATCGGCACCTCTCTCGATGAGCGCACGGCGGATATGAACCTTCGGCTCCAATCACTTCTCGAAGATCGATTCCGCTTGAAGCTCCATCATGAGACCAGGCGGCTCCGGGTATTCATTCTGACGGTTGCCAAAGGGGGACTGAGAGTCCAACCATCTGATTGCGTGCCCAGAGGACTCTATCGGAGGCCACAACCAGGACAGCCTTCGCCGGGATTTTGCGGAACGTATTCGCTCCTGAGATCAGGGGTAGGATGGAAATTGACGGGATATGGGATCACGATGAAGAATCTGGTAATTGCGCTTTCGTTCCAAGAGATTCCGACTCTGCTTGAGCAAACCGGTTATACGGAAGCGTTCAATGCAGTCCTTGAATGGACTCCCGATTCTGCGGCTAATTCGCCGGCGATCCCGGCCGATGCTGCACCGTCGCTGAGCACGGCGCTGCAAGAGCAACTGGGAATCAAGATGGAATCGGCCCAAGGGCCCGTTGACGTCCTTGTCATCGATGATGTGGTACGACCCAGCGAGAACTAAGTGGCATACTTTGAGTATTTCCTCTATTGGCACGACCGGCGGGTTACAACCGTTCCTCAAATATGAGAGTAATGTTCGCGAAGTCGCATTCTGTAACATAATCAAGATTATTTCCGCGAATGCGACTTCTCGGACCCCTTTGTCCGTGAGCCTACCGAAACAATCATTTTTCAAAAAACATTTGCAATCCAACTATAACACTAGTTATAGTGCCGCTCCATATAGGTGCAATAATGCGCAAAACCAAGCTCACGACAGCGGAACTCCAGATTATGGAAGTGCTATGGAATCGTGGCGCCTTATCGGTGCGGGAAATCCTGGATGCATTTCCGGAGCAAAAGCGTCCGGCGTTCACGACAGTGCAAACGGTTGTCTATCGATTGGAAGCGAAGAAAGCCATTCGCATCGCGAAAAAGGTCGGCAACGCCAATGTTTTTGAGCCCGTCATCTCACGTACCGTTGCCGGAAATAGCTTGATCGATGACCTTCTCGGTTTCTTTGGAGGGCGCGTCGAACCGGTCATCGCCCGGTTGATCGAATCCGGCAAGTTGACCATGGAGGACATTAAAGAGGCCGAGGAAGCACTTCGCAGCCTGTCCAGAAAGGATAAACGGAAATGATCCCAACTCCTCTATCGTTGCTGGCCAACCATTTGTGGCAATCGAGCCTTTTCGCGGGCTTGATGACGCTGCTGACGCTTGTGATGAGAAAGAATCGCGCATCGGCAAGACACTGGCTTTGGGTCGCGGCATCTGTGAAGTTCCTGATTCCATGTTCCTGGCTGATCGCTCTGGGCGGCCAGTTCCAATGGCACAATCCGTCTGCAGCCGCCGCGAAGGCCACAGCATCCGTTGTGCTTCAGGAAACGACTCAACCATTTGCAATTCCAGTCATTCCACCGCTGCTCGCGCTGGCGCCGGAGTCTCCGAGTCGAATCGTGGAAGTGCTGCTTCTGGTTTGGGCATGCGGGTTTGTAGCCGTTGTTTATTACTGGGTGGCGGCGTGGTTGAAAATCAGGGCTGCTGTTCGGCAGTCCGAGCCGCTGGATGTCTACCTTCCGATTCCGCGTACCTCATTTGATGTTCGAGCTACAGAAGTGTCGCTGGAACCATGCGTGTTTGGTCTTGTTCGTCCGGTGCTTCTTATACCCGCAACAATGAGAGACCGGCTTTCTGTGGAGGAGTGGAATGCGGTTCTTCTACACGAAGCATCCCACATCCAGCGGCGAGACAATCTGACGGGTGCTCTTCACATGGTTGTAGAGATGATCTTCTGGTTCTACCCACTAGCATGGTGGATTGGAAAGCAATTGATCAAGGAACGAGAACAGGCTTGTGACGAAGCCGTAATACGCCTTATGGGAAATCCGGAAGCATATGCTTCGGGAATCTTAAGCGTGTGCAAGTTCTACATGGAGAGCCGGCTTGCTTCTTCGCCCGGCGTCGGCGGCTCAAACCTCAGGAAACGAATCGAAGGAATTATGGCGAACCACAGGATCGAAGAGTTGAATAAACCAAAGCGGCTGCTCTTGCTCGCAGCAGGAGTCATGGCGGTAGTCCTGCCCATTTCTGCCGGAGTATTCGCTCTGGCTGGTCGTTCAACGTTTCAGGATAATGTCCCAAAGGCATTCGAAGTCGCTTCGATAAGGCTGAATAAATCGAATGAACGAGGCCGCATTAACGGCGTCCCGGCGTCTGGGCGGCTTGTCATGACAGCATATGCGGTTAGAGGAGTTATCGAGGGCGCCTACGGTCTTCAGCCCTGGGAACTGATCAACGTGGACAGCCCTGTTCTTAGTGAGCGCGTCGATATCGAGGCGAAAACGGAGCGTCCCGTCGGTTCAGTCGCGGAGATGCAGCTAATGCTGCAACCGCTGCTGGCGGATCGATTCAAGCTTGTTGTCCATCGAGAGATGCGCGAGATGAATGCCTTGGCGCTCGTGCTCGCAAGGACTGACGGGAAATTGGGACCACAGATGAAAAAGACCCAATCCCAGTGTGATGCACTCGGAACGGCATTGATCGTCTTTGCTCTTACCCCGCGTTCCCAAACAGAAGAAAGACCGAAACGAAATGACTCGCCGCCGTGTGGAATAGGTCCTGGTGGGGCCGGCCGCATCATCGGAACCGGCTTAGATATGGGAACTATTGCGGGTCTTCTGGCGCCGTCTCAGAGAATGTCCGTAGTGGATAAGACTGGACTTGATGGACGCTATGACATCGATGTGACCTATACGCCGGAGGTCTTCTCTGCGGCAGCGTTGACACAACGCGGCGGAACCCTGCCGCCGGGCGTCAATGTCGATCCCAACGGTCCAAACCTATTTACAGCTTTGGAAGAGCAGCTTGGGCTGAAACTGCAACCAAGGAAAATGCCGGTACCGGTGCTCGTCATCGATCACATTGAACCGCTAATTGAGAACTGACATTGATAGCAGCGGATAAGACTTTCCCCGGGAAGGGCGGACCGATTCAGAAGACAACCATCTCTTCATAGATTCGGACCGCCCGTTTTATAGGCAACTGCATAGAGTTCGAGAAGTCGCATTCTGTAACATGATGGTAAGACGACTTTATGGGACGAAGCCGAGTTACGGTTCCGTGTAGATGATTTTCCCGTCGCGCAGCGTGTATTTCACAGCGGTAAGAGCCTGAATGTTCTTAGCCGGGTCATCCTTGAGAACAACAAGATCCGCATCGAAGCCGACCGCCACTCGCCCCAGCTCCTTCGACCTGCCAAACCGTTCGGCGGGTGCTGTTGTCAGTGCAGCGAGGATTTGTCGGAAGTTCATCCCGGCCTGCGCCATCAAGTGATATTCCTCACTCGGATCGGGGTCAGTAGCGCCCAAGTCCGTCCCAAACAGCACCGTGCCTCCGTTCGCAATCCAAGCACGGAGTTGGCCCACCTCCGTGTTGACGATCTTATCTTGTGCTAAACGGGGATCATGACGTGCGTACCATTTCCAGATCCAAAGTGTAGGTATCAACGCCGCGCGATGTTCTTTTGCCGTCATCAGCAATGTGTCATTCCACGGACCAGATTGTGGAGTCGTGTGACCAATCACATCTACTCCGGCCCGAAGAGCCGTCAACACGTCCGTGCCCGTGTTGGGATGGACAAACACGGGTTTGCCAAGCCGGTGTGCTTCCTTCACCGCCCCCTCGATGGTGTCTTGTGAAAGCGATGCTCTGGGCGGAACGGATACGAACATCTTGATTCCATCGACTCCTGAATCTAATAGTCTCCGCGCTGCCATCGAAGCTTGCTCTGCGTCAGATACTTCCGGCGCCCGTGGATTAGTCCATCCCATGAAACTGATGATTGCATCCGGCGGCAGCGTGGGATTGGCTGGGAGGATTGCCAGGCCAGTTGAAAAAATCCGAGGACCAGGTACGTCCCCGGATTCGATACGATCACGTAAGACTCGTGTGTTTTCCCAAGGCGAAGAAAGATCAAATGCGGTAGTGAAGCCATATCGGGTGAGCATGTCCTGAAGCTGCTGATTCAGTTCAGATGAAGGAATACTGGCCGCGTCTGCCCATTTTCGCTCCATAAAATGCACATGATTGTTCCAAAATCCTGCTGTGATGGTGTGACCTGCTGAATCCACGACTTTCGTTCCTTGTGGAATCTTGACCTGACCTCTTGTGCCGACGGCAGCAATTTTTCCGTTCTCGATCAGCACGACCCCGTTTCGTACGGGCACGTCAGTTGGGTTCGTGTAAATTGTTGCGCCGATAAGGGCCACCGAATCGACCCGTGATGGAGCTTGGCCGAACATGGTAGCGGCCAATAGGGTGACGACTGTCATCTTAATCAGGCTGGACGACGAAATGCTTAGTTCTCTCTGCATAGATTTCCAGAGACACTGTAATGCGTGCCGGAATTATACATGCCACAACGAGAGAGGCATCGCGAGCGCCTCGGTCCGGAATTTCGAAATGTTTATCCAGAGGCTTGGGGACGTATGGTCGGTAAAACGGTATTACTAAACGCTGCGTGCGCTTGTTCTTCGCTTCGTGGAGAACAGCATCATGTGCGCGGCCTCGATGCCGTAGTCTAGTTCGTAAATGCTTTTCAGGTCCGAGATCTTTGACAGCGTTCCTTTACTGAATTTCGCAGTGCCCTCGAAGCTCGCCAGTACAATGATTTCAATCAATTCCCCGAGCGAGACTTCCATGTATTCCGCGAGAGCCTTTATAACCTTCAACTCCTCAGCAATTATGGCGGAGAGTTTGCCGTCATTGAATCGAACGGTCTGAGAATCGGGCTGCATCCGGGGAAAAAGCCGGCGGAGCAACTAAACCGGGATAAGTCTTTGGGTTTTCAGGTCGACGACAGTGCCTCCGCAAAGAAGACACTAGAATCCCGCGTCAAGTTTGAGCCGCGAGTCTAGGATCGAGGCGCTACTATTGAGAGCTTTTTCGATGCTAATGGCACCCCACTTTACCTCATCGAATTGAAGTGGGGATAGACCAGCTACCTGCAAGAAATGACCGCATGGTTTGTCGGCGATTTATCGTCCGCTTGAAAGATGGAAATCAACCGGGCTGTAAATTGAATGCGATCGAGCGAAAGACGTAAAGGAGCGCCCTCGGCTTCCAGTCGCTGTCAACGCCGAAGCGTTTAGCAGTAACCCGTTAGGATTAATTATCAGAAAGTACTTTACAGTACAAAGTGCAGACGACATCATCGAGCGATGTCAGCCTTTAATCTGCTCTTCATCGTCGCTTTCCTCGGATCGGTTCTGGTCTTCCTACGGCTCGGCTACCTCCTGCTCCGCGGCCGGCTACCTGTAGCCCGACGCTTAGCCATCCGATGGGTGACGGCGGCAGGCGCCTATTTTGCTGTACTTCTCACGTTATCGATCTCGCAGCCGGTGCGTGTGTTGCCTCGAAATGCGCCATGGTGCTTCGACGACTGGTGTATCAGTGTGGACTCTGTCACACATCCGCCTACGATCAGCGGCATCACGCCATTGGGTCAGTGGGTAGTCGTTTCGATGACCGTGAGCAGCCGGATGCAGCGGGGTCGACAGAGCGAACCCGACGCCTTCGTCTATCTGCGAGATTCGGCGGGGCAGCGGTATCAGCCATCAGACGCCGGCGTGCGCGCATTGGAGTCTTCTGGATTGGCGGGCAAGCCCATAACAGAGTTCCTTGAACCTGCTGGATCGTTCCAGAGCCGCACCGCGTTCGACATGCCGCAGGCTGTCAGCGGATTGGTTTTCGTGAAGGAGCGACGGTCGCGGTTTCCGGGCGTCGTCATCATCGGTGATCCGATAAGCCTATTGCATCGCCCGACCGTGGTACCGATCGACTGAGAGCCGCGATCTCGACAATCAAGTGGTTGGTCAGTCGCATTCCCGGAAATAACATGTCGAACCTTTTTCCGCCATTATCGTGTCTGTGGTATACAACGGAAACGATCGACGTATCGCAATTCCGGACGCGTATCAATGAGTGCGCTTTCTATCATCGTTTTGTCTGCGTTTGTTCAGGCGCAATCCTCCTCGATTGAAGGTACGGTAAAGACCCGCACCGGAGATCCGATCGCCAAAGCTACCGTTACACTCACGCAAAACCTGACACAGGGTGCTTCGACCACATTCATCACCGGTTCGGACGGCCGATTTCTTTTCCCTGTCGTGCTTTCCGGTTCATACAAGCTGACTGCGAAGCGCAACGGCTACGCGGATACGGAATATGGACGCCGAGGGACAAACGGCGGCAGCAGTTCGCTGACTGTAACGGCGGGTAACAATCTGAAGGACGTGACGCTCACGATGATTGCCTACGGCGCAATATCCGGGCGGATCACCGATGCCGACGGAGAGCCTGCCGTCTCAGCACCCGTGCAAGCGCTTCGATATACCTATTCGGAGGGACGACGAACATTAACGGAAATGAAAGGGGTGACAACCAACGATCGTGGCGAGTATCGGCTCTTCTGGCTGCTGCCCGGGAAGTATTACATCCGATCCGGGGGGGCGAATACCGTGACGGTCAACTCGTTCAATCCCGGAGTATCTGCCGTTCACATTATGGTTCCTGGAGATCTCAACGCCCCGCAATATGCGCCGATCTATTTTCCAGGAACATCGGATCCACAGACAGCAACCGCAATCGATCTGATTCCGGGCGCCGATTATGGCGACGTGGATTTCACGCTCAGCCCACCTGGTAGCAGACGCGTCCGGGTATCGATGATGGATACAAACGTCGGACAGCCTGGAGCCACAGCGACACTTTCTCCTCGCAGTCCGGCAGGGCCCACGGATGTGAAGCGAGCCGCCGTGGGCGGTCAAGGACAGTTCAACGGAGTTTCTCCGGGATCGTATATTCTCACGGTGACCTCGGCAGTCAACCCACGCGACGGAAACGCAGGACGCCGTATGGGGGCCAGCATCCCTGTTGATGTACGCAATCAGGATGTCGACGTCGCAGTAACTCTGACGCCGGGTGTGGATTTTGGAGGACGCGTGAGCGTCGAAGGTCTCCGCAACAGTGGCGACCAGGCGGATACTCATCCGATCGTCAGTCTCATCCCGCTTGGCAACCGTTACATTGCCCTCGGGATCAACGACTTCGCCGATTTCCACGGCGACGAAGCGTTCGACTTCACTGACGTGATTGCAGGCGATTACACGCTGATGATTGAAGATATTCCCAAGGGGCAATATCTGAAAGCGGCGCGCTTAGGATCGAACGACGTCCTGACGGACGGTTTCCACATCGACTCGCGCACCACCGGAACGCTCGATATCGTTCTCGGAGCCGACGGCGGCACGGTGACCGGCACGGTTGTTGATGTTCGCCGCCAACCGGCAGCCAACATTTCCGTAACGCTAATCCCCGGCGAGAACCATCACAATCGCGACGACCTATATAAGAGGGTCACCACCGACCCATCCGGCCGCTTCTCGATACAAGCCGTCGCGCCCGGAACATACACTGTCTTTGCCTGGGAAGATGTCGATCCCGCCAACATCTATGATCTCGATTTCATCCACCGCTTCGCCTCGCAAGGCCGCCCGATTTCCATCAACGCGTCTGGTACAGAGAACGTGGAATTGATCGCGATTCCGGACGGGTATTGAGATGTCCGAGAATCGGCTTTACGGAAATATCTCGTTATGTAACGCAATGCGACTTCTCGGACACTTGCAAACCACCGCGAAAGTACTTTTCTCTTTTACGACTTTCTGAAAAGATTTCGGGTAACAATTCAGTTTCTTTTAGCCGAAGGTAAACCAATTATGCGAACTTTTACCTCTATCGGATTCGGATTATTTGTCTATGTCGCGGCTTTTGGGCAGGCACAGGCATTGCAATCATTCGAAGTCGCGGACGTCCATCCGAGCCCACGTGCCACAGCTCTACCGTTTCGAGTGTTCTCATATGGCAGCCGGTATGAAATCCACAACGCGACGATGGTCGACCTGATTCGTACGGCCTATACCGTCGATGAGTACAAGATTCTTGGCGGTCCGAATTGGATCGAGTACGACCGCTTCGACATCATTGCAAAAGTGCCGCCCAATACCGGTCGGGAGGCGCTGAAACCAATGCTACGAGCGCTCCTTATAGAGCGTTTCAACCTCCAAGTCCATAACGGTACGGAACCGGTTTTGGTGTTAGCCCTGACGTTGGGCAAGGGCAAACTCAAAATGAAGGAATCCGACGAGTCAGGAGAAGAGGGATGCCATCGGCAAATTATTCCGTCCCCCCTAATCAATCTTTCCTGCCACAACATCACCATGGAGGAGTTCGCCGCCGGGCTCAAGACCCTCGCCGGCGAGTACGTTCCTAAGTTTGTTATGGATTCGACCGGCTTGAAAGGCGGCTGGGATTTCGATTTGAAATTCACACCCTATGAGCGAATTTCGGCGCCGGGCTCTGGTGGAATCTCTCTATCCAACGCCATTGACCAGCAGCTCGGATTGAAACTCGAGCAACACCAATTGCCCGCTGACGTTCTGATCGTGGAAAGCGTCAACAGAAAGCCTACGGACAATTCGCCGGACATCGACGCTAAGCTCCCGCCGTCGCCGCCCGCCGAGTTCGAAGTCGCGTCCATCAAACCGGCCGCAGCGGATGACAGACGAAGGCCGCTAACGCTGGGAGTACTGCCGGGAGGGATAGTCCAATTTGGGCCGAATTCGCTGAAAGAGCTTGTTTCGGCCGCATGGAATCTGAATCTTGCTGATGAGATACCGGGTGCGTCTAAGTGGCTTGACTCCGCACTCTTCTACATCACTGCGAAGGTTCCCCGGTCACTGGTTCCAGAAAATGGCGGTCCTTCCTTACAGGAACTTGCGCCGGAGTTGCAAGCTCTCTTAAAAGATCGTTTTAAGATGGAGGTTCACTTCGAAGACCGGCAGGTCTCGGCACACACGCTGGTCGTCACGAAACCGAAGCTCAAGAGTGCGGATCCGTCGATCCGCACTCGCTGCAAGAACATCGCACAAGGGGGTGGGGTCGTCACACCATCCGGCTTTTACCTTCCGGCTCGTCTCGTTACATGCCAGAACATGACTATATCTCAATTGGCCGAACAACTTCAGATTCTTGCGCCGGATACTATTCGTTACCCGGTAGTCGACGTAACCGGCTTAGATGGAGGATGGGATTTCTCATTCACATTCGACCCGCCGATGTTGAAAGACATTAATAATAGGACAGTTGGTCTCGATCCCTATGCGCCTGCTGGAACGACGATTCTCAAGGCAGTCGAAACACTCGGGTTGAAACTTGACGCACAGAAGCGGTCTTATCCAGTGATGGTAATCGATCATATCGAGCAAAAACCAACAGACAATTGAATGTTCACCCTCCTATGTATGCCACAGTTCACGATGTCATTATTTCACTATGAAATGAACGCACTGGCGGAAAGCAGTCCAGGATTTGTCTGGAGGCTGCGAGGTGAGGGTGTCACACATGAAGGGTGTACTTTAGTGTCCGCGAAGTCGCGTTGTGGAAGCAATGCCGGTTATGTTACACAACGCGACTTCTTGGACTTAATTACCCGTACGGCTGATCTGGACCTCAATTGTTTCCACGAAGGTGGAAGGCAACACAGGGAAGGTTCTTCCGTTTTAATCCTGCAAAAACTAATCGAATGGATTGTGCAGCGCACTTTTTGTTTCCAGGACCGAAAGCTCACGCTCTGGCTTTAGTTATCGGTTGGTTTCTTCTCAACAGAGTCGATGACCAGGACATCGACGGGCCCTTTGCCCTTGTCCAGTTTCAAACCCAGACGGTCAGCCCGGCCCTCAGGGAATCCAACGATAGGCCATCCCCTTTCGGCGCGACTTCAGGCGGCACATTGGAACCGCCGGCCATTGTAGCCCAGATGAACATGGTCTGAAAATCTTGAGGCGTCAGCTTCACGCTGAGGTCGTAGAAACCGGTCAGCCCGGTGTTATTGATCACCGGCTTGTCCATGAAGTTGGACAACCACTCGGTCAGTTGATCCATATTCAGTTTCTTGCCGTCGATCATGCCGTCGGCAAACGTGAATCGGGAGCCGGCGCCCCAATCGACGATTGCGCTCATGCCGCGAATGTTGCCCATCGGGAAAAGCACTTCACTATCCGGAGGAGCGACCTCCTTCAATTCCGGAACACTCTTCGACAATTGCAAGGTATAAGCGGAGAACTCTTTCTTCTCCCAATGCGCTTTCATCCCGAACCGGTCCTTCAGGAGGTTTTGCATCATTTCCGTGATGGTTCGTTGACTGACGCCTTCCGGAATCTTTGCGGCGACATCGAAGTGATCGATCCCGAGCCAGTCCGGCCCGGAGATCTGATATCTCTTCACATGGTATCCGATCCAAATCAAATCTTTGACCGAAGCCCAGGTAATGTGGGCTTGCGCGCCGTCGGCCCGAAGCCCCAGAGTAAGGTCTCCCATTAATGGCCCCGCCGGTTTGATCGACGCAACCTCGAAGCGGGTCGTACCCTGCCCGAGAAGCACGAGCGAAGACGCCAGCAGCGCGATCGTCATACATTGAAAACGAAAGGCCTTATTCATAGAACGCTCCTTGATCGCTAATTTTACATCGTTTATTAATCCTGAGTCCGCCGAGGCTAAGGCTCAAACTTCAGAATTGCGTCACTTGTAAACTTCCGGTAATTGCCAAACTCCATTTCGTTACGAGTCTGACTTCGATCCTGCATCGTAGCGGTTGTCTGCGCATGGAGCGGGAGGAAGAACTGCTGTCCGCCAATCTCTGCGAAACCGTAGTCGACTTCCTGTGAGAAGGAGGTCAGTGCCCAGCTTGCGGGAATACCGGAGGTTATCGCAGTCATTTTCAGAACGCGGTTGGTTTCAGGGTCCACATAAATCAGCCCTCCAAAGGCGGTGATCGTATGATTGACTTCGAATTTCGAGTGCTCCTTTTCGATGCCGTACGAAAACACGAATGTTGACCGTCCCCGCACATCCGCCGGACGCTCAGATTGGAACTGTGTCTGTGACTCCGGCTGGAAGATCCACTGAAGGATCGTTCCAAACTCACCGTCGGACCTTGTGCCTCCGATTTCCTTGAAACTCTTCCTGGTGGGCTTTCCGTTGATGGTGAGCATGTTGTATCTCTCGCCCTGATCGGAGAACGCAACATCCACCGCAATCGTATCCAGGAGCTTCCATGTCTCTGAACGCTTTTGTATTTGAGACCGACGGATTGTCTCGGTGCAGATAAAATTTGGCAGGTTCGCCGTGTATTGCAGCGCAACCTCTCGGGCTTTCTCAATGATCTGGGTTTTCTCGCTCGGAGAAAGATCGTTCTGGGCTGCGGCGTCGACTGCTGATGCAAAACTGAGAACGATAATCGCTAGGACTACTGCGCCGACCAAAATCCACCCGCGCCCAATTGACTGACTGATGGTTTTGTGATGTCCCAGCCTTCTTTCGATCATGGGATGTCGTTAATATTCAGCGCGCCAGATTTTACCAGAACACTCAGAAACAAACTCGGATAGCTAAGCGCCAGCAGAAACGGCGGGCTCCTAAATACCCCAGATCGGTAAATCTGCCAAAGATTATGCACGTTACTCGTTGTCTGAAAGTTGCTCCACAAAAAAGGCCAAAGGACTTACCGATCCTCGCAGAACTGCGGGATAGACGAAAGCGGGGATGACTATCTTTATCATCGTAGTCACTTTGTCCTTGTCGATCTTCCCGCCTCCGCCCGAAAGAAGATTCTGGCTCTTCAAAACTCGTAGCTCAAGCGCAGCGCGATTTGGCAGCCAATTACGCCAATTGCGCGGCCCTCTGGTATTTTGGCGAGAATGTCGAACCGGTCGACGCTAATCCAATCCGGGCCGGTAATCTGATACTTCTTGACCTTGTATGCGGTTCCAATGAGGTCCGCCAGCGTCATCACCCCAATATCGACTCGGGCGCCGTCGACATGCATGCCGAGATGCGAAAGTGGGATTCCCTGTTGAACCATTTTTACTGCATCGAATTGCCCCAGCGACTTAATCGAGGCCACTTCAAAAGACACGGTGTTCGGAGGTTTCTGTCCAATAGCAGTCCCAACGAATAGAATCATTGCGGCCGCGACTCCCGGCAAATAGTTCTTTCTCATCATGGGTTCTCCCTATTCAAGAATTAGTCGAGCTCGCTTAAACCGGAGTCGCGCTGCCATCAACAAGGTCAGATTGAGGGTCATCAGAATCAGAGCTCCAAAGATTTCTGTACGACGCAAATGTTCAGGCGTAAAAGCCTGCTTCAAGGCTTCTCTCCATTCGGTCGGCAGCATCTGGAAGGCGTAAATCAGACCAAACGAAATAATCATCAATGCGATGTTCAGAATCTGGCTAGCCTGTCGTACGGTAGATGCCCGCAAGGAAACGAGCACGCCTATGGAACCAATAGCCAGAGACAACAAGAAGTAGAAAACCAGGAAGAGAGCTGCTCGATCCAGCGGAGGGAATATTAAACCGCTCCCGCGGTTCATAATATTTGCACTCACGATGCCAATCATCACAGCCAACAGAAGAACGCCCCAGATAAAGAGAACAGCGGCCAGAAGCTTACCGATCAAGATGGCCCCGTCCGACAGTCGAGTGGCAAGTAATGTTTCGAGGGTGTGACGCTCACGCTCTCCAGCAAAGGAATCCGCAACAATAGCCAGGAGGAAAAAGAGAGGTAAGAACGATGGCATAAAGAAGGCCATTGGGGAGGTGACCATCATTGGTCCAGTCTTCCACAGAAGAATACCGAGTATGGCGATGACCACCACTGCCCTGGCGAACCTCTCGTTTCGAGACAGATTGCGTTGAAAGACGGTTTCTTTCCATTCCTTCCAAAACATCGTGCGAAAGTCGTCGATCATGAGGGGTCTCCTTCAACCAGATTCACAAACACTTCTTCCAGACTTGCTTCGTCTTTACGTATTTCGTCGATTTCCACGCCGCGCTCGGCGAGGAGACCGATGAGACGTGAAATCTCGACATCGTCATGCAGAGCCAACGATGTCCTTCCTTGTTCGAACGTTACTGATTCGACATCTGGCCCCCGTTGAAGCGCTGCAAGTGTCGCGCTATCGAGTGTCCTTGCAACGATAGCGATACGACGACCTTTCTTTGGGCACGCAGCTCATCGGGTCGACCCTCCGCGAGCAGTCTTCCCTGACGGATGACGGCAACGCGCGAGCAAAGCTTTTCGGCTTCCGCAAGATTGTGAGTCGTGAGAAATACGGTGACGCCTTCGTGAAGCGCCAGGCCGGTAATTTGCTCACGCAGTTCAACCGCCGCGACCGGGTCCAATCCGGCGGTCGGTTCGTCCAGAAAAACGAGTTCCGGCCGATGCAACATGGCGCGAGCGATCGCTAGTTTTTGCATCATGCCGCGGCTCCATGTTCCGGCGCTATCCTTTCGCCGATCCCACAAACCAAACGCTCCCAGCAGCTCCTTGATGCGAGTTCGACGTTCACCTTCAGGCATTCTGCAAATGCGCCCGTGCAGTTCGAGATTGTCCTCCGAGGAGAGCTTCTCGTAGAGGCCCGCATGCTCAAGCAGCGCGCCGCATCGCAACCGAATTTCGTCGGCTTGCGTGGCCGTATCGAAGTCCAGCACTCTGGCTGTCCCAGATGTTGGCTCAACGATCCCGAGCAGCATTCGGATGGTCGTCGTCTTGCCTGAACCGTTCGGTCCGAGAAAGCCGAACACGATGCCGCTAGGAACTTGAAAAGTGAGCCCATCAACCGCGCGGACGGCCTTGAAATCACGGGTTAGCGCACTCGTACGAATCACCATTTTCGTCATCGCACTATTCCCGTTCGGCGTGGGGTAAAGAATCGATCTCACGTTGAAGCCGGTTCGCCTGACGTCGTCTCGCAAATACAACAAGTCCGAGAAACAACGCCATTATGACGAAGGGTCCAACGCGTTGAGACCACGTGACGTATCGCAGCCGCACGGCCGCGTCGATTTGTAGAACAATGAATCCGGGGACCGCCAGTAGAAGATACCGCCAACTTTTCAGGAGGAAGTCTCGCTGGCGGGCAAGTTCTGAACGATGAAAGTCGAGGCAGGCGTTTAGTCCGAGCGATGCCGGTACAGATCGCGCGGAACGTCCTTTTCGGAGCAAATATAGCCCGCACAAGCCTGCCAGGATCGTCAGAGTCTCTCCCAAGCCCTCCAGGAAAGATGATGTCCGCAGCAACAATAGTCTTCCGTAAAGGAGTATGGTCAAGACGCCTCCCACATACTGAAAGACATTCCATAGCCGGATCCCTGTCTGAAATCTGGGGGGTCGACGCCGAACCTCAGCCAAGGATGGTGGAGCTATGTCGACCTCATGGTCCTGCCAGAAAACCATCAGGTCTTGTACGGTCATTTCACTCGACACGATTACCTCTTTCCCGAAAACCGCCGACTCAAGATGTCCTTGATTCGATGAATTTTTATGCCGACATTGGCAGCGGAGAGTCCGGTTACTTCTCCGATGGATGCCGCCTCTAAACCATCCAGATATAGAAGGATGATCTGTTTATCGAGTGG
>Ga0207099_1055_pt1 | contig 23709 bp, 21 predicted proteins | sample Alteio_BWMinHeat_85_FD_153521 | JGI IMG/M metagenome (GOLD analysis project Ga0207099, IMG submission 153521) | Enriched cells from forest soil in Barre Woods Harvard Forest LTER site, Petersham, Massachusetts, United States -... | ecosystem: Environmental > Terrestrial > Soil > Temperate forest >... | reverse complement strand
CTTCATGCAGCGCGTGATCGACGATCTCAAGAGCGCGAGCAACAGCAGCTCGGCGCTGCGTCTGGGCGAAGAGATGATCGCCATGACGGTTTGCCGTCATGCCGTAAAAGCGAACGACCCGCTGCGCTATCTCGAAGTTGAAAAGCTCATCCAGGATTTGCTCGAATGCGATTTGCCCTATTGCTGCCCGCACGGACGTCCAACCATGATCCAGATTTCACTTGCCGAGCTGGAGAAGAAGTTTGGACGCAAAGTTTGAACCGCGGATTACGCGGATATCGCGGATTGCTTGCAATGCGATTCTGCAGGAGACGACGCTGTCGTCTCAATGGGGAAGTCAAAGGCTTCCCCTACAGTTAACCTCCTAAGCTGGCGATTGTACTGAATCTGCTGAGACGGCGGCCTTAAAATTCCGCCCGAATTTCGTTTCGAGCTGTAGGCGAAAGACTGACCACGAATGGACACGAATGAGAGTAAGCTCATTGTTTATGAATTCGTGTCTATTGGTGTCTATTCGTGGTTAATGCTGCTCGCTCTCGAAATTGGGAGAGCAATTGGGAGAGCATGAGTGTGAGAGTTCCTTCTAGCTTTCACCGCGCGCCAGCGATAAAATGAGTCTCAATGGAACGGGTCGCGCATAAAAGCCGGAATGTGCAGGAAGCGAAAGATTGGGAGATCGCCCAATATCGTCGGATGACTCTCGCGCGGCGCGTTCAGATCGCGCGCGCGCTAAAGCGCCGCGCCTATCCTACGCCGCAGCCGGACGTTCGGGCATGGCACCGCAAGTCGTAAGCACAACCGGCCTTTCGGCCGACATCATCGAGTTCATTCAACTCCTGTGGCGATTCAAGGTCCGTTGCCTCATGGTCGGCGGCGAGGCCGTTGTCTTTCACGGATACCCGCGTCTCACCGGTGATGTTAATTTCCTTTACGATCGCACCCGCGACAACGCCGCCCGCCTCTTCAAGGCACTCGCAGCCTTTTGGGATAATGATATTCCCGAAGTGAAAACGGCGATCGAATTGCTCGAGCCTGGCATCATTGTCCAATTCGGACGCCCTCCAAATCGAATTGATCTTCACAACCAAATCGATGGTGTCTCTTTTGGCTTGGCCTGGCGCTCTCGAATTCCGGTCGAACTGAAAACACGCTCGGGGTCGGTTCGCTTGTTCTATATTGGCATCGGTCCACTGCGGCGTAATAAACGAGCAAGTGGTCGGGCTAAGGATTTGGACGACTTGGAGCATCTTCCGGTACCGAATAGGGGAGCACGGCGCTCGAGGTAAGCCGAATGGAAATCCAAAAAGTAAACGTGCTGGGTGTAGGCGTGAGCGTTCTCGATCAAGATCGAGCGAGACATTTTCTCTTCGAGGCGGCGCGAGCAGACCGGCGCGGTTACGTGACGGTCACGGGCGTGCATGGTGTCAGCGAGGCGCAACGGGATCCAACTCTTCGGGACATTTTTAATCGTGCGCTGCTGGTGACGCCCGATGGCATGCCCATGGTCTGGATGGGTCGACTGCAGGGACAACGGTCGATTCGACGCGTTTACGGTCCCGATTTGATGTTGAATCTGTGCCAACACTCAGTCGCCTATGGCTTTTCGCATTTTTTGTATGGCGGTGTGCCAGGGGTTGCCGAAGAACTGAGGCGACAACTCGAAACGCGTTTTCCCGGTTTGAAAATCGTTGGAACTTACACTCCGCCATTTCGTCCACTGGATCCCGCCGAGCGGGATGATCTCCAACAGCGTCTCCGCGAATCGCCCCCCGATTTTTTCTGGGTGGGGTTGAGCACGCCCAAGCAGGAGCGTTTCATGGCGCAGTACATGTCGGTCTTGCCGGAAGCGAAGATTTTCATCGGAGTTGGCGCCGCATTCGATCTGTTAACCAAACGCGTGCGCCAGGCGCCACGCTGGATGCAAAGTGCCGGCCTGGAATGGTTTTTTCGCCTCACCCAGGAACCGAGACGGCTGGCCAAGCGTTACCTTGTAAACAATCCGCTATTTTTGCTGCGGGTTTTTTATCAGTTTACAGGCCTGAAAAAATACCGCTTCGAAAGATAGACGGACTCATAATTTGTAACGAGTTGCCATTATGCGTAACCACCCTCCGCCCGATATCTTTTTAGCTGTTATCAAGCTGTTGGTCTTGACCTCTGCTTTTGCCTACGCTGCTGGTTGGTTATTGTCGGCGTGTCGAATTTTGGACGGCCGCGGCTATGCAGCATCGTTGATTGTCTTTGCAGCGGTCGTCTTATGGTTTAGGAATCGATTAGAGGTATTCCACTTTGACCAGTCGGCGCTGCTGTCGACCTTGAGATCCCGCTTCAAACGTCCTTTGCCACGCCTTTTTTTTGTCTTGGCATTCTTAATTCTTCTCGGCGGTTTGCTTTACTCTCCATCCAATTATGATGCGTTATGCTACCGGACGCCGCGCCTCCTGGCTTGGTTGAGCGAGGGTGGCTGGCATTGGATTCATAGTCCGGACCAGCGCATGAACAATCGTGCCTGCGGTTTTGAATGGCTTTCAGCCCCGCTATTGCTCTTGACCAAGTCAGATCGTGCTTTGTTCTTGATCAATTATGCTCATTTTCTGCTTCTCCCTGGTTTGTTTTTTGGAGTCGCTACCCAATTGGGTGTAAGTAAAAAGGCAGCCTGGAACTGGATGTGGATTCTTCCCAGCGGCTATTGTTTCATTTTGCAGGCGGGAAGCATTGCAAATGACAGTTTCATGGCAGTTTATGCGCTTGCGTCGATCTACTTTGCATTACGCGCTCGCCTTTGGCGAAGGGTTGATGACATTTGGATTTCGATTTTGGCGGCCGGAGTCTTGACCGGAAGCAAGGCGAGCGCACTACCACTTCTGCTCCCTTGGGCCATCGCCATTTTCCCAGTGTTGCCGCAGCTTTGGTCTGATCGGCTGCGAAGTTTAGTGGTATTCGTGCTTGCAATGCTGGCGTCGTTTCTGCCGACGGCACTGCTGAACATTCATTACTGCGGCGATTGGACTGGGTTGAAACTTGAACACGAAGGAATTGCGGTACATCAACCACTAGTCGGCCTTCTTGGAAACTCGTTGGCAATTCTCATTGGTAATTTTACGCCAGCAATCTTTCCCTGGGCTGGATGGTGGAACAGTTCCTTTTTGGAACTTTTCCCATCGCGAATAGTAACTGTTTTGAACGCCAACTTTGAGAGGGGATTCCATGCAGTTGGCGAATTGCCGATGGAGGAGTGGTCCGGTTTGGGGTTTGGCGTGAGTGTGCTGGTGGTTATTTCTATTGTCGCCGCTCTTCGCTGCCGAAAATCGATAAGAATCCGCCAAGGCTTTGACATGCAAAATCTTTGGCACATGAGGTTGTTGCAATGGTCGCCGCTCGCTGCGTTACTCACGTTTTTTTGCCGGTCTGGAATGTGGCAGTTCTCCAGAATTGCTGCGCCCTATTATCTTGCAATAATCCCTCTGTTGCTGATCGGCAGTGGACACGACATAATCGTGCGCCGCTACTGGTGGAAAATCGCATCCCAAGTTGTGATCCTACTGGCGATGTTGGTCGTGATCGTATGTCCAGCCCGTCCACTTTGGCCGGCCCAGGATATTTTGACAGGTCTTGGACGTTGTCTACCGCACAACGCGCTGTTGCCTCGCGCACAAGAGGTTTATGCGGTCTATGCATTGCGACAGGATATATTTCGATCTATACGGGAGATCTTGCCGCTCGGCACGAAAGTCATCGGCATGGCCTGTGGAAATGATGATGCCCCGGCGTCGTTGTACTATCCGTTTAGCCTCCGCCGGGTCGTGTATATCCTTCCAGATGACCCGCGCCAAGCTGTTCTTCGTGAAAAAGTTGACGTGGCAGTGGTGAGCGGTCAGGAGCTTAGCCTCCACCGTTCTACGATTGATCAATGGCTGGAGCATTTCGGCGGTGAAGTGCTTTCCCGACGCTGGTTGACCCTTAAACTACGCACTGGTCCGCAAGAATGGTACGTCGTGAAGATGCACTGACTTTTGGGCAGCAAGGCTCGAAACCTGCATTGACCAGGAGGATTTTGTATTATGTTAGGTCGTTTTATGAGTTCGAAGAAAATCGTAGTTTGCGGCGCGGGCGGTTTCATCGGCGGACATCTCGTTGCCGATCTGCTTCGGCAGGGAAAAAAAGTCCGCGCTGTGGATGTGAAATCGTTCGATGAATGGTTTCAACTTTTTCCCGAGTCAGAAAATTTGCAGCTCGATCTGCGCGAAAAGGAAAATTGCGAGCGCGCCGTCCCCGATGTTAATCTTGTTTATAATCTCGCCGCCGACATGGGCGGGATGGGATTCATCGAAAACAACAAAGCGCTTTGCATGTTGAGCGTGTTGATAAACACGCACCTGATCATGGCCGCAAAAGATGCGGGCGTGAATCGATTTTTCTACGCCTCGTCCGCCTGCGTGTATGCGGCGGACAAGCAAACCGATCCGGATGTCACGGCGTTAAAGGAGGGGGACGCATATCCTGCGTTGCCCGAGGACGGATACGGCTGGGAGAAACTGTTCAGCGAGCGCATGTGCCGCCACTTTCGCGAAGACTTTGGCCTAACCACCCGGGTGGCTCGCTATCACAATGTTTACGGGCCGAACGGAACGTACGATGGTGGCCGGGAAAAAGCGCCGGCTGCCATTTGCCGTAAAGTGATCGAGGCGAAGCTTTCCGGAAAGCACGAGATCGAAATTTGGGGCGACGGAAAACAGACACGGAGTTTTCAATGGATCGGCGACTGCGTGAAGGGCACACAAATGATTCTGGCGGGCGACTACGTCGATCCTATCAATCTGGGGAGCAGCGAGTTGGTCACGATCAATCAGCTCGTGGATATCGTGGAAGAAATCGCCGGCGTGAAACTGAATCGGCGTTACAATCTGGCGGCGCCGAAAGGTGTTAATGGACGCAACAGCGACAACATTTTGATCCGTAAACTTTTCGGCTGGGAGCCTTCCACGCGTTTGCGTGATGGGCTCGAGCAAACGTATCGTTGGATCCACGACCAAATGGCGCCGGCGGCACGGGTTCAATCGCCGCGACTCGCGCCGACGCCGCGCTAGCTTTTCGGACGGGTTTTGTGGTAGGGTGCTCAAAATGGCTGAGAATATCGTGGCTGATCCGGTGAGTAATTCAAACTCGCCGGTGAACTGGTTCCAGACCACAAGCGATTGGGCGAAGCGCAATCCGCTTGGGGCTGTGGTTCTTCTCACGATCGCTGCGACGCTCGTTTATTTCTTTGGTTTCGTGAAACTTTTCACGAACGAAAACCTCTCGACCTGGACTTGGGCGTGGGAGGCGTGGAATCCTGAAACCAACTACGAGCACGCCAAAATTATCCCGCTCATCACGGTCTTTCTGGTTTGGTACGCTCGCGACAAACTAAAGGTGGCGCCGGTGAGCTCATCGCAGTGGGGATGGTTGTTCATTGGGGTGGGGCTGTTTCTCTTCATCGCCGGGGCCCGCACCTTGCAAGGGCGACTGGCGCTTACCTCGCTGCCGTTCCTGCTTTTCGGCGTCGTGCTTTACGTCTGGGGGAGACATGTCGCGCGCATCCTTCTCTTTCCGATCGCCTTCTTGCTTTTCATGGTGCCGTTGAATTTTCTGACGCAAGCCACGACCAAACTCCAGTTTATCGAGACGGGCGCAGCAAGCGCGATCTGTAATTTTTTCGGGCTCGCCGTTTACACAGTCGGCACAAGCGTCAATGCGGCGAACGAATCGTTTCATTTTCAGATCGACGAAGGTTGCAGCGGGATTCGCTCGCTCATGGCCATTGCGATGCTCTCCGCGGTGTATGGACACCTCTCACAGAATCGGCTGTGGAAGAAGCTGGCGATTTTCGCCGCTGCCCTCCTCTTTGCGATCGTTGGCAATACGGGCCGGCTCGTTTCGATCATGGTGGCAGCGCGCCTTTTCGGACAGGATTTGGCCGGTGGCCCTTATCATGTGATTTCCGGTTATCTGTCATTTCCATTTGCCATCGGGGCCATGTTGCTCTTCGGGAAACTGCTCAACATGAACGCTCAGGGCCGAAAGGGCGCAGGCACGGCGAAGAAATCGATTTCGTATGATTACTAAACGACTCTTTGCAGTCGAGCTGCTTCTTGTTGCGGGGCTAAGCACGGTCTTTCTGTTACCGCAAGCGCCGAAAACCAAGCCGGCTGGAATTTCGCTGAAGCTGCCGATATGGGTAGATAACTGGCTCGGAGATGACGTTGCCATAACGCAAAGAGAAATCGAAGTGCTGGCGAAAGACACGCAATTCGCGCGCAAGATTTACACCAGTCCAGAAGGCGATGCGATTGTTGTCTCTATCGTCCTTTCGGGGGATGACATGACCACGAGCATTCATCGCCCGGAACGCTGCCTGCCGGCGCAAGGCTGGAGTTTGCAAAATACGTCGGAACGCACCATCACGCTGGCAAATTCCGTTCCGTTGAAAACAACGCGGCTCTCGAACGTGCGCGAGATGACAGCGAAAGACAAGCAGCGGTTTCTACTCCCGAATCTCACTTACTATTGGTTCGTTGGATACAATCAGACCACCCCATCGCACTTCACTCGGACGATGCTGGACCTGCGCGATCGCATTTTGCACGGCTACAATCAGCGCTGGGCGTATGTGACCGTTGCGGCCACAGTCACTCAAGGTATCGCCCGGCCGGAGCGCACCGAAGCGGAAACTGACGCGATGATTAAAGATTTTATTGGGAAACTCGTGCCGAAACTTCAACGTCCGGGCGGCGGAGCATTGCTCGAAGGTACGACGCTCTCGAAGAGTACGCTCTAATCATCGGTAATTTCGCTCGGACCTGGGCGTTCAGTCTTTCTGATATTCGAAAAATCTGGGGGCGGATGCTCCGTGAAAACAATCTCTTGTTTCCAATAGGTCAGCCGTTTCTGCGGCTGAAACGTCGGACGCACAGCGCAGTGACGTACAGCGACGTCGAGACCGATGACATGAATTTTTCCCCGCCAGGGGATGACTAAAGCTCGGCCGAGTGATCGGCCGGAGGGAAAGTCCTTTACCCGCGTGCCAATCGTCTGTGCGATCCTCAGACCCAGGGCTCGAATGAATTTGCGGATCATTTGTCCCACAATCGCTTCACCGGATGCAAAGTCCATGCCCCTTCTTCCCGGGCTTGATCGATATGCCTGGTCTCATCTTTCAGAACGCGGACAAAGCGGTTCTGTTCGCCAAAATCACGAACCCGAAATCCCAGATGGTGCGCCAGGGTCGGCAAGTAAAGCTCCATGTAAATAGGGAAAGGTTCCTTGACGGCACACACGGCGCAGAACGCTTCTCGATTCCAAACACTTCCGCTGCCAAACATCGACAAAACTACGTCCGCTTCTGTGCGCCGGCTAATCCCGGACCAATAGGACATGAACTTGTCATCAGCGACATGATAAAGAAAATGGGGGTTGTTCGTGCCATCAACGCGATGCACATGAAATGCGAGGAGGTCGGCGCCTTCGGCAGTTAATCGCTTAATCTGCCGTTCGTTCAAATCGGGAACTAGCGGCAAATGATCGTATTCGGCGAAGTGCACGAATCGGAATTGATTGCCTTGTCTCGCCAAAAATTCCGAGGCCGCCCGGAACAGCCGCGTATAACTCTGGAATTCGCGCTGATGATCGCGTGTTCGCAAGCGCGGATCATCGACGAAGAATTTTTGCTTGTGCTGAATCGCATCGAACTCACTTTTAGTGCCGCCGTATGCGATCAAAATGCTTTCGTTGGGCACACATTGATTCCAATGGGTAAGCATCTTTGAAACGGCAGCAGCCGGCTGATGAGAAAGGATTAAATTCAAAACAGTTTTCATTCAAAATGTCAGGGCGTCAGCTTAAGCGAAGCAAACTCAAAACCCACCACCGCGCTGATTTGAGTATCGACATGAACGCAGCCACTCGACGGTTTCTTGTATTCCGTCTTCGAGCTTGTAAGGGTTTTCTCCGAAGAGATCGAAGGTGCGCTCCATTGGAGTTTGGTAATCTGTAGTCATGCTGTGAAACCGTGAGCTGTTAATGAGAAATGCTTTGCCAGTCAGGCGGGTGGGAATGTCGCCTAATAACCCGAGAAATCCCAGCAATGAGCGCGGCACGATGCGCACATTCCGACCAGCAAGCGCACGCGAGAAGCCATTGACCCAATCATAAAGATTGATTGGCCGATCGCCCAAATAAAACGTTTTGCCGCGGACAAGATCGACATCGGCCTCGAAAATTTTTCGAATCTGATGCCCGACGTTTTTTACGTAACCGTAACAGCGGATCACGGGTTGGCGGCCGGGATGCACATAAAGACCGCGTTCCACGACGCGCCAGAATTCGCGCTGGTAACGCATGTGCCATGGCCCCCAGATGTTGGTTGGCCGGATGATGGTCCAGCAAGCGGAAAGATTCGCCTCGCGGGTCAGCCTTTCGGTAATGACTTTGCTTTCTCCGTAAACGGTTTCCGGAAAATAATCGGTGTCGTTCTTGGGCAGGCGTCCGGGAGCACAGACAAATTGCGAGGAGGTGATAATCGCGCGCTGAACCGAAGGCGTCGCGCGAATCGCTTCCAGAACATTGCGCGTGCCCTCGGTATTTGAGCGATAACCTTCCTCGACCGTCGTCTTTTCATCGCATTCGGCGCGTGCCGCCAGGTGGAGAACTCTATCGGGTTGGAACTCTTGAAACGCTGCCGTCGTTATCGCAGGCTCGAGAATATCGCCAGCGCGCCAGCATTGTTTATGCTCCGCTTTGAGCGGCGGATGAAGAGAGTAATTGAGAATGGTGTTTGCCTGGCGCGAAATTTCGTCAATGAAATTCGTCCCGATGAACCCAGAGCCGCCCGTGATCAGAATTCTCATTGCGCGAGGACGCGAACGTAAATCTCTTCGAGCTGCCTTACCATGCGCTGCAAGTTGAAATGCGTCCGCACTCGCTCCGCGCCTGCGTTGCCCATTTGCTTTCTCAATACAGGATCTCGGAAAAGAATTAGAATCTTCTCCCCCAATGCGCGCGGGTCCGCGGGAGGAACCAAATAACCGGTCCGGCCATCAACGACTTGGTCCAGCGAACCGCCTACAGCCGTTGCGATCACCGGCTTTCCCATGCACATCGCCTCGAGCACAACGCCACCGAACGGCTCTGGTTGTGCGGAAGGCAATACGAAGACATCAGAAGCAGCATACGCAGGGCGTGTGTCTGAAAGTTCACCAGTGAAGACAACACGGTCTTGCAAGCCTAGCTCATCCACCAGCGTTCGTAATCGTGGCAGATGGTTCTCGCTGCCCGGCGAAGGAGCGCCGACGATGAGTATCGTAAGGTCGACATTTTTTGCTCGTAAGAATGCCGCCGCCTTGACGAGAAACTCCTGGCCCTTGCGCACAAACTTGATCCGTCCGACGCAACTGACCACAAAACTATTCGGGGGGATGTGGTAATTCTCTCGAAACTCGGCCCGGAGGCGCGCCTGATCTACCGCAAATTCTTCGATTGGAAACCCGTCGTGCACGACGACGAGCTTGGATGCCGTCGGAAACTGGTCGGCGATTGCGCGAGAGACGCACACTACCATTTCCGAACACGCAAAGATGTATCGACGATACCATTTCCATGGCCCGCGGAACTCTCCGTACCAATCACGGATATGCCACACATGTGGTACGCCGGCCAGGCGGCTGCTGAGTGCAGAGGACAAAATGGTTCCAACATTCGTGTGAACAAGATCGATGCGGTATCGCCGGATAATGGAACGTAGTTGCCAGGCTCCCAGTGGTATATTTAAAAGGAAAGGAATCAATCGCCACGATTTGAAAACGCGGCGAGTAATCACACTCAGGCGAGGCTGAGTTACCAGCGCTATTCCCGAGTCTTTGAGCCGCTGCACCAGTGGCCCGTCTTCAGGGAGCAACACGACCGGCTCAAAGCGCGCCCGGTCCAGTGCCCCACAAAGCCGGAGTAAGACGCGACTGGCACCGTAAATATCGGCGCTGTTGTGAACAAAAAGAATGCGCGCTGGCGAGTCGCTCATAAAGCGGAATACATCTCACGTGTTTCTGTCTAAAATCAAACCGATGGAGCCTTGCTCATGCGAGCGCTGCGTGCCAACCGTGATCCGGAGCTTAGCTGCCCCTGTCGTAGGGCAGTTTCTTATCCCAAATGCGGGTCTGAGCCTGAAAAATCAGTGTTTACTGGCTTCCGCCCTATCTCTGGCCATTGAAACAATATGATCTAAACGAGTGCTGACGGTGTGCTGATCGAAGGTCATAAGCGCAACGGTTCGGCCTTGGTGACCAATACGGCGCCTCAATTCACTCGATAGAAGCGCCGGCTCAATCACGGCTGCTAGTTCCTCCGCTGAAGCAGTAGGGATTGTTAGTAATGCACTTTCTCCATCGACAAGGTATTTGATGTTATCTCCAACGCGCGATGCGATTACCAATCGTCCTGACGCAAGGGATTCAGAGAGTTTCGTGGATTGCCCGGATCGGCTCCAAACCGAATCTCGCCGCAGATTAATAAGAATATTGCTTGCAAAAACAGCCTCCCTAACAACGCCAAGCGGACGAAAGCCATACACTTCGATACAATCATCCATGCCGAGCTCTGTTATCAGTTGGTTTAGTGATTTGATTCTTTCGAATTTAGGATCTGCTCCGATCAGCATTAACCGAAAGTTGCATCCTCGCTGCCGAAGTAAGGCCAAAGCCTCTATTACTAACTCGATTTCATCGTGCTCTGCAAAAGCACCTGCATACAGCAAAATCGGACAGCCGGTCTCTGATTCTGCTGGCGCATGCCAGAATTCGCAGTCGATTATGGGTGGAATTAGAAATACCGGACACCGGTTTCCATTCAACCGGCGATACTTTTTCTCGAGGTATCCTGAAATGACGATAATTACATCTGCGAGGCGAGGGCAGACACGATCGGCAAGCCAGGAGTTCAGGCCGAATATCCGGCGCGCCAGGCCGATTCGGTGACGCGAAACGATTTCCTGGCGATCGTCTTCATAGCATTGAATGGTCGCCACATGGTTACGATTGGCCCATAATGTCAGCGGAAGAGCGTCGTAAAGAGTCAGGTTGTTAAAAATTACGATATCGAGCCTGTTATCCCGTCGCATTTGCCGGAGCCGCCGTCTAATCGCAAATACTGCGCGAATTTTCATTAGCATTGATGCGAAACCGAACGATCGCTCCGTCTTTTCTAGGACGTATTCGAAAGCGACTCCGTTTTCCGCGAGAACCCCGGATGATTGTTGTCCCGGTGTCGTGCTTAGCGCGTGCTCGACCAAAATTGTTACGTGATGATGCGCTAGACGCAACGCCCCAACCAGTGTTTTGAGACGCGAAGTGCGGCCAGTGCCTTCAGGCAAGTCGGCCACCGTGACGATCGCAATCTGAAGCTGTAGCTCACTTGTTTTCACTAATGGCTCCAAACGCAACATTCTCACCTCGGTGACCTTGAGGGGCAGCGGCAATGTTTCTTTCGCGGCTGGAATCCCTTCTCATCCCTGAGGCACTGCGACCTAGGTAGACGCACGTAGCGGTTCAGACGCCAGCCAGTTCCTCGTGTATTTCTCCCTTAACGTCCGCTTTGGAGGATAGCATCGGCATTGACTTCGATTCAATCGAGTGGCGCAGCCGCAGGAAAACTCCCACGAGAGCAAATTCCTGCGGCAAGAACATTCCGACGTGCAGCGCGCCCCACCAGTAAGAACCTATCTGTGCTGCGAGATAGAGGGCGAGAAAGCGTAACGCCATCCCACTGGCATCGTTTCCTTGGAAGGACACGCGGAATGTCCACGCCAGAATGCGAAGATTCCAGATGACGAAGAAAATGGTACCGATGATTCCGAAAGTATCTACGGCGGCGAATAGCCCATTATGGATGTTTTGCACCTCGACCAACGCGCGGTAATCAAGCCCCTTGGGATTTAATGCATTTGGCTTTGCCCATTCCCTGCTAAAACCAAATCCGCGCCCCAGCCAGGGACGCTCTGGAAAATAATTGTGCATCCACAAGCTCCAGATATCCAGCCGGAACTTGGTGGATTCAGCGGCGTCCTTGGCCATGTCGGCGTCCCATTTTCCTGGCAAGAACGCCAGGGCGCGCTGCATCTGTTTCGGGAGAGGGACGACATCTGAATTTATGAACGATAACGCAAAGAGAACGAACGCGAGAAAAGGGAGAAACAAGACAACAGCATACTTAAAGTCCCGAATGCCAGCCGCTAAGAACCCGATCACCGCGCTTAACACCATGGATCGGTACCCTGAAAAGAGGATGGTTACAAATCCGGCAATGAGGCCAATCCAACGAAGAAGGTTCCTGGGGTTGAAGATTTGCCGCAAGGATACCGACGCTAAAACCAAAAGAATTAGTACGAATCCGAAATAGGCGAACAAAATGACGCGGCCTGTCACAGACTCCCCGGTTAGGACTTCTTCAATACCAGCCACTGATACCGCGGAATAGTATGGCCATATTTTGAAGATTAAGCTGGGGAAGATCGTGGTGATCGCACCGATGAGCACATCGAACATCGTCATGGCTAGGGCGACGTAAGGAAGCTTGGCCCAAACTCTCGATTGCATCGGAATACTTTGGATCACGAAGTACGCCGCCAACCCTACATACACGGCCACATAATTATGCCCGCCCCAGACGCTCGACCCCAGGAAGCGGCTTCCGAAACGGTCGTGTACTGCGTGAACTGTGATGATTGCCATGAACCCCGCGATCAGAAATAGATCGAACCGGTTGCCCGGCTTGAGGCGCGCCCGTCTCAAGACGATGTCTTCGACAAAGAATTTGGCGATGCCGACTGCCATCAAGATTTCAAAAGGAGTAATCTGACCACCAAGAATGGGAAACGCCCCGGTAAGAAACGACGATGCAATGGTCAGCACCCAAAAGAAACGCCCCAAAAAGAAAGCGATAAAAATGCCGCCGAAGGCAACCGCACCGAGGACGAGCTCCAAGTAGTTAGCGGCGCCGATGTTCCAGCCGATGAAAATTGCCACGACCAGGCCGGCGGCGCACAGTAATAGCGCTTTGAATCGCTGGGTAACGGCGGGATCGTCCACAGATTAATGCATCTTAGCGATCGATACGAGCCAGACGGGAATCTCCTTCTGGGAGAGATTTTTCCATTGTTCGTATCTGTATTCTCGATCCATTGATTAAGATGTCGCGTTTTTTAGTAACAGGCGGCGCCGCCTTTATCGGGTCGCATCTTATCTGCAAGTGAGTTGGGTCAGGGCACTTAGACAATCTTAGCACAGGCCGACTTCGAAATCTAGAGGTCTCAAAATCAATTTAAATTGCTTTGCGTCTGCGAGATGCGGGGCGTCCAACGATATTCGGCAAGGCGGACCGGGGCCACGTAATCGCTCGCGAAACGAGTTAGAAGCGCGACCAACTTGACTCCCGTGGGTGTAATTTGAATTGGTGTGATATTCCATTTGTAAATGCTGGCCGCATTGAAACCCGCTGTGAGGAGGTAACGAGCTGTTGCTTGAAAATTCTCGTCCGGCTGAATGCTGTCCCGTTTCTGCTTTGGGGGTTATCGGAGGATCAAAAAATCCGGCGTTTGGCTTTTAAACACATTCAAGGAATTACTACGGCTTATGATTCCATCCTGTATTCGACTTGGATTGCCAAAAGATTGTTTTGAAGTTTTGCCAGAGATTCGGTCTCGTCAAAGAGAAGGCCGTATCATTCTGCAAAATCAAGGTCCTCCCGCAGTTCAAAGGGATTCCGTTATGGAAGTTTGTCAAATTAGGACAACACCGGTGCCAGCCATGGCCGATATTTTGGGGTCAATTTAGAAATGCACGCCTCGCCGGACCAAGTTTCGCGTTAATTCATGACGAAAAGAAGATTGCCTCGAATCTACGTACGGCAACAAATATTTTAGAGGGGACCCTGTCTACAACTATTTTGTCAGGAATTCACCAGTTCGTTTAGAAGGAAACTGGACATCTATCATTTCATGGTGGGTGCCTGTTAGTGGCGAGATAAATTTCGCTCATTGGTTTCTAGATGCGCTGCCGCGACTAGCGCTGCTCAAGGAATTTCCACTGGACGCAAGGATTCTTGTTCCCGGAGAACTCATGCCCTTTCAAATCCAAACGTTGGGATGGCTGGGAGTGTTAGAGCGATGTCGAAAAACGGATGAACAGCATCTCCTAATCGAAAATTATTGGTTCAGTTCACCGCCGAGCATAATCGTTTCTTACAGTCTTTATGCAGTGAACTTCCTACGTAATACATTTTTGCTTTTTGCTGAAAAAAATAGCGAAACACCAAAACATTTCTTTCTCAGGCGTAGCGGTCCTTTGCGAAACATCGCCAATGAAGAAGAAGTCTTGGAGTTTTTTGAGCGACGCGGCTGGGCGATTATCGATACCGCACAATTAACAATGGCCGAGCAAATTCAGTATTTCATTCAAGCTGAAGCCGTTTGCGGAATTCACGGAGCGGGCTTTACGAATTGTGTTTGGTGCAAACCTGGGTGTCGGGTGATTGAACTATTTGCCGATAATTATTTGAACGGCTGTTACGAATGGATTTGTGAGGTAGTGCAGGCGAAATATCACTACAGAATTTTTCCGTCCGACGCTCTATTAAATGCTAGAATCGATTAGAAACTGCTCGAATCAGACTTGAAGTGTTGGAACCTAATTTGAATTTGTTCCCCATTTATGCCACTGCCGCCTGGTTCCGCCACCTTGCTGGTCCTGCCGCTGATCTTCAACCAGCGCTTGGCGGTCGTGTGCCCTTCCACCGGCATATCCTAAAGCTGAAATTAGCAGACTGGAAGCAATGGCTCATAGCGTATTATGGAGGTACTTCAATCAGTCGCGGTCTTGGCGCACGCCACGGAGTCGAGAATTTCGCAAGTCTTGCTAATACATCTGGCCCAAGAGAGGCTCCGCGCGTGTAACTGCCCATGGCGTATGCGCTCTGCTCTCTCGGCAGGGGTTACCTGGACTATCTTGGTTAGCGATCGAACCATGCTCTCCACATCAAGTGGATCAAAGTAAAACGCAGCTGTCCCGCCAGCCTCTGGAAGTGATGATGTTCGTGAACAGGCAACTATTGTCCCTGCGGCAAATGCCTCTAAGACCGGGAGCCCAAATCCTTCGTACGCACTTGGGTAGACGAAAGCTGCCGCGCCTCCGTACTCAACGGCGAGTTCTTCGTCCGACACGTTGATGCTCAGTCTTGTGGAATTTTCCAGATTCCTGGAGCGAATAAAACTTTGCTCTGCCGGAGACCATCCGCCCCCAAAATCGTTACGCGGAGATACAACATGCAAATCAAACTCTCTTGTCAATCCACTGATCGCATACGCCTCAAGCAGCCTGTAGAAGTTTTTTGTTCCGCCGCGATTTCCAACGAATAAAAAGTATGGTCGCGAGCTGTTTGATGGTTTGGGCGGTCGAAAGAATGACTCGCTGACACCCAGTGGGACAACGTGCAGTTTTGTCGGATCAAGATAGGGATGAAGCCTGAGAAGGTCTGCTTTCGTCGAATTGCTGATACACAAGATTGCCGCAGCACGCACGAAACACCGCCGCATGTGTTCGAGCTGTAGTCGCCTCCCTTTCGGATTGGAGTGTTCGGGGTAAAGATGCAGTATTAAATCGTAAACGGTGAAAACCTGCGGCGTAAAGCTAGCCAACGGCCCGTAGTAGGGACTAAAGATAGCGGCTGGTTTCACGCTCCTTTCGATACTATACAATAATGCCTTTTCGAGAAGGTTAGTTCCTTCATACAACAGTCGAGAGCTGTATCTCCAAGGGTACCTGAGCGGCAGGTATATGCGTCGAAGGGAATGCGGCAACTGGTCGAGACCGGTACAAACAGCAAGGCGATCGCCATATTTCGCATGAAGACCGCGGACCATGTGGCGAGTATATCGCGCTACGCCGCCCGTTGGTTGACGTGCCGTGTTGGACTCGACTAGAAAGATGTGGGTGCTAATCTTCCTACTCAAATTCACGGCAAAAGCTGTTTGTTACAGACCAGTAATCTCCGCATCTTTCAAAAGTAGTGACTCACGCCGAAAAATGAGGTTGACCAAGCGCGGAAACGGCGAAGTCACAGCCAGCCGGAAAAAAAGGCCAGGAATCTTCGAGTCCGTCAATAGATGCAAGGATTCGCCGTTTGTGTAGAGCTGTAATCCGAACGTTTTGGCTAAGGCCTCAAGTGACCGGATGGTGTAAAAGGCTATATGCTGTCCGTGTTCTAAAACATAGTACCACCACGATCCGATGGCGGGCGCCGGCTCCGGTACGACAAACGTACTAAAGAATATCGCGGGCGCGAGTTGTAGCATTCTCGTAATCTCTGCGATCGGATCTGCGAGATGTTCAAAAACCTCAAACGCCGTGATAAGTTCGAACGGCCGGGGGCGTGTTAACAAATGCTGCGCGTCGCTCATATCGAAACCTGCGGCGAACAAGTTCTCGCAGAAACGATCGTCGCGGTAAAAATCAAAGCCGGCATCTCGCATCAATCGAACGAACATCCCATAGCCGCCGCCATAATCGAGAAATTTACCCTTCCGATCGAATGCCAGAGAAATTAGAGCACGCGTAATTCTGGCCATCCTGACGTTGCGGCTGACATATCCAATGTCACTTCGTGCGATCGGCGAAGAGTAAGCTTCGCCCAGCCAGTAAGGTGTCTCGCTTTGAATGAAGCCGCATCTCAGGCAGCGAAAGAACTTGACATTATATTTGGTTAGTACGAGTCCAGTTCCAAATAATTCGCTCTTGGATTCGCAAACGCTGCAAAATTGTTCGCGTTCCATACTCCTAACCGGAAAGCGGAACATTTTGGAATGCGCTGCCAGCCGCGACAACGCAGCGAATAAATTTAAAGCTCTCAACTCCTTCCACCCCATCACGTGGGTCGGTCGGGAAAAGAATGAGGAGAAGGCCGCCGGTAAGCCATAGGAAATCAACATCGCGATGGCCGCTCCAAGGCCCTCCGAGTAATCGCAGAGCTGCGCTTCGCTCTGTTAGACAATCTGATAGTTTCGTTTCCAAGCAGCCTGGGAGTTTGGTTGACGTTTTTTTCCGGCCAAGAATGAGTGATCCTTTTCGATTACCGCAGGTTCACCGCGCTGGGGGATATGTAACCGGCTGCAGTCTGATTAAGGTAGAGCCAAACGTGCCATGCCCGGAATGGATAGTACCAATAGTTTGTAAAGAGGCCGGCAATCAGCAATGAAAGAGGCACACCCGCAATGCCGATTATCGGACAAAGAAAGATCGTCCCTATTACAGCCAATACGCCTTGAATCAAGGTCGCCAGCGCAAACGGGTTTGAACCCGAAGCGAGAACGAAATGACCTGGCACAACAGCGAGTCCGGCAATGAGGAAGTTGACCGTAAGAAATAGGAGAACATCCTTTCCAATATATTGTCCGGGGCCAACCCACACTCTAACCAAACTTGGAGATCCAAAATACAAGAAAAGGCCAGCCATCAGATAGAGGAGCATCCCGAGGCAAATGGTTCGGCGCATGCGAAATTTCGCTCCGTTTATGTCCGCGGCGGCGATCTGTTGTGTAAAGAGAGGACTTTGAGTGACTGTCACCTGCTGGACGGCGGCACCGAGAGTTTGGCTAATCCGCGCGGCTAGATAGTACGGCGCCACTGCTGCGGGCCCGAGAATTGATCCTAACAGAGGCACTTGGATAGTGCCGACTAAATAGACTCCGGAGTTTACGAAGCCAAACGGCAACGCCACTTTCCAAAGACGACTAATCAAAGGCTTCGACGCTGGCATCTTAAAATCTATTTGCCGGGCCGCGAAGCGCGACAGGGCCAGGTGCATAGTAACGAACTGGATCAATGAAGCTCCAAGTACCGCAAGCGACATGCCGAGTAAGCCAGGCGCTATCAACAGAGCGATTACCGATGCAACATTCCAAAGCAGCGCGTAGCTGCCTGAGATGAAGCGTCCCAAAAACATGAAGCCTATTCCGTCTAGAAACGATTGGCTCAATCGCGTCTGTAGATTTAACAAGATCGAAGCGCCAAGCGCGTACCAGATCAACGCCGTTTCGGGCGTGCGGGTCTCGATCAATTTCGTATGCGGCAGCATCGTGTGGTAAAGCAGGATTAAGGCAATGCCCGCGATGGCGGTCACGCGCCAGAAAATTACGCGACTTGACGCATAGAGTTCGCTAACGCCACGCCAGCCGGGCTGCGTTTCAATCAGGTCTGGGGCTCGAGTGGCCGAGCTTGCTTCGGAGAACCGTAATGAGTATGCGGCCTGTCGGCTGATCGCCGAACTGAAACCAAAGTCGGCTAACCCCAACATCGTCAGAAATCCTTGAAGCGAGAACCACAGCCCAGCGTCAGAGCGGCCGAGCAGTTTTAGAATGAACGGAATCGCGACAGCTGCGCCAAAGATGGTGCAGCCCTGCTGGTACCACCCGGCGAGGACAGCGGAACGGGCAGGATGTAACTGGCTCCAGTTGAGGACCCGACGATAGAAATGCATGTCGCGTCAGGAGAGTTTGAAGATGCGATCGAATTCTCCAAGAGCCATACCGTTTACCTGGTGCCATGTTATGATAGCGGTACGTTGCCAGGCGGGCGACTATAGTGGGTAATCCACGAGTCCACAAGACTCTCATGTGTTGTTCGATCTATTGCATTTGCAATTTAAGCGACACCGGTTAATTCACACAAGATCGTGAACGCTTTCGAGAAAGCGCAAGTATATTTCCGCGCGAGTGCCGCGCTCAGGAGTCTTAATCTTAAAGGTCTGCCTTTCTTGCCCAAGAGGCTATTCACCTTGCCTCCCCAAAACCGCGGAGCCTACAACGAGTTTGTGACATGGCTTTATTTGCTCCGTCTGAACTCGACTCGCTGGATCGTGGACGTGGGCGCAAATCACGGTGACTTCGCCGAGGCGGCAGCCGCCTATTTTCCCGAGGCGAATATTCTGCTTGTTGAGCCGCTTCCCCAATTGCATGATGAGCTTCAACGCCGCTGCGCTCGACGCAGGGGGAAATGGTTGCTGGAAAAGTTCGCTGTCGGAGCCGAAGAGGATGTCCTGCCATTGCATGTGGCTGCGAACCAAGACGCAATCGGAAGCTTGGCCGGATTTAGTCCTGAGTATCAGAGACTAAATCCGCAATCAGAAATCACACAGATATCCTGCAAGGTGCGCCAATTGGATTCTGTTGCCGCCGAGCGAGAAATTTCGTGCATCGATCTGTTAAAGATTGATGTAGAAGGATTCGAGTTTGAGGTCGTCAAAGGTGCTGTGCATGCGCTGGAGTTTACGCGCGCGCTCATTGTCGAAGTCTCGCTAGTGCGTCGCCCAACGGACGTCACCAACCCTTTGGTCGAAATGCTTGATCTGGTGACCACACATGGCTTTCAAGTCGTCAATGTCCTTCCATCTCTTTTTGATCCGTCCTGTCCTTGGAAGCCTGTCGAGTTCAACATTCTAGCTAGGAAATCTGAGGCTGCCTGCATGTCGCGTCAGGAGAGTTTGAAGAAATGATCAAATTCTGCAAGAGCCATACCGATCACTTGATCCATGTTGTAGTAACGATACGTGGCGAGGCGGCCGACAAAAGCGACGTTTCTCTCCGAAGACGCGCGTTCGGAATACTTTGAGTAGAGCGCTTTTGCATCGGGTGCGGGAATTGGATAATACGGCTCGCGGCCAGGTCCAAAATCCTGCGGGTATTCGCGCACAATGGTTGTCGATGGAAGATTTTGCCCTGTGGCGTGTTTGATTTCGACGATGCGCGTAAAGTCGTGATCGTTCGGATAATTCACTTGCATGGCCGGCTGGAAAAATTCCTGCGACAAAGTTTCCGGTTCAAAGCGCAATGATCGATATGGCAACGGACCAAAGCAATGATCGAAATATTCATCGATCGGGCCGGTGTAGATCAGATGCTTATATCGAAGTTTTTCACGCGCATCGCGAAAGTCGGTATTGAGTCGCACTTCGATTTTCGGATTGGAAAGCATTTTCTCGAACATCGGTGTGTACCCATCTTTCGGTAACGCCTGAAACCTTTCCGACAGGTAGCGGTCGTCGCGATTGGTGCGGATTGGGATTCGTCCGCAAACGCTGGGATCAAGACCCTTGGCATCCCGTTGCCACTGTTTCCGCGTGTAGTTTTTAAAAAACATCTCGTACAACTTCCAGCCGACTTGCGAGACGATCACTTCCTCGGAATTCTTTGGGCTGTCGATCTTAACGCGCCACGCCGCGAGCTGCGCTTCCATTTCTTCGCTGTTCGATGGCCGGCCGATCAGTTGCTCGAACGTGTTGAGATTGATCGGGAAATGCCAGAAGCGGCCATGAGTCCAAGACAAAATCTTGTACTCCACTTCGCGCCACTCGGTGAACTGGCTCAGGTAATCGACGATGCGTTGAGAGTTTGTGCGGAAATAATGCGGCCCGTAATCATGAACCAGCACACCGGCCGCGTCGTAATGATCGTAGGCGTTGCCACCGATGTGGTTGCGCTTCTCGACAATCAGGCAAGTCTTGCCGAGCTGGCTGGCGATGCGCTCGGCAAGCACGGCGCCAGCGAAGCCCGCGCCTACGATTAAGAAATCAAACTTTTCCACGAATACAGTGATGTCCGGCCCGCAAAATAGCAGACCCAACGCTATCGCCGAATTGCAAGGGTGAGATTAGGGGGATGACAACGAGCAATCGCGCCACGCTCCGGAGAGTTTGTTTCTTTAGGCTCATCGCGTTCGTTTGATCATCAGCTTCTTCGCAACCGTGTGTCTCACCGGAGCGGTGGCCGGGGATAATCTAATGAGCTTTTCTCGGCGGCTCCGATGCTTACGTGTCCTGCGGGACGGGCTCGCCCAAAGAAATCGTCTTTGACGCCGGGTAGTAATTGCCCTGCGCCCAGTGCCGGGCTGCCTTCCAGAAGGCGGAAATCGCCCATCGTTGGCATGGCGAAGCGCGGGTCGCCTTCGCGCGAGTGCGTATCCTGATTGCTCACGCGTTGCCACTCCGCTACGGAGAAGGCTGTCGCTCCGGCCCAACCATTTTTAGCAACAATCCCTCCAATCGCGAGGAGAAGGTTATGGTCGGATAAATTTCCAGACGTATCCGGGTCGCTGCCATTCTTCCGCAAGATCAGCTGAGGACCTTTGTTATAGACACTGATGTTGTTCAGCACCTGGCAATCATGAGTGGAGACGCGACGACCAGCCGTTTCTCGCAAAGGTCCTTCGACTGTGATACCGCCGCCCTCGTTAAGGTAACAGGTATTGTTGTACACGCGTGACCCGGACGCTGACGAAATGAAAATTCCGAGACCTCCTCCTCCTTGATAAATCAGCGTCGATTGCGTTCTGTCATTGAGCTTCCGCCCGAGGAAAAAGTTATGCTGCCCTCGCTTCTCCGCTTCTGGATCGGGTATCAGGAACTCTCCCGCAAGCGGATTGCGGTTGGCTGTGGAAATATTGTTCAGCACCAGGTTGCCGGCGGAAATTTCGACCATAATCCCCGCGCCCTCATTATCGTGACAGAAATTTCGCTCTATCCGATTGTCATCGCAGCCCTCATCCAACCAGAGGCCCGGCCCGATGTTGTAGGCAAACTCGTTGTCGATGATGCGCCCCTTGTTGAATTTGGGAATTAGCTTTGCCCCGCCGCAATGCCAACTGGGATCGTATCTGTCGATATTGTTGTAGGTGACCTGGCATCCCTCGATAAGATGGCCTTCGCCGGTTGCTCCGATGCCGGAGTTGCCGTGACACGCCACTACGCAATGGACCAAACTGTTCCGATTACCGCTCAGGCCGACTCCAACAAAATCACCCCATGTGATCATGCAGTTCTCCAGGCGCGAGCCTTTACCGGGGATGGTGCAAGCAGCCCAGTTTGCTATTGCAAGCGTGCTAGCGTGGCGCATCTGGAGCCCGCGAACGATAATATGGTCGCCCGTTAGCTTCATCCAAGCTGCGCGCACCGCAGCTTCCACTTTGTGTTTATTGGGATCGTCCGAATCCGGCAACCAGACGTAAAGCGTGGAATCTGCGGTGTCGTGGAAAAAGTTCCCGGGCAGAAGCCTGTCTTTCGCGCTCACCCCGCGCAGATGAACTGCGTCGAGCAGAATGCCGTCGCGGATAAACACGCGATGAATCGCATTTGCTATCCAGAATGACGCGTCGTTGCTATCCGGGGAGCGCGGAGGCAGTTTTGGAAGCCTGGCTTTCCAGATCGCATCGTGATCTAACCTCCACCCGCTGATAACGTCGGAACCTTTGATCACAGGGGCTTCTCCAGGGGAGGCTTCAATCACGATCGGCGCTTCATCGGTCCCGGAGGCTTTGACGATCACCGTCTCCCGGTACTCTCCGCCGTGAATCACGATTTTATCTCCGGCGTGAACTTTTGAAACTGCCGCCGAGATCGTCTTCAGCGGTTTCGTTCGACTTCCGGGATTTTTGTCAGAGGCCGCCGGATCACGCTGGTTTACAATGAATTCCCTCGCTTGCGTCGCCTGCGAAAGAAACGTCAATCCGAAGATCAACCAGAGCAAAAGAAAACGAAGCAGAGAACGTCGAGGACCTGAGTGTATTGGCATGTCTGGTTTCAGGTGATTGTTAAGGCTCAACGGGTTGCAATTTGGAGGCGCTCAAATTCAGCAAGCGCCATTCCGACATTGTAGCAATCGCGGCGGGTAGCGAGCCGGCCGACGAAACGGATGTTTTTCTCCGAAACTTCCGGTTCAAATCGAATTGATCAATACGCCAAGTGGTTGAAACAATAACGGCAGTATTCATCGATTTGGACGGGCCAAGCTTTTAGTGTTTCCGCCGCCCGTCATCGCCAAAGATTTCTGCTTGCCACGGACCCGAACGCCGGGGGCAGCGCAAGATTGGGATCAATAATTTGGGCAAAAAAAATCCAAATAAGGCCATAAATCTGGCCTGCCGAATGCTTTATAGTAATTATGGCAATTCCGGCAAGCCTCTCCCCCCTCAATTTCTCCGCCGCTCTGGCACGCGGCACCGTTCTTTTAGCCGCCTTATGCGTAACCGTTCCCACCCCGGCGTCTCCAACGCCTAATCCAACTCCCGCCTCGAGTCATCTGGCAAATATTTCGACCCGCGTGAATGTGGGCGTGGGCGACGATGTTTTGATCGGCGGATTTATCGTGCGCGGGCCTGACACGAAGAAGGTGATTTTGCGAGCCCTCGGACCGTCATTGACTGGGGCCGGAGTCATTGGGGCGATGGCCGATCCAACGCTGGAATTGCACGATTCCACTGGCGCCACCGTCGCGACGAACGATAACTGGCAGTCGAGCGCACAAGTGAGCGAGATCCGCGCCAGCGGCCTGGCGCCAACAAATCCGTTTGAATCTGCAATCGTAGCGACGCTTCAACCTGGAAGTTACACGGCGATTGTGCGCGGAGCGAACAACACCACTGGAATCGCATTAGTCGAATGCTATGAACTCGAATCTGCGGTGACCCGTTTGGTGAATATTTCGACGCGCGGTCGGGTGGGCGCAGGAGATGAAGTGCTTATCGCAGGAGTTATCGTGGCGGGAAGCGGGTCGAAAACGGTGATCGTGCGCGCACTTGGGCCTTCCCTGGGAACAGGCGCCCATCCGCTGACCGGTGTCCTGGCCAATCCTGTTTTGGATCTTCG
>Ga0207099_1028_pt1 | contig 24375 bp, 21 predicted proteins | sample Alteio_BWMinHeat_85_FD_153521 | JGI IMG/M metagenome (GOLD analysis project Ga0207099, IMG submission 153521) | Enriched cells from forest soil in Barre Woods Harvard Forest LTER site, Petersham, Massachusetts, United States -... | ecosystem: Environmental > Terrestrial > Soil > Temperate forest >... | reverse complement strand
ATGGATACTGCAGAACTGGTGGATGGTTTTTCGCGGATACTGGAGCATGGCACGAATGCGATCGCCGCGGCGATCGGAATCTTTCACGGCATCGACATGGCGATGGACGAGTCGCTGCGGCCGCTGTTTCCGCAATTCGCGAAAATGTGCGGGCCGGCCCGCACCATGAGCTTCGGGCCGCGGGTGGCAACCGATGTGCAGGGCACCGCCAAGGGCGGCGCGTTCGATATCTACAACGTGCACACCGAATCGCTGAAGCCGGGCGAAGTGTTCGTGATGGAAGGCTACTTCGAAATCAAGTCCTCCGCGAACTACGGAGGCAACCGGCACAAGATGGTCAAGGACATGGGAACTGCCGGGGTCATCATGGATGGGTACTGCCGTGATGTTGCGGAGCTCTCCATGAACCCGCTGCCCATCTTCTGCAAAGGCCCGACCTCGCGGCTGGCGAAGACCAAGCCAAAGGCGGCCGACGTCGAGATCACCTGCGGCGGGGTGAAGGTGCGTCCGGGCGACATCATCTGCTCGGACATCTCCGGCATCGTGGTTGTCCCGCGCGACAAGGCCGAAAAGATCTATCAGGAAGCCAAGATGATCGCGGACAACGATCTGGACGTCTTCCGGCGCCTGCAGAAGGGCATGACGCCGACCGACGCGCTGGAAGTGCGGTCAATCGAAGCGATCAAGAAACTCGATCCGCGGTTCGCCACCTGGTCCACCAACAAAGACAAATAATCTGCGGACTTTTGTCAGGGGGAGAACTGTGTCCAGTATTTATTTTTTATTACGGATCTTCTCGTTTGGGATGATGATGCTGGCCGCCGGCGTCGTATCAAGTCAACCTTATCCGGACAAACCTATACGCATCATCGCCAGTGAGGCTGGAAGTGAAGTTGATATCGCGGCGCGCAAGATCGCCCCGGCGATCGCGGTTCCTTTAGGCCAACCGGTTATAGTAGACAATCGGCCGGGCAATATTTCCCCGGAAATCGTGGCTAAAGCCAAACCCGATGGTTACACCTTGCTTATGATCGCCGGCAGCCTTTGGATCCAGCCGCTCATACAGAAAACGTCTTACGATCCCGTGAAGGATATTTCGCCGATCACCATCGTGTATAAATATCCTTTGGTTGTCGTTGTAAATCCGTCAGTGCCGGCAAAGTCTGTCACGGAGCTGATCGCCTTAGCCAAGGCGAAGCCTGGGGCGCTCAACTATGGAATGGGTTCAACGGGCGGTTCATCTCATCTCGGCGCGGAATTATTCAAATCCATGGCGGGACTCAATGTCGTGCAAATCAAATACAAAGGCAGCGGGCCGGCACTTAACGCGTTGGTGGCCGGCGAAGTGCAGATGATGGTCAACAACATAGCTTCGGCAGAACCGCTTATCAAGTCGGGAAGATTACGGGCCCTGGCAGTTACCAGCACGAAGGCGTCCCCGCTGGATCCAGGCCTGCCTACGGTCGCTGAAACGTTGCCTGGCTATGAATTCGAGCAGCTCCTCGGTGCATTCACCACGGCAGGTACGCCTGCGGTTATCGTCAATCGGCTGAACCAGGAGATCGTGCGATTTATTCAGAGATCAGAGGTGAAAGAGCAGTTCTTGAATGCGGGGGCGGAAGTGGTGGGCAGTACTCCAGAGGAATTGTCCGCCTTTATGCTGGCTGACATGGCGCGTATGGGCAAGGTGATCAAAGATGCGGGAATCCACGCCGAATAGTCGTATCGCAGGTGTCTGATGATGGTCCTGTGTTGTATGCGTTCCGGAACGGAAATTGGCAGGCATCGGCGATTGCGCCTGACATTTAGAGCAGTTAATGACTTAAAGGAAAGAAGGTATGGCTGATAAGGGTAATAACACGGTTACGTTGCTCGCCAGCGGCGATATAGGTCCAACGATCGATCCGGTCGACCAATTGACTGACCTCGTATTGCCGACGCTGCGCAATGCGGACCTGCGCTTTGGCCAGTGCGAGAGGATCTATTCAGAACGGAAGTTCGCCAATAAGCATGGGTACTGCCACCCGCGACAGGCTTCCATCTGGAAAACAGCCGGGATAGATATCGTCGGGATGGCGAATAACGCCATGAATCTGGGTCCCGAAGGGTGTCTGGACAGCATCGAGGTTTTCCGCAACATGGGAAAACAGGTTATTGGGGTCGGCAAAGATATCGATGAAGCCCGCAAACCCGCTATCATCGAGCGTAACGGGGTAAAAATCGCTTTCCTGGGTTATTGCTCGGTACTGCCGGAAGGCGCTGAGGCTACGCAAAGCAAGGCGGGTTGCGCCCCGATGCGGGCGCGCACTTATTACGAGCGTGGCGGAGATCCCAACGAGGCATCCCAACCGGGTACGCCGCCGAACATACTTACCGTTCCTTACGAGGACGACCTGCAAGCCCTGCAGGACGATATCAGGAAGGCTAAGCAACAGGCCGATGTGGTGGTAATGTCCATCCATTGGGGCATCCACATGATACCCAAGACCATAGCCACCTATCAGCCGGTGGTCGCCCATGCAGCCATCGATGCCGGCGCCGATCTCATCCTGGGGCACCACCCTCATATGCTTAAGGGTATCGAGGTTTACAAGGGCAAGGTCTGTTTCTATAGCTTGGGCAACTTTCTGATTACCTCGCCTAACAAGCTGCGCACACCTTCGGTGTGGAGCCGCTGGGGGGACTTCTATTGGTACCGCCTGGACCCGGAATCGGAATATATGGCGCCTGACAGCAAATATCTTTATCCGTCCGACAGCCGCATAACGATGATAGCCAAGGCTGTATTCAACAAGAACGGGGTAGAGAGAGTGTCATTTCTTCCGGCTATCATCAATCCGCAGGCTCAGCCAGCAGTGGTTCCTCCGGACAATCCCAAGTTCAAGAAGATACTGGGATACGTAGAGTGGCTCTCCGACGTTTTCCCCCATAAGCTCAAAGTGGACGGCAGCGAGATCCTGGTTGATGCGTCGGCCTGAAACGAAAGCCAAACTTATCGAAACAGCGTCGGTTCGTATGCATTCTGAAATAGGGCGAGCGGCGTCTTTGCGGCGGAAGGTTCTTTGACAGGAGTAAGAACTATGTTAAGCGTCATGTTGGACGGTGGAAAACTCTTCGATCGGTTCGCCCAAGGCGAACTCGCTCTGGGAATTGATGTGATGGAACCCAGTCCCGACTTGGTGATGTTCTTCGGGCAAATGGGTTTTGATTTCTGCGAATTATCGATGCACGGGTCGACCATAGACTGGGGAGTCCTCGCCAATTTGGTTAGGGCTGCGCGCCTGACACGGATGACTACCGTGGCAAAAATACCCATGTATCCCTGGGTCGGTGACCACGATCCGTCATTGGCCAAGGACGTTCACAGGGCCATAAATCTCGGCGTCTCGGTCGTACTGGTTTCCGTGCATGGCAAGAGGGATGTCGAGGAATGCGTTGAGGTGACTTTCGATACGCATCGGCCGTATGTGTACAACCTAAAGGACAGACGGCGAGACGAGCCTGAGGTCGTTCGAGAGGAAATCAGCAACAACACCATGGTCGTACCCTGTCTCGAGTGCGACCAGGCATTAAGTGAAATCGACGAAATACTCGCCGTTCCCAATCTCAAGATGATTCAATTAGACCTGTTGGACCTGTCCAAACTCTGGGGATTTTTACTCGATTACGACAGTACGGAAATGTGGGATAAACTGGAACCGATTCTGGATCGCTGCAAGCGCCGCAACATAAAACTCCTGACTAATCTGGGGACGACAGAGTATGCCCCCGATTGGCCGCGCGTATGGGCCAAAAGAATAAAGCGCTTTTACGAGGGCGGGTTTCAGGCGATAACCGCAGGATCCCCGACCAAGATGCTGAGGCTATCCACCCAATGCCTTTCCGAAGAGCTTCGGAATATCGGCACCAGCGTCGGAATCGGAGATGCCACTACGATAAGAAAAAAACCGAGGGCATCCTGAAATCAACCGCTGGATGCCCGTTCGATTCTTGCCCGAGTCTAACGATGTTGCAAAGCCGGTAGTCGACCCGGCTTCGGGCGCGATCTGTCCTTATGGCGAGGAGATTTTATGTCTATGCCTGGTTTTGTCATATCGGTATCGTTAATTGGAATGACGGCCCTGGTCTCGGGCATGGCCTCCGGCCAGAATTATCCAAATAAGCCCCTGCGCATCGTCACGGGTCCTGCCGGGGGCGGGGGGGATAGCGCAACACGTGCGATCGCGCGATGGCTCGAGGGCCCGTTGGGCCAGTCCGTAATCGTAGAGAATCGACCCACCGCCACCATTGGTGCCGTCGTATCCAGAGCGCCCGCGGATGGCTACACCCTGGCTCTGCTTGGCAATTCTTTTTGGATCAGCTCACTCATTCAGCAAACGAACTACGATCCCGTCAAGGATGTTACAGCCGTCACATTGGTTGAAAGATCGCCCATTATTCTTGTGGTGCATCCGGCGTTGCCGGTCAAGTCCGTCAGGGAGTTGATAGCATTGGCCAAAGCGCGGCCGGGGGAGCTCAATTATGCCGGGGCTGCACAGGGCGCCGCTTCCTTTAATGCGGCGGAATTATTCAATGCGATGGCGGGCGTCAAGATCATCGGCGTGAACTATAGTGGTGGCGCGCCGGCAATCACCGCTTTGATCGGCGGCGAGGTGCAGCTGAGGTTCGCCACCGTGGGCGAGGCCATGTCGTTTGTCAAGTCTGGCAGATTGAGGGCCTTGGCAGTTACCAGCACGAAGCCCTCAGCGCTGGCTCCGGGCGTTCCTGCATTGGCAGAAACGGTGCCAGGATACGAGTCGGTCGTAATGCAAGCCGTATTCGCTCCCGGCAAGACGCCAGACGCGATCCTCAATCAACTGAACGGGGAAATCGTGCGTGTGCTTAATCGCGCGGAGATAAGGGAACAGTACTTTAACAACGGTGCAGAGGTCGCCTCCAGCTCTCGTGAAGAGGCCGCGGCTGCGATAAAGAACGATATGGCCAACATGGGGAAGATGCTCAAGGGTGTGGGCATAGCGCGCTGATCAAGGTCCGCCGGTACTAAAACCGGTTTACCGTCGCTGGCCGACAACGGTGCAGAACCCGCCGATTTGCTGCGGGATCATAATAGCCCTGTGGATATTAACCAAATGAAATAATATCATTTTGCAATCATAACCAGTGGTGTAAAATTGCCCAGACTGGGATGCCGAGTCACCGGGGGAGGACTCAGCGGGAGGTCCGGGGCGCGTCTGATGCATATCCATCGTTAACTGCATCGTCAACGCGCCGATGATATTGCCGTGTTCGGCTCCTGCGCCGGGTCTGATATTCGTATACCCGACCCTTATCAATTTTTTTATCGAGGTTTATTCCATGGATACTGCAGAACTGGTGGATGGTTTTTCGCGGATACTGGAGCATGGCACGAATGCGATCGCCGCGGCGATCGGAATCTTTCACGGCATCGACATGGCGATGGACGAGTCGCTGCGGCCGCTGTTTCCGCAATTCGCGAAAATGTGCGGGCCGGCCCGCACCATGAGCTTCGGGCCGCGGGTGGCAACCGATGTGCAGGGCACCGCCAAGGGCGGCGCGTTCGATATCTACAACGTGCACACCGAATCGCTGAAGCCGGGCGAAGTGTTCGTGATGGAAGGCTACTTCGAAATCAAGTCCTCCGCGAACTACGGAGGCAACCGGCACAAGATGGTCAAGGACATGGGAACTGCCGGGGTCATCATGGATGGGTACTGCCGTGATGTTGCGGAGCTCTCCATGAACCCGCTGCCCATCTTCTGCAAAGGCCCGACCTCGCGGCTGGCGAAGACCAAGCCAAAGGCGGCCGACGTCGAGATCACCTGCGGCGGGGTGAAGGTGCGTCCGGGCGACATCATCTGCTCGGACATCTCCGGCATCGTGGTTGTCCCGCGCGACAAGGCCGAAAAGATCTATCAGGAAGCCAAGATGATCGCGGACAACGATCTGGACGTCTTCCGGCGCCTGCAGAAGGGCATGACGCCGACCGACGCGCTGGAAGTGCGGTCAATCGAAGCGATCAAGAAACTCGATCCGCGGTTCGCCACCTGGTCCACCAACAAAGACAAATAGGGCAGCGCACATGTTCATTGTTGACTGCCAGGTTCATATCTGGGCGGCGAATACACCCGAGCGCCCGTGGCGGGGGAGCGGCCAGAAAGCGCCCGGCGGACGAACCGAGCCTTTCACCAAAGAGGATGCCTTGCGTGAAATGGATGCGGCGGGTGTCCACCGTGCGATTCTGGTTCCGCCGTCGATGGAAGGAGACCGCAACGATCTGGCGCTGGATGCCGCGAAGCTTCACCCTGATCGATTCGCGGTCATGGGCCGGGTGGCGCTCGATCAGCCGGAAGACGAGGCATTGCTGCCGGGATGGAGAAAGCAGCCGGGCATGATGGGGCTGCGGCTCACATTTAAGCGTGAGTGGGCGAAGCCCTTTATCTTCGAAGGCAAGGCGGACTGGTTCTGGGCGGCTTCGGAACGCATCGGTCTGCCGCTGATGATCCAGGTCAGCGACGATACGCTGCCGGGACTCAAGATGATCATGGAGCGCCATCCCCGGCTCAAGTTCGCGATCGATCATCTGGGGCTCGTTCCGGGCAAGAAGGACGAGGCGGCGGTCGCGTTGCTGCCGGAGATTTTGAAGCTCGCGAAGCTGCCGAATGTTTCGGTCAAGGTCTCGGCCCTGCCTACCGCATCGTCCGAGCCGTATCCGTACCGCAACCTGCACAAGTACATCCGGCAGACCTACGATGCCTATGGTCCCGAGCGCATGTTCTGGGGCGGTGATCTGACGCGGCTGAAGTGCCCGTACCGTCAGGCCATCACGATGTTCACCGAAGAAATGCCGTGGCTCACAGAGAAGGACAAGGAGCTGATCATGGGGCGCGCGCTGTGCGAGTGGCTGGATTGGCCATTGCCGGCAGGCGCATGACACCCATCAACGCACAGCGGAGGAATTGAAATGAACAGCATGAAATTGATTGCGGTCGGAGACACCGGGCCGGGAGAGGGTGTGAAGGACATCTTCGAGGGCGTGATTCCGTCGCTGAAGAACGGGGATCTTCGATTTGCGCAGTGCGAGCGGCTGCTGACAAAACGCGGGATCAAGATGGATTACACGACCCCGCTTTCCAGAAGAGTGGACCCCAAGCATTTCCGGGAATATAAGGCCGCGGGCATCGATGTCGTCTCGATGGCCACGAACCACGCAATGGATTATGGACAGGAAGGCGCCCTGGACACGATCGCGGGTTTCAGGAAACGGGGCATCGCGACGATAGGCTGCGGAAAGAATATCGAGGAGGCGAGAAAGCCGGCGTTCTTCAAGAGAAACGGGCTCACCGTCGCTTTCCTGGGGTACTGCTCGGTCATGACCAACGGCTCCACGCTGCCTCCGGGGTACTGGGCGACCGAGCGCAGTGCGGGGATGGCGCCGATGCGGGCGCGAACCTATTACGAGCCCTACGACTACCAGCCGGCGACGCCTCCCTATGTGTACTCGGTGGCGGAAGACGCGGACGTGGAGGCCATGAAGCAGGACATCAAGGCCGCCCGCAAAAAGGCCGACTTCGTGGTCGTCTCCATGCACTGGGGCGTGCACCATGTCCCGAGGTACGTCGCGCATTACCAGATACAGGCCGGGCACGCGGCCATCGACGCCGGATGCGATCTGATACTGGGGCATCACGCGCACATCCTGAAGGGCATAGAGGTCTACAAGGGCAAGCCCATCATATACAGCCTGGGGAATTTCGCATGGGACGGCAAGCATTCCCGGCCGACGCATTCCTACGGCGTGAAGAAGTCCACGCCTCAGCAGTATTACGCGATGGATCTGGGCCCGAAAATCAAGCTCAAGTACCGGCAATACTGGTCGTTGTCCGTCATCGCCGAAGTGGTCCTGAACAAGAACCGGAAAGTCTCCCTGAGCCTGATACCGGTATATCTCGAGGACGAATCCAAGCCACGGGTCGTGAAGCCGGGCGACCCTATGTTCGAGGAGATCATCGAGTTCCAGACCTGGAGTTCGGATCCGTTCAATACGAAGTGGGAAGTCAAGGGCGACAGGCTGCTGCTGAAGTCCTGATCACGGACGCGGTGTCGCATGGGCGCCGGGCCGACGCAGATGTGGTTCGAACCTGACAGGGATCCACGCGAGCGCAAGCAGCGTACAATGGACCGTTATTGAGCTTGACCATTCCCTTTGATAAAGGAGCGGGATTATGCGAGTGCCGCATTTAATATTCGTGTGCCTGGCTGGAGCAGCCGCATCGTGCGTGGGGACCGTCGCGTGGCCGCAGAATTATCCGGCCAAGCCCATACGCATCGTCACCTCTGAACCGGGAGGGTCTGCCGACGTCGCCACGCGGACCATTTCCCAGGCGATCGCGGCTCCATTGGGCCAGCCCATAATCGTGGAGAACCATCCGGGCGGCATCATCGTCGCCGAAACCGTGGCAAAAGCGAATCCCGACGGCTACACCCTGCTGTACGCGGGAACGAGCTTCATGTTCGGTCCGTTCTTTCAGAAAACACCCTATGATCCCGTCAAGGATTTTGCGCCCATTACGATCATCGCGAAGTCACCGGCCGTTCTCGTAGTCCCGTCCTCGCTCCCGGTGAAGTCCGTTACCGAGCTCATCGCCCTGGCCAAGGCAAAACCGGGAGCACTCAATTACGCTTCCGCGACCATAGGCTCAGGGACCCATCTCTCGATGGAATTGTTCAAGTCCGCGGCGGGCATCAACGTCGTGCGCATTTCCTATAAAGGCGGTGGACCGGCGCTGACGGGTTTGCTGAGCGGCGAAGCGCAGATGATGATCTATGCGCCTGGCCTGGTCGCGCCGCACCTGAAGGCAGGAACGCTCAGAGCGTTGGGCGTTACCAGTTCAGAACCGTCGCCGTTGGCGCCGGGGATGCCCACGTTAGCCGCGACCGGCCTGCCCGGTTTCGTATGGGTGACCATGGACGGCATGTGGGCGCCCGCAAGAACGCCGGCCGCCGTCATCAACCGGCTGAACCGGGAAATCGTGCGGGTTCTGAACACGCCGGAAGTCAGGGAACGGTTTTTCATCGGTGGCGCTGAAACCGCGGGCAGTTCGCCGGACGCGCTCACCGCCAGCATGAAAACCGATCTGGCCCGCGTCGGCAAGGTGATCAGCGCTCTGGGTATCCGGGCGCAGTAGATCATGCGTGCGCTTGCGTATGCGCGTTCGATTGCGGCATTGATCGGCGTGGTCATCACCGTGCTCTGCGCGAGCGTCGCATGCGCCCAGAATTATCCGAACAAGCCCGTACGCATCATCGCTTCCGAAGTCGGCGGTCCCGGCGATTTCACTTCGCGCATCGTCGCGCAGGGCCTCACCGGCGCACTGGGCGAGCCCGTCATCGTCGAGAATCGGCCCACGGCAAATATCGCATTGGAAATCGTGGCGAAAGCGGAACCGGACGGCTATACCCTGGTCACCAACAATAATCCGATGTGGTATACGCCGTTCATGCGTAAAACGTCTTACGATCCGGTAAAGGATTTTTTGCCGATCACATTAATGACCAGCGCGCCGGCCGTTCTTGTCGTGCATCCCTCGTTGTCGGCAAAATCAGTCGCGGAAATGATCGCTCTCGCCAAAGCCAAACCGGGAACGCTTAACTTTGCGACGGGTTCGGCCGGTTCTTCGGCCCGGCTCGCGGGGGAATTGCTGAAGGCCAAGGCAGGCGTCAATATCGTGCTGGTTCCTTACAAAGGCACCGGGCCCGCAATCACCAGTCTGCTCAGCGGCCAGGAAGTGCAGCTGATGTTTAGTCCTCCGACGGGGGCGGCGCCCCAAATCAAGGCGGGCAGGTTGAGGGCTCTGGCGGTTACCAGTGCGAAGACGTCGGCATTGTTTCCAGAATTGCCGACGATGGCGGCAACGCTGCCGGGGTTTGAGCTGGTATCGGTGGTGGGGATGTTTGCGCCGGCGAGGACGCCGGCGGCGCTTATCACGCGGCTCAACCGGGAGATCGTGCGGGTTCTCACCCAGCCTGATGTGAAAAGCAAGTTTTTCGAGGTTGGCGTGGAAGTCATCGGCAGTTCGCCGGAACAATTCGCTGCCGCGATAAAATCCGACATGGCGGTCATGGGCAAGGTGATCACGGATGCCGGCATCCGGGCCGAGTAGTCGACATGAACAACAGAGGGAAAAGTTATGCTCAGAATTGCTCGTTTATTTGATGCAACCTACGCTGCATCGGTGGTCCCTGCGGAGGCCGGCCAGGCCACGCCGGGCTATCCCAACCGCCCGATACGTATGGTGGTTCCGTTCGCCGCCGGTGGCCCTGGCGATATGCTCGGGCAGCTGCTGGCGAGAGAATTGAAAAAAAGCTGGGGACAGCCGGTCAATGTCGAGATCCGCCACGGCATCAACGGCATCGTGGGATCCGATCTCGTGGCCAAGGCGCCGGCTGACGGATACACGATCGCAATTGCCGCCAGCGCCCATTACATCAATCCCAGCATCTATAAAAAACTTCCCTTCGATTCAGTCAACGATTTTGCTGCAGTGACTTTGGTTGCGGGCGGACCCAACGTCCTGGTCGTGCATCCGTCGGTGCCGGCGAAATCGATCAGTGAGTTCATCGCGTATGCCAAGGCCAATCCCGGCCGGCTCAAGTACGCCTCGGGCGGGCATGGCAGCCCCTCCCATCTCGCCGGTGAGCTGTTCAATAACATGGCGGGCGTCAAGCTTGCGCATGTACCGTACAAAGGGCATGCGGCCGCCGGCGTGGCGTTGTCGGAGGGTCGCGAAGTCCAGTTGATGTTCGATGCCATATTCACGTGCATCAAGCAGGTGCAGGCGGGAAAATGGCGGGCGCTCGGAGTCAGCACGCTGCGTCGCAACGACGCGCTTCCCGACATCCCGACCATCTCGGAGTCCGGGCTGCCAGGCTATGAAGTCAGTCCCGCGATGGGGGTGCTCGCGCCCGCTGCGACTCCGCCCGCTGTCGTCGAGAAACTGAGCGGGGAGATCGCCCGCATACTTCGGTTGCCGGAGGTGGCCGCGCAGATCCGCGCTTCCGGCGCAGAACCCGTGGGCAACACGCCGTCCGAATATGCGGCCTACGTCAAATCGGAAATCGCCAAATGGGCGAAGGTCGTCAGGGAAGCGGGTATCGAGGTGTTGGACACGCCGCAGTAGCGGGATCGTCCCGGCAGCGACTACGCGCTGCGCGCTGCGCTGTTGGGGGCCGCTCGTGCGCGGTCAACCTCTTCCCGAGTCCATTTCGGCGAGACCATGGCGATGAATTCGTATTGAAATCGCCTGAGGTAATGGTCTTTGCGCACGACGATCCAGCTCATGGATGCCGGGAACAGGTGGTCCACGTTGATTGCGCGTATGGACCGGTCCTGCTTGTTAATCGCCATGGCCTGCACGATGGCGATGCCCATGCCGGCAGCCACATAAGCCTTGATGATGTCGGCGGAGTTGGCCTTGAGCGTGACGTTCGGAGTGATGCCCGCGGTCGCGAAGATGCGCTCCACCAACTGACCGGTCTTGCTGCGGTGGTCGTACGTGATCAACGGATAGCGGCCTATATCCTTGAGCGTCGGTTTCTTGCGCCTCAGTATCGGGTGGGCGAGCGGAGCGATGACGCACCGTGACATCGGATACGGATTCAGCCTGACGAGGTTGGCGGGCATGTTGTCGGGCAGGGTGCCTACACCCATATCGACCTCCCCCGATGATGTCCAGCGCGCAATTTCGGTTTGCGTGCCCACGGTGAGATTGATATCGACCTCGGGAAATTTTCGGCCGAATCTCCGGATGACGTCGACCAGCACATGACGCGCGTGCAGATAGGTGGCCGCAATGCGCAGCTCGCCACGGCTATGGCCGCCGGTATCGCTGACCGCGAGCTTCAGGTTGTCGATATCGCGCAGCACCTGGCGGGCCCGCGCCACCAGCTCCTGCCCGGCCTTGGTGACAGTCACTATCCTGCGGCCGGCGCGCACCAGTATCTCGACCTCCAGCTCCTTTTCCATCGTGCGTATCATCTTCGTGACGGCGGGCTGGGAAGTATTCGTTGCCCGCGCCGCACGGGACAGATTCAGGCCGTGATCCACGACGTTGCACAGGCAGCGCAGCTGCTGCAGGGTCATAATAACTATCAAGGTATAAGCAGATGAAATAATACCATTTTAAAAACATAACTGGCGGCGTTAAAGTAGTCACGACCTCGCCCGCATCATCGAGGGATAGTCACAGCCATCGACAGGAGGCGTTCAAATGGAAATGCATGAAATCATCGAGGGTTTCAAGAAGCTCTTGGACGAGCATGGGCCGGCCTGCATCAGCTCCGCCATGGGTATCCTGCACGGTAATGACGGGGCGATGGACGAAGGAATGAAACCGATACTCCCGGGCTTCGACAAGATCTGCGGCCCGGCCCGCACGATCAAGTTCGGGCCCAGGACGGAGACCGATGTCAGAGGAACGGCCTCGGGCGGAGGCTTCGACTACTACAATGTGCTCACCGATTCACTGAAACCCGGTGACGTCCTGGTCGTGGACCTCGGCGGCAACTATACCTGGTCGTCCGGGCCGTATGGCGGCAACCGCAACAAGATGGTCAAGAACATGAGAGCGGCCGGCGTGCTGCTCGACGGCTACACGCGGGACCTTCCTGAACTGAGAAGCAATCCGCTGCCGCTGTTTTGCCGGGGCGTTTCAGTCCGCCTGCAGGGATTGAAGCCGGTCGCGATGGAAATCGAGGTCAAGTGCGGAGGGGTGAACGTAAATCCCGGCGACATCATCTGCGGCGACGAGTCCGGTGTCGTGGTGGTCCCGCATCAGAAGGCCGAACAGATACTGAAGGACGCAATCGACAATGCCTCTCTCGACGACGCTGTATTCTCGGCGCTGGTCGCGGGCATGTCCGCGTCTGACGCAACGAAAAGGCGGTCGCCTGAGGCGGTGCGCAAGCTCAATCCGAAATGGACCAAATGATGAGTTGATCAACTGCGAGCCGGCGGCCGACACGGCCACTGCACGATCGGGGAGGCGTTATGCCAAGCATAAGCTTTCGTATATCGATCTACGCCATCGGACTGATGCTGCTGGGCGTGGGTATGGCATCGGGTCAACCTTATCCGAACAAGCCCATACGCGTCGTCACGGGAAATGCAAATGACTTCGTGGGGCGCCAGATCGCCCAGGCGATTTCCGTGCCGCTGGGCCAGCCGGTGATCGTGGATGCCCGGCCCATACTGCTCTCGATCGAAACGGTGGCCAAAGCCACGCCCGACGGTTACACCTTCCTCCTGGCTGCCGGCAGCTTCTGGATCGGTCCGCTGCTTAAGAAACTGTCATACGATCCGGTAAAGGATTTTTCTCCGATTACGATCGTGAGCAAATATCCTCTGGTTCTGCTGGTGAATCCGTCGGTGCCGGCCAAGACCGTCGGAGAGCTGATTGCGCTTGCCAAGGCCAAGCCTGGAGCGCTCAACTACGGCCGCGGCCCCACCGGTGCTTCCTCGCATCTGGGGCCGGAACTGTTCAAATCCCTGGCGGGTATCAACGTCGTCAGTGTTCCTTATAAAGGCAGTGCCGAAGCGCTTAACGCCCTGATGATTGGGGAAGTGCAGATGATGGTCAACAACGCCTCTACGGCTGAACCGTTTATCAGGTCCGGACGATTGAGGGCGCTGGCGGTAACCAGCACCGAGCCGTCTCCTCTGGCGCCGGGCCTGCCTACGCTCGCAGCAACGTTGCCCGGCTATGTATTCGAGCAGCTTCTCGGCGCCTTTGCCACGGCAGGAACGCCCGCCGTTATCGTCAGGCGGCTCAACCAGGAGATCGTGCGGTTCCTTCACGATCCCAAGGTGGCAGAGCAGTTCTTGAAAGGCGGAGCCGAAGTCGTGGGCAGTTCTCCAGCAGAATTGTCGGTCTACATGAAGGCCGACATTGCCCGCATGGGCAAGCTGATCAGGGAAGAAGGAATCCACGACGAGTAGCTCTATACATCCGGAGGGAATCAGGCATGGCTGAGAAGGGTAACGTTACGCTGCTCGCAGGTGGCGACATTGGTCCCAACATCGATCCTGTGGACCAGTACGCTGAGTTGATCGCGCCGGTGCTGCGGCAGGCGGACCTGCGTTTCGGACAGTGCGAGAAGACCTATACCGAACGCGTGCTCGCCAAAAAGCATGGTTACTGTAATCCCCGGCAGGCGTCCGTCTGGAACACGGCCGGGATCGACGTCGTCGGATTGGCGAACAACGCCATGGCGCACGGGCGCGACGTGTTGATGGATACCGTCGGGATGTTCCGCGGCATGGGGAAATCCACGATAGGTGTAGGCAGGAATATCGATGAGGCGCGCACGCCGGCCATCATGGAGCGCAACGGCGTGACGATCGCGTTCCTCGGTTATTGCTCGGTGCTGAAGGACGGTGAGGACGCGACGCACGACCGGGCAGGGGTGGTGCCGATGCGGGCGCGCACCTATTATCAGCGCGGCGGAGATCCCACCGAGGACTGGCAGCCCGGTATGCCGCCGCGGGTACACACCGTGCCCTATGAGCAAGACCTGCAGGCATTGCAGGACGATATCCGAACGGCGAAGCAACACGCTGACGTGGTGGTGATGTCCATCCACTGGGGCATACACCTGATACCCAAGACCATCGCCGAGTATCAGCCGGTGGTGGCACACGCGGCCATAGATGCCGGCGCCGATCTGATCCTGGGACACCACCCGCACACCCTCAAGGGTATCGAGGTTTACAAGGGCAAGGCCTGCTTCTACAGTTTGGGCAACCTGATGATGACGGCGCCCAAGCCGTTGGCGAATAACCGCTGGGGCTTATGGTGGTACCGTCCGGACGCGGAATATGCGCCGACCAAGAGCATATATCTGTATCCGCCCGACAGCCGCATGACCATGCTGGCCAAGGCCGTGTTCAGCAGGAAGGGCGTCGAGAGGATTTCCTTCCTGCCGGCCTTCATCAATCCGCGGGCTCAGCCGGCCGTCGTTACCCCCGACCAATCCAGGTTCCAGGACATCCTGAGTTACGTCGAGTGGCTCTCCGACCCGTTCGCCACCCAATTCAGCGTGGATGGCAACGAGATCGTGGTCGACGCTGCCGCCTGAGACGGGAAGCCAACTCGGTTTAAGGGGGGCGTGCCGCATTTACGTATGCAGCGGCGCCCCCGGAATTGAAAGTCCTGCAATCGCTGAAAGCTTGCGTTTGATGCAACCTCCTGCTCGTCTGGCGCGTCCAAAACTGCGTTGGTGCGGATAGTCCTAATCCATATCGAATGTGGGGTTTATGTTCATGACCATGCTCCATGCAATTGGCATGATCCTCGCATGGGAAAATCAGAAATGGCGGCGGTGCCGTGCATGACGGCGTGTAGCATTAGGCGATATATAATAACGTGGTAAATTCACGCAGCAGCGTATGTATTCTTTTACCAAATTCGGAGGTCACATGTCTCTTCGCATCAACGATACTGCTCCCAACTTCAAGGCCAAGACGACCATCGGCCCCATCGATTTTCACGACTGGATCGGTAGCAGCTGGGTGATCCTTTTTTCGCATCCCAAGGATTTCACGCCCGTGTGCACGACCGAACTGGGGTATATGGCGAAGATTGAACCGGAATTTACGAAACGCAACACCAAGCTGATCGGGTTGTCCATCGATCCCGTCGAAGATCACGTCAAATGGGCTGGCGATATCGAAGAAACGCAGGGCGCGAAGGTCAAGTATCCGCTGATCGGAGACACCGATCTGGCGGTCGCGAAGCTCTACAACATGCTGCCGGCCGAAGAGCCCGGTAGCTCCGACGGGCGCACCGCGGCCACCAATGCCACTGTGCGATCCGTCTTCATCATCGGGCCGGACAAGAAGATCAAGCTCATGCTGACCTATCCCATGACGACGGGCCGCAACTTCGACGAGATTTTGCGCGTGCTCGACTCCATGCAGCTGACGGCCAAGCACAAGGTGGCGACGCCGGTCAACTGGAAGAACGGCGATGACGTCATCATCGCGGGTTCGGTTAGCGATGCGGAAGCGAAGACGCTGTACCCGGGCGGGTGGAAGGCGCCCAAGCCGTACTTGCGGGTGGTCAAGCAGCCGCGCTGAACCGTTTCCTGGTTGCATGCAGCGAAGCGCTGATCGCGGCGGCTTCGCTGCACGGATGCGCCTGCCCGGTGCCCCGGCTGTGCATGCTAGAATCGATGCGTTCAGCACAGGGAGCACGATGAAAATTCCGCTGCGATTGATCGTCATGGCGCTTGGGTGTTTTGCGGCGAACGCCGGTGCCCAGGCCTATCCCAGCAGGCCCATCCGGTTCGTCGTCGGCTATGCGCCCGGCGGCAACATCGACGTCACCGCCCGTATCCTTGCGAGCTCGTTCACCGAGCAATTCGGGAAGACGGTGATCGTCGACAACCGGCCGGCCGTTCACGGGCTCATCAGCGGCAGCATCGTGGCGAAGAGCGCCCCGGACGGCTACACGTTGCTGGTGGGCTCCAGCGGACAGATGACGACTTCCGACCCGCCCGCGGACATGCATTACGACTACGTCAAAAGTTTTGCGCCGGTGGGCTCGGCGCAGATCAGCCCGTACGTGATGATCTCTACGGTGAAGCCGCCGATCGCAAAGCTCAACCTCAATGAACTGATCACCTATGCGAAGCAGCGGCCGGGGCAGGTCACGATCGCGCATTCCGGCTACGGCACGCGCCTGGTGCTCGAACTGGTGAATACGATGGCCGGCATCAAATTGCTGCCCGTCCCGTACAAGGGTGGAGCGCCGGCGCTGACGGACCTGATCGGAGGCCAGGTCGACACCATGATGACGCAGCTTGCGGCGGCGACCGGCGCCATGCGGGACAACCGCGTGAAAGGCCTGGCGGTCACCACGCTCAAGCGCTCTTCGGTCGCCCCCGGCATTCCGACCTTCGATGAATCGGGCCTCAGGGGATTCGAGGCGGGCACCTTCGTGGGCATGATCGCACCCGCGGGCACACCGCCGGCAGTGATCAGGACGCTGAACGCCGCAATCCTCAGGGCCGTCCGGACGCCCGCGATCCAGGACAAGTTTCGCGAGATGGGCGCCGACACCCAGGAAACCACGCCCGAGCAATTCGGTTCGATGATACGCGGCGACATCGTCAAGTGGAAGAAAGTCGCCCAGGCCGCCGGCGTCCAGCCCGACGAGTGACGCAAAGGAACGACATGTCCAAAGACCACGGCCCCGTCACACTGGAGGTCTACAGCCCCGCCGGTGCAGTCGATGCGCAGTCGCGGTACGCCCCGCGGCTCGCATCTCTCGAGGGCAAAACCCTAGGCGAGCTGTCGGATGGGATGTTCGAATCGCAGACGACGTTTCCCCGCATCCGTGAGCTGCTGCGCTCGCGCTATCCCACCGCGAAAATAATTCCGTGGACCGAATTTCCCAACGGATTGCACACCATCGACGATGAAGAGGTCGCGCGCCTCATCAAGCAGAAAGGATGCGACGCCGTCATCGTCGGCAATGCGGCCTGAGGGGGCTGCTCTACAGCGTGCGGCCGTGCTGCCGCACGAATAGAAAGACTGGGGATCCCCACCGTCACGATCATGCGTGCAGGGTTCGATACGGTACTCGACTTTGCATTTTCCGGCCTCGGGTTCTCCGTGCCGGCTCCCCGCCAGGGTTTTCCCAACCAGATGTTTTTGCCCGGGGGAGACTTGACACCGCTCGAGGAACACCTGGACGGCATCATTCGCGGCCTGACGCGGTGGCAGCCCAGGACGGACCAGCAGAGCAAGCTGCCGCCCAAGGTCAAGGTCACGGGCAACAGTTACGATGAGGCGCTGACCAACATCCATGATCTGTTTCTCAGGAACCAGTGGGGCGACGGACTGGCGATATTCCCGCCCACTGAAGAGCGCGTCAACTGGATACTGACGGGAACGCAACTTTCACGCGAGACCGTCATCGGCAGGATACTGCCGCGGGGCGCCACGGCCACCGTGGAATCGGCTGCGATCAGCCTCGCGATGGCCGGAGGACGGCCGGAGTACCTGCCCGTGCTGATCGCCGCGATGAAGGCCATCCTCGATCCACTGATGCGGCATCAGACGATGAATGCGACGACCTGCTCGTGTTTTCCCGTCGCCATCGTCAACGGCTCTATCGCCAAAAAGATCCAGCTCAACTCAGGCTACGGCTGCCTGGGTCCCGATCCCATGCACCCGGCGGGTGGCAGCATAGGCCGCGCCATCCGGCTCGTCGTCCAGAACATCGGCGTAGCGCTGCCGGGCTCGGGAACGATGGCGATATTCGGCACGCCGGCCAAATACACCAATGCGGTTTTTGCCGAAGACGATGAAAACCTGCCCGACGGCTGGCAGCCTCTGCACGTCGAGCGCGGCTTTGCCGCGCAGAGCAGCGTCGTCACGGTCAGTCCGGTATTAAGCGCGGTCAACGTTTCCGGCGGCGGCACGGCCAGCACGATGGACGAAGCAGAACGCACGCTTTACCGGCTGACCACGATGATGCAAAACCCGATTCCCAATTACTTCCAGGATAATTTCAGGGAAGGCGCCGCCGGCATCGTGCTGATGACGGGTTATGCGGCGAGGGGATTGGCCGCGCTCGGCTGGTCGAAGCGCGCCGTGCAGCAGTATCTGTGGGAGAACTCCAAAATACCGTGGTCGGTCGTGACCCGGGCATTGTCCGCCAATCGAATAGAGCGGGCGATCGAGGCGACCGGCCTCAAATACGATGAGCCGTGGCCAATCACGAGCCGTCCCGAGAACATCATGATCGTCGTTGCCGGCGGTGAGCAGTCCGGCCACTGCTATTGGATGCAGGGCGCTTACACCGCGCTCAAGCCGGTGAGCGTGGAAATTTAATCCTGCCCGCGCGGATGCCGGCGATTAGGTCAGGGTAATCGACGGCAAGCGCGTCAGAGGCTGACGCCGTCATGCACGTCCCCGGGAGTGTTTCGAGATCGCAGTCACAAGTGATCAAGGAAGCCAACATCCGCGATGAGTAATCGCTGATCCGGCGCGGGTCGCCCCCCACAACACAATTAAATCGACCCGCTTGAATCTCAGCAGAACGGGGGCCCGAACCGAAACGCACAGGACGGATCCCGGCGAAGACTAGCGGCTCCCGCTGCCGGCCGGCGCATCGAGCACCTCCAGCTTGATGATCGATGCATTATGCGTGCTTCCCACCCACAGCGCCGGGTTCGGCGCCCTGTCGGTCCAAAGGCGCCGAACGTTGGTGTCACGCGGCAGCAGATACTCGGTGAACTCGCCGCTCCTGGGATCGAGACGCAGCACGCGATCGGTAAACTCCCCGCCGCTCCACACCATGCCGTTCTTGTCGGCCGTCACATCGTAGGGCCAGCTGCCTTTGGTCGGTGGAACCCACTCCTGGAATTTCTGCGTGTTGGTGTCGAATACGCCGATCTTGTCGGCGCGGTTCTCGCCGAACCAGAGGCGTCCCTGCGCATCCATCATGCCGCGGCGCGGCCCCGCACCCTTGGTGGGAATCTCGAAAAACAAAACCTGTTTCGTCTTCGCGTCGATCCTGCCGATGTGCTCCCGGCCGATGACGTTGAAGTAAAGATTGTTCTGCTTGTCTGAAATAATGTCGTAGACGCCCGGGTGCGGGGCCTTGGAGGTCTCGAACGTTTCCCACTTTCCGGTCATGACGTCGACGCGGTACTGATTATAGGTGCCAGAATCGTTGACCCACACCTTGTTGTCCACCTGCAGGTTATCCGGACTGAGGAACGTGAGCTGCACGTGGTCGCCCTGAATCTCATCCGGCAGGCTCCAGGTCTTGAACTTGCGGGTGTTGCGGTCGAACTTCGCAATGCCGCCCTGCCACATCATCCCCAGCCACAGGTTCTCGTCCTTGTCGAAGTGCAGTGATAGCGAGCCGCCCGGGCGCGCCTTCTTCAGGGTCGGCGGGGTATATTCGGTGACCTTGCCCGTCTTCGGATCGAGCACGCCCAGGAGCTGCGAACCGAAGTCCGCGTACCAGACGAGCCCCCTGGAGTCGACGATGACATCGTGCGGCTGTTCTGCTTCGTTCGGAAGAGTCCATTCCGTGTAGATGACCTGCGTCGCCTTGCCTTTAGGACGCGGGTAGGTCTTGAACTCGTACTTCCACTGGTCCGTCGTACTCAGATTGATGCTGGCGAGGTACTCCGCGAGCTGGCGCCGTGCGGCTTGCTGCTTTGCCTGTGCCGCCGCTTCAGCCGCCGGGTCCGCATTCGCATCCAGCAGTTTGGGCGCCCGCCCCGTATTCACCCGCTTGGGAAAAGCGCCGGAAGGGTAACTCAGCATCCTGTCGATCAATGGCACGAATGCGTCGGCGTCGTATTTGGACCGGGCGACCCGCTCCAGCGTATGGCAGTGCGTGCAGGGGCCGACGCTCGCCCGCTGCTGCTCGGTGCCGGGAAAGCTCATGATCCACTCGGCGTTGGAGATCTGCGCGGCAATTTTAGATGGGTCAGAAGTCTGCTTCAGTTTGAGATCGGCCCTGGCTGTCTTTCCCCGCGCAACGCTCGCCGAACCGGCGCCGTCCAACTCGTACTTGGCGGCTCGAATCCTGATCGCGTATTTGCCGGGCGTAAGTCGCCCCGCTGGAAAGCGGTAACGTCCCTGCTCGTCGCTGACCACGGTGACGGTGACGTTGCCGCCCGCCCGTTTGGCGCTGACCAGCACGCCCTCCATCGGGCCTTCTTCCCTGGAACTCACCGACCCTTCCAGTGCTGCAGCCAGGGCCGCCGCGTGCAACGGTGCGACTCCGATCTGAATGCAGGCTGCCATCGCCCACACGCTCGCCGGCAGCGCGTATCGCTTCAATGCCATGATGCCCTCCCGTTATGAACTGCCCGCTGCGATTCTCGGACTTATTGACGCTATTTCCAGTACTGCCCGACAACAAGGTTTGTGCAGCGCCGTCAGTCGGCGCGGATGCCCGCGCTCTTTATCACCCTGCCCAGCGCCGCAATCTCGGACTTTATTCTCGCTGCGAGTTGCTCCGGCGTACCTCCGGCGATTTCCATGCCGGCACTCAGCAATTTTTCTTTCACGTCGTCACGCACCAGCACCCGCGTCACGTCCTGGTTGATGCGCCGGATGATCGCGTCGGGCGTCTTGGCGGGCGCAACGATCGTGTACAGCGTGGCCGTTTCATATCCGGGCAGGCCCGCGGATGCGACCGCCGGCAGGCCGGGCAGCAATGCGGAGGGCTGCGCTCCGGTCACCGCCAGTGCCCGCAAGCGGCCGGTCTTCAGCAGCGGCGCCACCGAAGCCGAGGTGGCGAACATCAGCTGCACCTGGCCCGCGACCAGATCATTCACCGCCGGCCCCGTGCCTTTATACGATACGCGCACGATGTCCACGCCCGCCATCGACTTGAACAATTCGGCCGAGATATGCGACGAGGTGCCGGTTGCGGCGGAAGAATAATTGAGCGCGCCCGGATTGGCCTTGGCCAGCGCGATCAGGTCCTGCACCGACTTCACCGGCATCGATGGATGAACCACCAGGATATTGGGAGAGCTCGCCACCAGGATGACCGGTGAAAAATCCCTCACCGCATCCCACGACACGTTGGGCCGCGTCATCGGTTCGACCCAGATGATGCCGCCGTTCGAAAGCAGCGTGTAGCCATCCGGCGGGGCCTTGGCGACAGTCTCGACGGTGATGACGCTCGCCCGGTTGTCTACGATCACGGGCTGGCCTATGTTGCCCGCAAGCTGCTGCGCAATCACGCGCGTCACGAAATCGTTGCCGCCTCCCGGCTCGGACGTGACAATGTGTACGGGCCGCTCCGGATAATTCTGGCCGCAGGCCGCAGTCACCGCCAGAGCCATCGTCATCCAGGAGAACGTTCGCAAGACATGAGCCGGCCGCAGCATAGATCCTCTCCCGTAAAACCGTATTCCACAGACTGGTTGACATCATACACCGCGGCGGCCTGGGTGAGCGGGATAGACCTGCGTCCACCGGGGCCGGCGGCGAATGGCCAGCATCTGCGCGCCTGCAGTCGACCGGCGTTACAATCGCCGATATGCCGGAATCGGTTTCCTCGAATGACACGTGATCGTGTGGCGGGGGCCGGCCTTGCATTCCAGGCGTGTGGGCCGGCGCAGCTGAAAGATCGGAGGAAGCGATGAATCCAGGGACTACGACGTGGTGATCGTCGGCGGCGGGAACGCCGCCTTGTGCGCCGCGCTGTCGGCGCGCGAAAACGGCGCCAGCGTCCTGGTGCTGGAACGCGCCCCCGAGAGCGAACGCGGCGGCAACAGCGCCTATACCGGCGGAACCATGCGCTTCGTGTACGACAGCCCCGATGAAATCTACAAGCTGGTGCCTGACCTGACGCCCGAGGAAAAAGCCACCACCGATTTCGGCACTTATCCCGAAGCGCGATTTTTCGATGATTTCTATCGGGTGACTCAGTATCGCACCGATCCGGATCTGTGCGAAGCATTGATCAAAGGCAGCAATGAAACGATGCACTGGATGCGCGGCCATGGCGTGCGCTTCGTGCCGCGCTATGGTTCGCAGGCGCCCAAGGTGAACGGCAGGTTCAAATTCTCATCGGGATCGACGCTGGGCGCGGCTGGAGCGGGCGCGGGGCTCGTCGACATGCTGTATACCGCCGTCGGGCGTGCCGGCGTGGAGGTGCGCTACGACGCCGTCGTGCGCAGGCTGCTCCACAGCGACGACGGCGTCCACGGGGTCGAAGCGAAGATCAGGGGAAAGACCACGCAAATCACCGCATCGGCGGTGGTGCTCGCCTGCGGCGGCTTTCAGGCCAATGCCGAGTGGCGTGCCCGCTATCTGGGGTTCGGCTGGGATCTCGCCAAGGTGCGCGGCACGCGCTACAACACGGGAGACGGCATACGCATGGCGCTGGACATCGGCGCGCAACCCTATGGCAACTGGACGTCAGCGCACGCGGTGGGCTGGGACCTCAACGCGCCAGCCTATGGGGACCCTGCGATCGGGGACGGATTCGGCAAGCACAGCTACATCTATGGCATCATGGTCAACGCCGAAGGCAAACGATTCCTCGACGAGGGCGCGGACTTTCGCAATTTCACCTATGCAAAGTACGGCAAGCTGATACTCAACCAGCCCGGGCAATATGCCTGGCAGATCTTTGATTCCAAAACGCTGCCGTTGTTGCGCGATTCCTACCACATCAAGCAGGTCACCAAGGTGCGCGCGGATACGCTGGATGCGCTTGCCGACAAGATCGACGGCGTCGACAAGGAACAGTTGCTGGCGACGGTCGCGGAATTCAACGCCGCCGTGCGCGATGACGTCGCGTTCGATGCCAGCATCAAGGACGGCCGCGGCACCCGCGGGCTGGCGATACCAAAATCCAACTGGGCGCAGACCATCTGTGACGGCCCATTCGAGGCGTACGGGGTTACCTGCGGCATCACCTTCACGTTCGGCGGACTCAGGATCACCACGCAAGGCGAGGTGCTCGACGTCGAAGAGCATCCGATACCGGGGCTCTTTGCCGCCGGAGAACTGGTGGGCGGGATTTTCTATTTCAATTATCCCGGCGGCAGCGGACTCACCAATGGCGCCGTGTTCGGGCGCATCGCCGGTCGCAGCGCCGCGCGCTGTTCGCGGCAGGGGCCGGCGTAGCCGCGAGCACAGCGATCATGATGGAAAGCGCGCACAGCAAACCCGATCAGTCCGTCGACCGCATACAGCAGCGCATTACGGACTATGCGTGCACGCTGAATTATGATGCGCTGTCTCCCGAGGCCGTCCACGCCGCCAAGGTGCGTGTCATCGACACGCTGGGCGCCCTGATCGGAGGCTTGTTTTCGGAACCGGCTTGCATCTCGCGCAATCTCGCGGCGCAAATGCCCAGCGCCGGCGACGTCACCGTGATCGGCACGCGCATGAGGACGACTGCCGATATGGCGGCCTTCGTCAATGCCACCACGGCGCGCTTCGTGGAGATGACGGATTTCTACCATTGGCCGGGAAGCGCCGAAGGTCATCCGAGCGACACCGTGATGCCGGTGCTGGCCGCGGCCGAAGAAGTCTGCGCGCACGGGCGTGATCTCATACTGGGCATAGTACTGGCGTATGAGATCTATCAGCGCACCTCCGACGAATTTCGCAACCCCGGCTTCGACCACACGAATTTTGCGTGTGTCGCAAGCGCAGTCGCGGCGGGCAGGCTGTACGGCCTTGCGCCGCGAGCGATGTCGCACGCGATCGCGATGGCGGTCGTCCCCAATAATGTGCTGCGGCAGGTGAGGACGGGCCATCTGTCCATGTTCAAAGCCACGGCGTCAGGGCAGGCCGGA
>Ga0207099_1054_pt1 | contig 24794 bp, 24 predicted proteins | sample Alteio_BWMinHeat_85_FD_153521 | JGI IMG/M metagenome (GOLD analysis project Ga0207099, IMG submission 153521) | Enriched cells from forest soil in Barre Woods Harvard Forest LTER site, Petersham, Massachusetts, United States -... | ecosystem: Environmental > Terrestrial > Soil > Temperate forest >... | reverse complement strand
CTGCAAAGCTGGGTATTTGATTGGAGGTTTGCGATAAAAAATCAGTTTGGAAATCCTGCGCATAATAAGAATCGCTTATGTAACGCGCATAGAATTTTCCAGTCCAATACTTATTAAATGTCACATTATTTTCTAAATTAATAAAAAGGCGATTATTACTGTCATTTTGCAGTTCTGAAGTATAAGGCGGTGTTGCAGCCGATGAATTATTAGCCGTGGTATTTAAGGTGTTTTGACGAAAACTGGCAAATTCACGGTCATTTGGCAAAATACTGGCATATAAAGAACCGTCGGATTGTTCTGTCAAATAACGAAACAACCCATTTAATTGCACACCACGCTGGGAATACCATGTTGGCGTAAACAATAAATCGTAATTCGGCGCTATGTTCCAATAATAAGGTTCGCCCAAATAAAATCCGTGCTGCCCCGTGCCATTTTCATAACCCATTTTGGGTGCTAAAAATCCTGATTTACGCGCGTTATTTAATGGGAACGAAAGATAAGGCGTATAAAAAATCGGGACATGCTTAAAACGAATGACAACGTTATGTGCATAACCTTCACCTTGAAGGTGATCTAATTGCATCGACTTCGCTTCAAGATACCATGATGGATTTTGGGGGGAACAAGTAGAATAAGTTACGTTTTTCAAATAAATGACATCATCGGCTTTTCGATGAATTGACTTAGCAACGCCCCACGCATCAAATGGCGTGGTAATCATTGGTAATTCGTGCTCACCAACAATATGATAAATGCCATTATTCAAAAAGATTGTATTTTTGGCGACATTATAATCTACTTTTTCCCCCAACAATAATTTACCTGCTTCTTGCACACGCACGTGGCCAATTAATTTAATATCGGTTATTTTTCCAGACTTTTTATCATGATAAACAAGCGCTTTATCAGCATGAATCAATCGACCTGGTTGACGAATAACCACATTGTCTTGCAACACAGAGACACCATTCGTGCGAAAAATCACAGGGCCTTTTGCCGTAATAACAATAGGTACTTTTTTAAAAGGGGGGGGATGAGGAACGTCTTCAATCGATTTTGGTTGCGCATAAAATCCATTACATTTCGAATGTTTTTCGCCTGGAACATGCCCTGTTACCCAACCCAACGCATCCGCCACCGAGTCCGACGCAAAAACATCCACACTGCTCAATACCGTGGCTGCAAATAAAAGGGGGCTAATAATTGTCGTTAATTTTTTCACGGCGGGCTTAATTTTTTTTTTAAACTCCCGTATTATACCCATTGTGTTTTAATATGCGAGCAGTTCAATGGACACCCCAATCGATTTCAGACTGTCTGCATTACAGGATTGGTTATCAAGTCTTTTTCCTGAAACCACTTTCACCGTTGCAGCATTAGCAGGCGATGCGAGTTTTCGTCGCTATTTTCGCGCAGTTATTGGAAAAAAATCATTTGTTGTGATGGATGCGCCACCCGAAAAAGAAAATTGCGCACCCTTTATTGCCATTGCAAACGCATTTGAAAATTCATCGGCACGTTTTCCCACCATTATTTCTCACGACCTCAATCAAGGATTTTTATTATTGCCTGATTTCGGTGACCGTCAATTATTACTTTTACTTGAAAATAATTCTGCCGACACATTATATCAATCAGCGATGGCCACTTTATTGCAAATTCAACAATGTAGTATCGTGCCAAATTATCATTTGCCGTATTTTAATGATGTTTTATATTGGCGTGAATTTGAAATTTTCGACACATGGTATATCAAAAAAAATCTTGGTAAAAAATCATCTGACGCAGATGAAAAAAAATTAAAAGCATGCTATCAATTATTAATTGATTCCGCCAATACACAGCCCCAAGTATTTGTCCATCGCGATTATCATTCACGCAATATTATGTTATGCGATGATGGCAAACTGGGTATTTTAGATTTTCAAGATGCGGTTTTAGGACCTATTACATATGATTTAGTTTCTTTACTGCGTGATTGCTATATCGCGTGGCCCGATGATCAAATAGAAAAATGGGCTGCCCTATTTTATCAACAATTAAATTTGTCGGTAGATTTTAAAAATTTTATGCGTTGGTTTGATTTAATGGGGTTACAACGACACTTAAAATGCTTGGGTATTTTTTCACGATTATATTATCGCGATCAAAAAGAAGGTTATCTCAAGGAAATTCCGCGAGTGTTAAATTATGTCATTACTGTTTGTAATAAACATCCAGAGTTGCAGCCGCTGATGGAATTTCTACAATGAAAGCCATGATCCTTGCCGCTGGTCGCGGCGAACGACTCAAACCACTGACAATAATCACACCAAAACCCCTATTAATCGCGGGAAATACTACTTTGCTTGGACATACCTTACACCAATTGCGAAACGCGGGAATGAAAGATGTTGTTATTAACGTGCATCATTTAAAAGAACAAATTATCGACTATTGCGGCAACGGTTCTCAATTTAATTTAAATATTCAATATTCAATTGAGGATGAATTATTAGAAACAGGCGGCGGTATTTTTCAGGCATTGCCTTTATTAGGCAATGAACCCTTTTTATTAATAAGTGGCGACATTTGGACGGATTACCCACTAGAAAATTTAATAAAAAAACCAGTGTGTGCTGCGCATTTGGTATTCGTGAATAATCCTGATTTTCATGTCATAGGTGATTACAGTTTAGATGAAAATAATAATGTGCGCGCTGATCGCCCTGAAAAATTGACATACGCCAGTTTTGGCATAATTCACCCTAATTTATTTCATTCTGAAAAACACGGTGTTTTTCGCTTAACAAAAGTGCTACAACCTGCAATTAATCAAGGTGTCGTAACGGGTGAGCATTATAATGGCGTTTGGCATAATATCGGCACGATAAATGAGCTGCATCAATTACGCAAACACTTTCAATAGCCATGCACGAATATCCAAAATTTCTAATGGCGCGATTTCATGTTGCATAGCATATTCTTTCCACTGCGTATTCGGATGCGTTTCACGAACAACGTCATACGCCATTTTCCCGACAAAACAAGGCAAAGTCATATCATGTGATCCATGCGCAATAAAAATAGGTGTTTGCTGATTGATTTCTGCTACATGCTGACCATGCTCTTGAAGCAAAGGTAAATAACATGAAAGCGCCAAAATACCAGCTATTTTTTGTTGTTGACGCACACCGGTATACAACGCCATTGCACCGCCTTGTGAAAATCCTGCAAGCACAATACGATTAGCGGGCATACCATTTGTAATTTCCTGCTGAATTAATTGTGTGATCGCATACCGTGACGCAATAATTCCCGCCTGATCTTCATGATTTAAATCCGTCAAACTATAAATATCGTACCAAGCGCGCATCGACACATGATTATTAATCGTAACAGGGCGTACAGGCGCATTAGGGAATACAAAACGCAATGGCAACTGATCACCATTCCAAAGATCAGGCACAATCGTATCAAAATCGGCATGATGCGCACCTAAACCATGCATCCAAATAACACTACCTATGCTTTTCTGCTTTGGATTTAAAATATGGGTTTCTAAGTCTGAATGAGGGTTCATGTGATTGTTTTCTCAAAATTGTGATATGATTTTGTCTTTGAATTTTATCATAGGGCAGCCGCATTGAAAGCATTGTTTCTCATTTTATTGTGCGCAGGCGCTATCGTGTTGACTGGTTGCGGACAAGACGGCTCATTGTATTTACCTAGCGGGAAGTCAGAGGCAGCCCCAATCTCGACTGGAAAAATAAAAAAATGAATGAACTGTCCTTTACTAAAATGCACGCATTGGGTAATGATTTTGTTGTGCTCGATACCATTCGACAATCCATTACCGTCACCCCTGAATTTATTCGTCATATCGCCAACCGTCATCGCGGCGTAGGATGCGATCAAGTATTGTTACTAACGCCCACAGAAAATTCTGCGGCTGATTTTGGTTATCGTATTTTTAATGCCGACGGTAATGAAGTTTATCAATGTGGCAATGGCGCGCGTTGCATGGGTTTATTTATTCAAGCAGAAAACTTATGCGAAAAAAAAATTATTTATTTGGCAACGCGCGATCACCTCATGCGTGTCGCTTGCTTACCTTTAAACCAAATAGAGGTGGATATCGCAAAACCCAACTTTAATCCTGCGAACCTACCTTTTATTACCACAGAAAATGCAGCACCCTATCATCTTCAACTATCAAAACATCATATTGCTTTTGACGTAGTGAACGTCGGCAATCCACATTGCATCATACGCGTAGAAAAAAGAGTGGTCGACGACGTGATCGACATTGGCAAACAGCTCAACGAACACCCCGCTTTTCCTGAAGGGGTGAACGTGGGATTTGTTTACGTTCAGTCACGCGATGTTATTGAATTAGATGTGTATGAACGCGGGGCAGGTTTAACGGAGGCATGTGGCAGTGGCGCTTGTGCTGCTGTTGCGGTAGGTCGTCGCGCTGGTTATTTAAACGAAAACGTTGTGGTACATCAAGCCGGAGGGGCGTTAACTGTCGCATGGCCATTAAATGATGCGATGATTCAATTGCGCGGATCCGCAACAATTGTTTTTCGCGGCGTATGGTAACCACTTATCCTTGCTCATTTCAACAAATCAGATAAAATGGCCTTTACGTTTATGTTTACGTTATTTGGAAGCCTTTTCGTTTAAAGAGGGAGTGCATCATGGTGGCAAAAAAGAAAAAAGTGGTTAGCAAAAAACCAGTGAAAAAGGCAGTAAAAAAAACAAAAAAAGTTATAAAAAAAACGATAAAAAAAATCGTTAAAAAACCCGCTGCAAAAAAAGCAGTAAAAAAAATAATAAAGGCAAAACAACCCATAAAAAAAGTAACACAAAAAATAGCGAAAAAGGCAGCGCCTAAAAAAACACTGCTCAAAAAACCAATCGCTAAACCTATTGTGAAGCCTGTTGTTAAACCTATTGTTAAACAAAAAATCATGAAAGAGCAGAGAAGTAAAAAGATGACTGAAAAATTGGAATACAATGCAGGCGAAGAATTTGATGTTATTCAGCTGCCCCAAAGAACAACACCACGAAAAGCAACAACGTTATTGGGTGCCTTAGAATTTACGCCTTATCAGCCAAACGTCAATGAAACTTACATGAATGATGCACAACGTGCGCATTTCAGAAAAATTTTAGATGCGTGGAAGCAACAATTGATGCAGGATGTCGATTTAACAGTAGGACACTTGAAAGAAGAAGCTGTTTTTTATGCGGATCCTGTCGATCGCGCCACACAAGAAGAAGGTTTTAATTTGGAATTGCGCACGCGTGATCGCGAACGCAAATTAATTAAAAAAATTGAACAATCACTCGATTTATTAAACACAGGTGAATATGGTCATTGCGAAGATTGTGGTGCAGACATTGGTATTCGTCGACTAGAAGCACGTCCTACCGCTGTAAAATGCATCGATTGCAAAACGTTCCAAGAAATTCGAGAAAAGCAACTCGGTGGATAAGATTACTATCACTGGCCTGATCGTACACGCCGTCATTGGTGTGTACGCTTTCGAACAATCAATCACACAACCTTTATCAATTGATTTATCTTTTGCAGTTGATGTCAACCATGCAGCAGAAAAAGACTTGCTCAATGACACGCATGATTATGCGGCGATTTGTCACGGCATTACTTCTTTTATTGAAAAAACACCCTGTCGTTTATTGGAAACATTAGCAAAACGGTTAATTGATTGTTTGACAACTGAATTCCATCTAACGCAACTGCAATTATCAATTACCAAACATCCCAGGGACTTGCCCCACGTTAGCGGCATTACCATTTCCGTCAGCGCGTAAATCGTCACAGCTCCGTTGTTGCCACATATCATAAGCGATAGGCGCCGGCGCTTTCACAGGACGCATATAATCAGGCAATGCTGTACCCCATAACATATCGTTTGAAATATTTCTTTGACGCAATATCTTCATCATTTTAAGCTTAACGCGATTGGCATTACTGCCTAAAAATAATTTACCTGTTAATTCGCAAATATTCTGTGTGAACTGGTCTCTTTTTTCCTCAAGTTTTTTACCAATTGTTTTTTCGGTAGTGCCAGCACGAAAAGGTGCTATAAAATGCGAAAATGCATTAATAACAGACGGATGTCCAGCATAAGTCTCATAGGGAACCCCAAGCGAAACTGACTCGAAAAAACATATGATGCCCAAAATATCTTTCTCCTGATCACTAAAAAACGTCTTAACAAAATCTTCATACAGAGCATAGCAAGTACTGGTTTTACTGAAAAAATCGTTAAAATATTTTTCATCAACTTGTCCTTCTCCGCAAGAAAAACTATCATAAAGTTTTTTTGCAGCAGCTTGTCTTTCAAGCTGAGATTTAAGTATTTCTTTAACATTTTCTCTGGTTACAATTGATCTTACCAAACACGCAATAGCAATATCTTCAGCTCGTTCTTCTTTAGCAGCGACAGTATCGTTTGCCACAGCTTTTTCCACCTCATCATTCAACTTTTTCAATGCTTCAAAAACTTCTTTTATTTCTTTTTCCTGGAGGGTGTATTTCATTTTTTCGGGTTTTACAATTCCGCTCTTTGCATCGCAAAATTCTGTGTTGTAATCTTGAAAATCGACTCTTAAATTAGACTGTATATACAGTTTACTCTCCTGAAAAAAGAAACGGTATTCTGGCATAAATAAAAGTACTTTTTTAATTCGTGCTTGATGCGCCATAATTGCGTTAAAAAAATCATCGACATGAGGCGAACCAGAATCAACCGAATGCGCCTCAATAATCATCCGCACTCTCTCTGGTGTTAACAGCAAAAGAAATTTAGTTAAGTAATAAAAAAGATGCGTTCTTAAATCAGGATCTTTAGATAACGCTTCAATTTTGAGAAGATCATTCTCATCAATTCGCCATGCCAAAAAAGGGTCGTTAAAAGGCTTAAGGTTGTTAAACACAGTGGAATTAAGAATATCTTCTGGCGTGATAATACTAAAAACATCAGAAGCATTATAAATTAAATTCGGCCATAAAAATAATCGATAATCATCTAGTTTTTTTTCACCATAATGCCTTTTAGCTACAAAGGAGTCGTAAATTGATACCCATTTTTTATCGTGATCAAAATGACATATTTGGTTTTTTTCATAATCAAATCCCCAATTACCCTGATGTAAATCGGGCTCTTGAAAACACAATACAGTTAAAATGATTTTTGAAAGCGCCTCTTTTCTCAAAGAAATAAAATCATCTAAAAAGCTAGAGTGATGCATTTCGGCCGCGGGTGTAAATAGAGCGATCGATTTTGATAAAAAATGGGTGTCCATTTTTCCCTCGACTTCAACTTGGTACACTCTTCCTTTTGGCGTGAACGCCGAACCAAAAATAAGTCGCATCAAATGTGCAGAAACAGCTTCAATTGTTGCAAGAAAGGGGTGATCAAGATTTTTTTTATCGTGATAATACGTTGTAGTGCCGCTTTTTTTTCTTTTCAGCACAGCCTGAACATTGCCTTCACCTTCAGCGTCTGCCAAGTCAATCCGTGTTTCAGGTGCTGATTTAACAAGCGTCGCTCGCATCATTGATAACCCCAAAAAAGTGCATTTATAGGCATTGTAAATGACTTAGATTAAGGGATAATTAACACCCCCGCCATTTCAAGATCTTCTGAGGCACCTTCTGCACTCAGCGCTCTGGCAGCAGTACCCATAAATCGAGATCGATGCGTTTTTTGCAGTGGCGCTTCAACAACAATTTGAAATGATCTGTAATATTCTTTCATTTTCTCAATAAATTCTTTCAGTGAATCCTGCGTAGTCGCATCAAGTTCTCTGACAGCTTTGTTAAAAGCAGCATAGTTTTTTGCTCGTCTATCGCTGTTACTATCAGATAGAAGTTTAAAAGTAACTTCTTCAATCGGGCCCAGCAGTTGCTCCAGCGCTTTAATATTAACAATAGCATTAATCGTTATTAAGAGCGTTGACACTTTATTTCCATCAGCGATTTTTCCAGAGCATATTAAAGATTCTTTGAGAATGCAAAACTGCGCGTTTAGCACTGTTTTCATCGCCATTAATAGTTCATCAGACGTTTTTTTATTAACAACTTTCTCATTATATTCTGCCATTAATTCCGAAAAAACACCTCTTGTTGTTTTTGTAGCTGCTATTGAGCGAGGCACTTTAAAAAATTTATTTAAATTACTCGAAAAATTTTTACAGATATTGATGAGAGTAATTTCATCATCCCTATCTTTTGAAAGCATTTTAATATGCGCTAAAACAGCTTCTTTTAATTTTTCATGTTTTGCTAATAACACTATTAATGGAGACGGTAACGATTCGGCTTTTGATAACAACGTATAAACTTCTTGCGCCAAAGTCGAATTCAACTCTTCTGAACCATTTATTTTTTTAATAAATGACAATAAATCAAAAGGATCTTTTTTATTTTTCAGTTGCAAAGTAATAAAGTCTTGCGCTGCTTTGCTAAACAAGTGAAGAATTATCTCTGGATCCGCTTTTTCAAAAAACGTCGGGAAAAGTTGAGGGGCAAGATCGCACTGCCAGCCACGATCAGAACACATTGCCACAAATTCAATAAACTTTTCATAAGTAGAAAATGAAGCTGGGGAATATAAACTATTCACTTTTTCTTCAAACTGATCTTTTAAAATTAAAACAGCATGAATTGCTTTGGATATAAATTTATTTCTTTTATCAAAAAAATCATCACAAAGCGTTTCATCAACAGTCATCCATAAAAATAAAATATCGAGATAAGAAATAAAGCTAGGAAGATCAGTTTTTTCACACGCTTCTTTTGTTTTTGTCTCTACCAGATCAAAAAATTTTTTCCTGTCCGCTAACACGTCTTTCGAACCGTGGGATTTATTCAGATCGTAAGAATATTCATTTTCACCTTTATTAAATACGATTGAGGAATGAAATTGTTCTAACATATCTAAGACATTAAAATTTTTCAGTTGATTATTATCAAAATGTGCTTCATGTCTGATCTGACAGGAAGCGTAAGTACCAGGATTGCCGGCATAGGCTAGATATCGCTCATATACTGCCATTTTAACGCAATGATATTGTCGGGCGTTATAACGCTGAAAAATAGCAACTTGATCTTTAGGCTTCAGCTTTAACATTAATTTTAATACGGAAGAAATGCCTCTGAAATTTCTAAACTGGCTTGGCAACGGCAACCTTCCTGAAAAAGCCCCCTGTTTGTCTTGGAGTTCCCAGTATGCCGCCAATTGTAATGCCGTCATATCACCATCAGCAGGGGCAATCGCTACAAAAATAGATTCATAAGGATACCCACTTAACTTTTCAATCACTTTATTCAAAACCACTATCATTTCTGCTTCAATGAAATTGCAATTACAATATTCCTGAAGAATATAAAATAATGTATTACTACGAGTGGTCACCCCTCCTGAAATGTTATATTCAAGCATTTTAGTTAAAAGAGGAATAAACTTCGGACTATTGTGATAAAAAAAAATTCTTTCAAAGTGTTTTCTGGTTAAAAATATATATTCAGTCAGGATAATTAATGCTTTCATTTTTTTTTCGCTACAGACATTTTTTTTATAAGCATCATTTTTTGTTTCGTTTTCATATTCAGCAAATAGATTATCGTAAATCAAAAGTAATAACGATTTTTTTTCCGCTTTTTTCATGGCGGCTGCAATAGCGCTGATCATATTGTCGGCACTATTATTAATCGCAAGGGTGAGTACAGCACAATAGCACTTTTCTAGCGCTTCATTTTCCATCTGAAAATCATCAACAGAAAGATCAAACACCACGTTCATAATATCAACATTGTTACTTTCTGCAGCTATCAAGAAAAGATCATATCCTTCCTTAATCAATCGGTTTTTTAAAGGTATCGAATCTATTAAAGGTAACGAATCTATCAGTTTTGCGCTTGATAAAAACCTTATATTTAAAATTTTTGCTTTTTTCTCTTTATCAGAAATATTTTTTACCAGCGTTAATATGTTAACAAAAAAATCTGCGTTGCCTGTTTTCGCAGCAGCCATTAATAAATTAATGCCATAGGGTGTTTCATATTTCAAAAACCTTTCTTGATCTTCTGAAGATAAACTGGTAAGCACTGCGGTTAATGCCGCTATTCCTTTTTCATGATTATTAAGCGCAGTTGCAATAAGCAAATTAAAACCATGTTCAGTATTATCAATAAATTCAAACAAGGCTATTTTTCTTTCTTGAGATAACGCACCAAAGGTTTCAAAAAAAGGGGTTAGCGAAAACGTCATAGCAATTTTCGAGTGGATCGTGCAAATATTCTCTAAATATTGTTGCCCGTGTTCAGTCAATGCATTTTCGTGATTGAATACCGCATCCCAGCTTATTTGAATTATTGATTCGGCTCTCGACATAAAAATCACTTTTAACTTATTGAATTACTACAATCGTATAGGGTTAATATTAACAAAAACTTAATACCTCTGTTGTTGCTGCCAAGTTTTCAACCGGGGTCATTTGTGATGACAGTGTAAATTGGGCATTTTCAAAACGTAATCGCACAACGTATTTCATCCCCGGCTCTATTTTTAAATTTGGAAATATAACACATCTCGACAACGTTCTTTTAGCTACATTTAAAAATTGCATCAAGTCAGCACCCAGAAAATCCGTGTCTTTTTTCGCAGATAACAGCGCCAGTATTTTCTGCAACCATTCTTTTCCATCATTGGCAAAGGAAAATGCACGCGTCATCTGAAGTGAGTTATTGCCTCTACAACGGGCTTGATAACCCGCCTGATTTGATGACAGCGTTCTAAGCACAGAAAATAAAGCAAAAAAACGCTGTGTTTTTATATCATGGTACGGGTCAACATAAATTGTCGATTTTTCATTTAAAGCTAGCCATTCTAACGCCATCTCCGGAATTTTTTCATGCGAAGAAAATTCAACTGTTTTCCCAATTAAAATATATTTGCCTGAATAAAAATCTGGAGGTAATGCATTCCATATTATCGTAAAATCTTCAGTTGAAAAATAATCGCCATTATTTTTCAACAAGAGTGTGATATGTTGATTTATAAAGCCTACCGCTTTTTGTAATCGTTTTTCCAAATAAACAACATCGTGCTTTGCTGTTGGATTATTGAGCGCTTCATTAATAGTGCGAGTAACGTTAATTTCTCGAAAAATACGGGCTATTTCTAATCTTATTCTGCGTTTTTTTTGATTTTCAATTGTATTTTCTTTAATAGCAAGATTAGCTTCTTCTTTTAATTTTTTTAACGCTTCTTTCACCCAATCCCAAGAAACCGCATGATGCTCCTTATGTTTTTTCACAACGCCATGACAATCAGAAAATGATGCATTGTAAGCTGTTATTTCTTTTTCTAGCTCTCTTTCAAGCCCAGGAAATATATTATCTAAAAAAAACTGATATTCGTTACGCGGCATGTGAAATAAAACATCTTTAATTTGCAGATGTCTTCCTTTAATATGCTCTAAAAAATCCTGATTAATACTGTCGTTATTGGCTGACTTCGGCGAATGGCTTTTAATTGTGGTCTCGATACGCTCATGTGACAACAACAAAAGGTATTTTGTTAAATAGAAAAACTTCCATTGAACAAACTGATGATTTTTCTGAAGCTGCCCAAGAAAAGAATTCCATTGATCCTCCTCAATAGGCCTAGACTCTCTTCTCAGAGGATGATTATATGTTTTTGTATCTTCAAAAATAGGCATATTTAAAATATCATCATCAGAAATGATATCAAAAGCTTCATTTAAATTATAAATTAAATCAGGCCACCTATCTAAAAAAAATTTTTCAGTTTCTCCATTAAATTGAGCGTACTTTCCCTGAAAATGATAAGTAAAATTACAAAAAATTTGATCCTGATCAAACTCAACAATATCGCCATTTCTATTGACACCCCAATTACGTACATGCAAATCAGGATTTTTAAAACAAAAGACAATCAATATCAGTCTTGCAAAATCGCGCTGTTTCGTATTCACCAATTTAGTGATTTCATCAGGTGAAAAAAATTCCGCGGAGCGAAAACCAGGAATCTCTTTTGAAATGACCATTGGCTTTTCCGCAAAATTCGGATCTTCAACAACCCTGACTTTTGGGGTGAAGTGAGGAGAAAAAACCAGTTGCAAGAAATGTGCGCCCACTGCCTCAATTGTTGCAAGATACGCAGCAGGCTGCCCAGTTTTGGAGCTATGATCGAAAGTTTTGTAATAGAGCTTAAAAAAATTAGGGGTGGACGCGTTGTTTTTTCGAGGTTTCGCGATACGCGCTGCTGCAATCGCTTTGTCACCCTGAAAAAGCTTTCTATCAATCGATGTGGTATTGAAGTGCTTTACAAGATCACCCTGTGTTTCAACCAGATTCGTTTCTGTTACAGATGCAATAGCTTCAGCTCTCATAACAATTATTTCCTGTATCTAATCCTCCATTTCTATCATCTTCCGCCATCAACTGCAATTACCTCTCCCGTAATCGATGTTTGTTCTGCCAGAAACAAAGCGGTTTGCGCTATATCTACCGGCCTAATTTCTTTTTGAAGCAACACTGCTGCTTCAATCGCCTTTTTTTCGGCGTCAGAGAAAGCATTTTTATTTTCAGGCCAAACGACATGTCCAGGTGCTACCCCATTAACACGAATAGGCGGTGCTAATTCAATTGCCAATGATTTAGTGAGCATCGACAAACCCGCTTTCGCGCAAGAATAAGCGGGATAATTTTTCATCGGTTTTTTATTGGCATGCGTATCAATAATATTAATAATATTACCGTTATTTTTCGCCAATAAAGGCGCTGCTGCTTGCGATAAAAAAAATGGTGCTTTAAGATTACTGTTTAATAATAAATTCCAATCGTTCTCATTTGTTTTTCCAATAAGGGTTTGGAAAAATGTAGATGCATTATTAATTAAAATATCGATGCGATTCCAAACTGCATTCGCCTCAAAAATTAACTTTTCATACTCTTCAAAATTATCCAAATCTGCTGAAATAGCAGCAGCAGAATTGTTGCGCTGTTCGTTTAATTTCTTGATAAGCGTTTCTGCATCCTGTTTTGAATGACGATAATGTACAATTACGCGATAGCCATTCAGATGAAAATGTTCCGTAATCGCAGCGCCGATCCGTCTTGCGCCACCCGTGATCAACACAACTTTTTGGTTTTTATCGTTCATACGTTTATACTCTTAGGTTTTAGTCGGCTAGAAAATAATGTCTTTATCTTTACCATTGCCCAGTCCTGATGCAAAAGCGCTATCAGATCATCTATTGTCGCAAATTATTGCCGAAATAAAAGCAAATCTATCCATCTCTTTTGCCCGCTATATGGAATTAGCCTTATATACCCCTCAATTTGGTTATTATCGTAATGGATTAAAGAAATTGGGTAAAGAGGGTGATTTCGTTACAGCACCCGAAATTTCCCCTTTATTCTCTTATTGTCTTGCGAATCAGTGCGCTGCGATTTTGCGTGAATTACAGGGTGGCGATATTTTAGAATTTGGCGCAGGAACCGGCGTTATGGCCGCTGATATTCTCATTGCACTGAAAAAACAAAAACAATTACCCGATCATTATTATATTTTAGAATTAAGCGCTGCTTTAAAAACGACGCAAATGGAAACGATTCAGAAAAAAATCCCTGAATTACTGGACAAAGTGATTTGGTTAGAAGCATTACCATCAAAACCCATTCAAGGCATTATGTTGGCAAATGAAGTATTAGATGCCATGCCCGTTAATTTATTTAAAAATAACAATGGTATTAAAGAATGTGCCGTGACGCTAGATGATAATAATGCATTGGCATTGTGTATTGCTGAAAAAGACAATTTTGAATTAATATCTGCAATTAATAAATATGGTGTTGAATTTTCTGAAAATTACATGTCTGAAATTAATTTGTATTTACCTGGCTGGATGAAAAGTATTTCAGATACTTTATCGCGCGGCGTCGTATTGATTATCGATTATGGATTTCTCCGTCACGAATATTATCATCCTAACCGCACGCAGGGGACTTTAATGTGCCATTATCAACATCACTCCCATAGCAATCCCCTTGTTTTTCCAGGGATTCAGGATATTACAGCGCATGTTGATTTTACGGCAGTGATAGAATCTGCAGAAAATAATAATTTAAAGATTGTTGGGTTTGCTAATCAAGCAACGTTTTTAATCAATTGTGATTTATTATCTTTTATTGATAATACGCTCGATGAAAAAAATCGTTTCAATCAAAATCGGCAAGTCATGACGTTAACATCGCCCAATGAAATGGGTGAATTATTTAAAGTAATGGGTTTGACGAAAAATTATGAAGCGGAATTATTAGGATTTCAGCGGGTGTGGTAGCCCTCGCGCGGTTCCAGAGAACGACCATTTTTAAGATGAGGTTTTATGAAACACACACACGCAACGCTATACTTCAACCAAGGCCAATTTAAATTTTCCATTGCGCATTTTACTATTTTTTCTGAAACAGAGCGCGAGCCTTTGCATGGCCATAATTATTCACTTGAAATTAAATTAACAGCGAAAATAAATGAGCCCGGCATTACCTTTGACTATCGATTACTTCATAACAAATTAAATGAATTATGCTCAAAATTAAATTGGCGCACACTCGTTCCAACCCAATCACCTTATCTAAAAATTGAAGAAGATCCAGAGCATTATCAAATTACCTTTAACCACAAATCAATGTGGTTATTGAAAACCGATGTGGTTTTATTACCGCTTGACAACATTACCCTAGAAACATTATCGCAGTGGTTTTCTGATCAATTAGCGCAAGAAAAATCATTTGCCGAAAAATATGGCATTAAAGACATTGCTATCAAAGTATTTAATGGCCCGTTTCATGCAGCGGAAGCGTGTTGTTTGTGATAATATCGCGATCTTTACAGGGGATTATTTTGACGCATTATTTTTCATTATTGCTTACTGCCGCTGTCCATTTGCGCGTAATCGTCTTTTACTTATCGTGTGCTACGCTATTGCTCGTATTCACATTATTACTATTTTTATCGATCAAACATACAAAAACCAATTACTCAGAAATAGCCTGGTCGCTTGTTCCTTTTATCATGTTATTTTTATTACTCATCCCTATCATCACGGTATTTTTTTAATTCATGAAAAGTAAAGTTGAATCTTATCTCACTCTCTGCAAACCACGTGTTGTTTTGTTGATGATATTAACCAGCATGGTTGGAATGGCTTTAGCGCCTGTTCATTTTTCTTGGGCGATTTTTATTTTTGGCAATATCGGCATTGCATTAATGGCAGGGAGTGCCGCCGCCATTAATCATTTGGTTGATCGTCAAATTGACCGCATCATGCATCGCACGCAAAACAGGCCTATCGCACAAGGTACAATAAGTACAAGCGATGCAATATTGTTTTCAATTATTTTATGCGGACTCTCACTTTTTATATTAATCAAGTATGTTAATGGTCTCGCGGCACTTTTAACTTTTTTAACATTAATCGGCTATGCTGGCATTTACACCCTATTTTTAAAGCATAAAACACCACAAAATATCGTGATCGGCGGCATTGCCGGTGCAGCACCACCGTTGTTGGGTTGGGTTGCGATGACGGGACACATTGACCCTGGCGCCATACTACTAATGTTGATTATTTTTATTTGGACGCCCCCACATTTTTGGGCCTTAGCAATTTACCGCGTCGATGAATATGCGAAAGCAGATGTTCCTATGTTGCCGGTCACGCATGGAATTTATTTCACGAAAATAAATATCATCCTCTATACCATCTTATTGTTTGCGATTACCTTACTGCCTTTTGCCATCGGTATGTCTGGCTGGATTTATTTAATCGGCGTGATTTTACTGAATATAAGATTTTTGCAGTGGACTATTCGTTTGCTTCACACGGACAAACCAGCGGTTGCTTTATCTGTGTTTCGCTTTTCAATCGTTTATTTGATGGGGTTGTTCGTCATCTTGCTCGCGGATCATCTCATCAAAACGCCACCATTTTTTATCCATTAATTGACTCGGGTGCACGCTCTGCAATGCATGCAACATATTGCTTGGCACTTTAGGATTATCCAAGGTTAATTCTTCCACTAATTTTTTTATCTTTTTACGCGTTAAATTTTCCTGCGAACCACATAATGTGCACGGAATAATGGGAAATTGTTGCTCACTCGCGTAAATTTTAATATCCGCTTCTTGGCAATAAACCAACGGACGAATCACAATATGTTTTTTATTATCCGACAATAATTTCGGCGGCATTGATTTAATTTGACCGGCATATAAAATCGACATCAATAACGTGTGAATTAAATCATCGCGATGATGCCCTAATGCCACTTTATTAAATCCATTTTCCTCGGCGTAACGATAAATATTACCGCGACGTAAGCGCGAGCATAATGAACAGTATGTTTTTCCCTCAGGAATGACGCGTTTAACAACGGAATAAGTATCGCGCGTTTCAATTTCAAATGGAATTTTATGGTCCACTAACCAATTGCGCATGTGAGAATCATCCCAACCTGGCTGCGATTGATCTAAAGTAAATGAAAAAATATCGAATGCATTGTGCCATTCAAGACGAATGCAATTGAGAATCCTGAGCATCGTATACGAATCTTTTCCGCCTGACAAACAAACCATCACGCGGTCACCTTTCTCGATTAATTTATAATCGGAAATAGCTCGACTAACATAATGCAATAATTTTTTTTCGGACTTGGACGAATTATTCATGATCAGACACTCTCTTTCGCAAAACGAAAGAGAGTATCAGAAAAACAGGTTTATTGCTCTTGTGTTTGCGCAGGTGCTGGTTCAGATGTTGCATTTGTTGTCTCTGACGATGTGCTTGTTACATCAGATGGTGCTGCAGGAGCTGTAGCGCTTGCATCAGTAGCTGGTGTTGCATCAGCAGTTGGCGCTGCATCAACTGGAGCCGAAGAAGCTGCTGGCGTTGTTTCAGTTGTTGTTGTCGTTGTTGTTGCTGCTGGCGTTGCTGGTGTTGCTGCAGTTGTTGTTACTGCTGCTGCTGGCGCAACTGCTGATGTGTCTTCCACTGTGGTCGTTGACACAGTTGCATTATTCATTTCATTTTTCATGCAATGGTGATAAGTCAAACCGCCACCCACAATTCCACCCACGATAAAAATAACCAATCCACTTACGCACTTATTCATAACTTACTTCCTCTATAAAGATTATTAAAAAATTAACAAGAAATCTGAACTGCTATTCTACTCAAACGTAACGTGATAGCCAATAACTTTCTACTTCGCTTACTATTTTCCGGGCACATCGCCCCAAATCACTTTATGCAACTGAATTTGAAATCTCACCGACAACTGGTCTTTCAAAATCCAATCTGCCAAATCCGCATAAGACAACTGCTGATAACTAGGCGAAAACAAAACTTCACATTTTTCGATCAATTTAAATTGATCCATTATTTTTTTTGACCATTCATAATCAGCCCTGTCACAAATCACAAATTTAATTTGATCTTGCGGTAATAAATAAGCAATATTTTCAAAATTATTTTTTGAGGATTCAAGTGAAGCCGGCGTTTTAATATCAACAATTTTAACAACACGCGGATCAACATCTACAGTGCTAATGGCGCCACTGGTTTCCAATGAAACCCAATAACCGCGATCACACAATTGCGTTAACAACAACAAACATTCTTTTTGCGCTAATGGTTCACCGCCAGTAACGGTTACATATTTTGTATTGTATTTTAAGAGTGTTTTTAATATTTCATCAATCGAGATATTTTTTCCGCCGGAAAAAGCGTAAGCGGTATCGCAATATTGACAACGCAACGGACAACCCGTTAAGCGTATAAATATTGTGGGCAACCCTACGGTTCTGGTCTCTCCCTGCAGTGAAAAAAATATTTCGGTTATTTTTAGCATTTCTAAAAATACACTCCAACATCCATTAAGAATGTATTAACGCCTTTTCCAGTACCCACAATCGGCGCTGTTGCCCCTTCACCACGTGAAGTTGTTCCAGCAGCATAATCAGTCTGATAATTATACTCAACGCTTTCTATCGTTTCACGCCATATATTCGCATTTAAATAGACCGCATATTTATTTTGCTCCAAATTGAGTGCCAACGCCTGTGCGGTATGATCATAAGAAACACCCAACGCTGCACCATATTTTTTAGCAAAGTATGGGAACAAATAATCGATTTCAGCATGTTCCGCAGAAGGCGATGCCCCAGCATTATTAAAGCTCAAATCAGTTTGCGCAAAGCTTTGTGTTGCTGTCATGTATTCACCGATCAATGTAACAGGCCCAACAACCAAAGATCCATTTGCATCCGCGCCACCCACCGTATGCACTAAAGCATTAGTCGCAGATCCTACGCCAAATCCAGCAAATTGACCATTTGTTGTTGAATATCCAGTTGATTGCATACCCTGTGAATCAGCAATATTCGAAACCCAACCAGCACCCACGCTAAAACTATCAGTGCCATGAAAGGTGGTTTTAAACCCAGTATCCGCTCCACATTGCTTAACCGTATTATCGCCACCAGAAGTTTGACTGCCAGAATAGCCATAAAATGAGGCAAAATAGCCGCCTTTTGAGAATCCTAAGATCGCCGTAGGCGTGCGAATTTCCATCATAGATTGTGTCATCGGTGTGCTGACCATGCTGTTTGTATAAGCACCAAAAGGCGAATACATTTCACCCATCGTAAAATAAAGCGGGAATGCATCCAGATTACCAATGGTTAAAAATCCACGTTGCAAATAAATTGTTCCTGTTGGATTACGATTACCAGTGCTGACGGGGCTACCATTAAAATCTAAGGCCATAAAACCCGTTGCCCATCTGCTTGCAATCGCATTAAAATCAATTTCGGCAGTGGATAATGCAAAACCAGAAGTGGCATTACCACCCGATGAATTAGGTGTAAATGCACCGCTTGAATAAAATTGTCCTGCAAGCGATCCACTGACTTGAACTAAAGGACGATGCAACGGATATCCTGCTTTGTCCATGGCAAGAATGAGATCTTTTTTCTGTCTCAACAAAATCAAGTCTTCATTAACTGAAGACACATTGTAAAGCAAATCAGAACCGCTATAGGCCAAATGTCGAGATAAATAGGGGACGGTCGTTATAGTGACATAATGATTCCACAGGCTAATAATTTCGGGAGATTCTTTGGCTTTTGCCGCCGTATCTAACGGCTTTTTCGATGTTTTAAATTGTGTCGTTTTTACTTTTTTTTGCGCAGTTTTATGACGCAACAACCAAACTTCATGTTCTAATTTTTTTGTTTGGGCGCTCAGTTGATCCACTTGCGCTGATAAATCCGAACTATTCTCCATTGCAAAAATCGGTGCAGATAACGCAAAAGCTGCTAATGCAGTCATTGGAAGTACAAATTTTTTCACTGCGATTTTCTCCATGATTTAAAAAGAGCCAAAATCATAACGCTATTTTTTCAAATTTGCTACAATGATCTTCACACACTAAACGCGTACTATTTATGAACATAATCACCCTTATTCAACCCGACGATTGGCACTGTCATTTGCGAGATGACGCGTATTTATCACGCACCGTTACAGATACAGCGATGCACTTTAAACGCGCGATTGTGATGCCCAATCTTTCATCCCCCATTACCTCAATCGCTGCTGCCACTGCTTATAAAAATCGCATTGAAAAACATATTCCCACCGGTTCTGACTTTACGCCATTAATGACGTTATATTTAACTGAAACCATGTCGCCTGAAATAATAAATGCGGCAAAAGGAATTATAACAGCTTGTAAATATTATCCTGCCGGCGCAACAACCAATGCCAAAGCGGGCATTCACGATATACAAAAAATTTACCCTCTGCTCGAACAAATGCAATCCGCTGCTATGCCTTTATGTATTCACGGCGAGTCAATTGATAAAGATGCTGATATTTTTGATCGCGAAAAATTATTTCTAACTGAAACATTGAATGCAATTATAAAAGACTTTCCGACATTACGCGTGATACTCGAACATATTTCAACAAAAGCAGCTGTTGATTTTGTTTTACAAGCACCTAACAACATTGCAGCAACCATTACACCGCATCATTTACATTATAATCGCAACGATCTGTTTCATCACGGCATTCATCCGCATTATTATTGCCTGCCTATTTTAAAACGCAGCGAAGATCAACAGGCTTTAATTCAGGCCGCTATCAGCGGAAATCCAAAATTTTTCTTAGGCACCGACAGCGCACCCCACGCGGAAGAAAAAAAAGAAAACGCTTGCGGATGCGCCGGCATTTATTCTGCACACGCAGCCCTTGGATTTTATGCTGAAATTTTCGAGAAATACAACGCACTTGATAAACTAGAAAAATTCGCCAGCGTTTTTGGTGCGGAATTTTATCAACTACCTATTAATAAAAATAATATTAGTTTAGAAAAAACTTCCTATAAAATACCTGAGAGATTATCTTTTGGTGACACACAATTAATTCCGATGAAAGCAGGGGAAATAATATCTTGGAAAATCCGATGAGAATGAAAAAACGTTTCGATGGCTATTTACCTGTGGTTATTGATATTGAAACCAGTGGTGTGGATTATCAAAAAAATGCCATTCTTGAAATCGCCGCAGTGCATGTCGACTTTGATGATCAAGGAAAATTAATGCCCGTCGGTGATTTTGCCTGTCATGTTACGCCCTTTGAAGGGTCGCGACTGGATAAAGAAGCGCTGGAAATCACAGGAATCGATCCTTTTCATCCTTTTCGATTTGACATTAAAGAATGTGATGCGCTCACGCAATTATTTCAATTTGTGCGTCAGGCACTGGAAGACACGGGTTGTCGTCGCGCTGTACTGGTCGGTCACAATGCGCATTTTGATCTGTCATTTATTTTAACTGCGGCAAAACGCTGCAAATTTAAAGAAACACCTTTTCACGCGTTCACTGTTTTTGATACAGCCACTTTGTCTGGATTAATATTTGGAAAAACAGTATTAGCAAAAGCATTACGCGCTGCAAAATTAGGATTTAACGAAAAGGAAGCACATTCCGCGATTTATGATGCGAAGCAAACCGCGGCGCTGTTTTGTCATATTATTAATAAAGTGGCAAGTCACTCTTAATCCCTTATGGATATGCTTTAGCTAATTGCTCCGGGGATGTTTTTGAAACACCCCATTCGCAATTATCTACGCATATTCATAAGACATTTTACAATTGATCCGCATTTTCCGCTAAATAAGCAGCAACACCAGCAGTCGACGCTTTCATTCCTTTATCGCCTTTTTTCCAATTCGCGGGACACACTTCACCATGCTTTTCCGTGAATTGTAATGCATCGATAATGCGAATAATTTCAGCCATGCTGCGACCCAATGGCAAATCGTTGATGATTTCTGAGCGTACAATACCATCGCGATCAATAATAAATGCACCACGCAATGCAACACCCGCTTCAGGATGTTCAACGCCATAAGAACGAGCAATGGAATGCGTTACGTCTGCAATCATTGTGTATTTCACTTCACCAATACCGCCTTTATTAATCGGCGTATTGCGCCATGCATTATGCGTGAATTGTGAATCGATCGACACTGACAATACTTCCACATTAAGCGCTTTAAATTCTTTCATCGCGTGATCTAATGCAATTAATTCGGATGGGCAAACAAAAGTGAAATCGAGCGGATAAAAGAAGACTAAAACATATTTTCCTTTGGTTTCAGCTTTAAAATGGTATTTTACAATTTCGCCATTGCCGAGAACGGCTTGCGTTTCAAAATCAGGTGCGGGTCTTGTTACTAATGACATAATCATTACCTCAATAAAATTAGGGAATCGCAAGGATAACGCACTTGTCAAGCCAGCTCAACTCTTGTATCGTGTTTTCAACGTTAATACAAAAGGAAGTTAATCATGACAATCGAATTACCTGCATTACCCTACGCGATGGATGCATTGGCACCCGCAATCTCAAAAGAAACACTTGAATATCATTACGGTAAACATCATCGCGCTTATGTAACCAATTTAAATAATTTAATTCCAGGCACTGAATTTGAGCACATGACACTCGAAGAGATTATGCTAAAAGCAAAAGGCGGTATTTTTAATAATGCGGCGCAAGTTTGGAATCACACATTTTATTGGCACAGTTTATCACCACAAGCTGGCGGTGAACCCACCGGTGAATTGGCTGAAAAAATCAAAAAAACATTTGGTTCATTTGAAGAATTTAAAACGCTATTTACAAAAGCGGCAACAACACAATTTGGATCAGGTTGGGCATGGCTTGTGAAAAATAATGCGGACGAATTAGAAATCGTGCAAACCAGCAACGCAGGAAACCCTTTGTTAGAGGGCAAAAAACCATTATTAACATGCGATGTATGGGAACATGCCTACTACATCGACACACGCAATGATCGCGCTGCATACATTGCTAACTTCTGGAAATTGGTGAATTGGAAGTTTGCAGAGAATAATTATAAATGACCATCAAAATAATCATCAACGGCGCCTCCGGCAAAATGGGGCGAACAACGGTTGCGGCTATTGCAAACGAAAAGGAGCTGCAATTAGTCGCAACCTCTTCACGCGAAGATGATTTATACGGCATCATTAAAAAGCATCAAGCTGATGTCGTCATCGATTGGACTACGCCAACAACTGTTTTTGAAAACGCACAAGTTATTATTAATGCCGGCGCACGTCCCGTCATTGGCACAACAGGATTAACACCAGAACAAATCGAATTGCTATCGCAACAATGCAAAACAAAAAAGCAAGGCGCGATTATCGCCCCTAATTTTTCAGTTGGCGCTATTTTAATGATGAAATACGCGCAAGATGCTGCAAAATATTTCCCTGATATTGAAATTATTGAATACCATCATCCTGCGAAATTAGATGCGCCATCAGGTACTGCAAAGAAAACAGTGTCAGGGATCAGAGATCAGGGATCAGTAAATCGCCCTATTCCCATTCATTCCGTTCGTTTGCCGGGAATTTTCGCTGAACAAGATGTGATTTTTGCAGGCGCACATGAAAAATTAATTATTCGTCACGTGGCATCAGATCGAAACGCCATGATGCCTGGTTTATTTTTATGTTGCCGAAAAGTCATGGAACTGGATCATTTGGTTTATGGGATGGAAAATATTATCGCTGCCAACGGATAGCAAAAAAAAGATCTCACCCACCTAGTTTGCCTGCCCATTATTTCCGTAACATTAGGCTGCTGCAGCAGTAGTTTGAGTCTAGGTCTATACACAATTCAATTAGGGCGTGAAAAGCGTTTTCGCACTTCTGTATTAGAAATAGCGTTGTTTGCTTGCTACGCCATTGCCAATAATCATCAAGCGTTCCTCCAATTTTACGAACACTGCTAATACATAACAGTATTATTTCATTTAGCGCTGTAGGAAATTTATTGTGCGGCTCTACCAACGCTTCACTGGATTGTGGTGGCTCACCGATTAACAGAGCGCAAGTAATTAACTGGCTCAACAATTTATTCAGCTGTTCTCGAATCTCAAGAGATATACCAAGATACATTAGGTCTTGAGTCAAGGTTTTGAGATGCGAAGTACTGTTCAATGTTTTGATATGACGAAACGAGTCCGGTGAGAAAAGCTGTTGCAGTATGACTGGCTCATGATCGCTAAAAAGAATCCCTGGTTTTCGCAGAGGGAGGTTGATAAATCGGTGAAATTCGTCAGGTGTTAATGGAATAAATAATTTCCCCAAAATCACACTATTGGATTCATTGGGATATAAAGAATGCAAAATAATTTTTGTGATTTTTTGATATACCAAATCACCTACTATCCGATCTTTTTCATTTTTCAAGGTGGCGATCAATAGAGAAATTTTTTCAGAATCATCTCTGTATGCGCACAGAAATGCCCGAATAAAATAAGCACAATATTGTTTTATTTCTTGGCATGTCAATTCTTCAATTTTATTTTTGTTTGCTGTTGGTAATTGCAATGTGTTTTTAACCAGCAAAGCCAAATAATACTGATCAAAATGCGCAGCATTTATTGTTGCTGCGACTAAAGTTCGTTTGTCGTCATTCATTGCATGCTGATCGAAAAGTGTCAGCATTGCATGCACAGCGGTAAAATGAGCGCGATGTTGTTTTACGTAAGGTCGCCGCAGTGGAATTAAAGATAAATGCGGCGAGATGCGAGGGGCGATCGCTTCAAAAAAAGTTATTAGTTGGTTTTTAAGCTTAATGCTGGATTCTATTGATGCTATTCTGTCTTGGATTATTTTTGGAATAACTTGTTCTACGCCGATAATAATTTTGCCAGTTGAGTCATACTGAAATATTTGCTGGGCGATTGGTTCATATTGCGTCGTGCTTCTATGAGAATCGTACTCAGGATGGATTTATATATGAAGAATGAGTGGTACCGATTGGGTTCTGGCCAAGTATCATCTCGGAGATCGAACAATTTTTTAAAAAGAGACGCGGGAATTTGATGGGATTGTATTGCGCTCGGATCACAACACAGCACATCAGCTTTTCTGCTCAATACAGAATCGGACGCATTTTGTATTTCAAAAATCGTCCTCAGTGTTCCATTGCTGTCGATATCGCAATCCATGACAAGAAAAAACATGTTTTGATTAGGTTGCGGTGAACGCAGCAATTCAGTATCCGCTCTTGCTGCCTTTCTTGTCATAATCGAATCCTACTAAAGTTCAAGCCAGTTTAGATCATAAAGC
>Ga0207099_1053_pt2 | contig 24885 bp, 15 predicted proteins | sample Alteio_BWMinHeat_85_FD_153521 | JGI IMG/M metagenome (GOLD analysis project Ga0207099, IMG submission 153521) | Enriched cells from forest soil in Barre Woods Harvard Forest LTER site, Petersham, Massachusetts, United States -... | ecosystem: Environmental > Terrestrial > Soil > Temperate forest >... | reverse complement strand
GCACCGCAGAGGCGGTAGAGACCTGTGGAGCTGCCGCCGAGGCCGTGACCGGACCGAGGAGCGCGGCGAACGCCAGAGCCCCGCCCAACATGATGCGTGAGGCGGGTCTCCTTGACTGCAGGGGTAATGGCGCGGCTGTCTCGACAGGAGGTGAGACAACACATCTTGGCGACGCGGTTAAACGAGTACGGTACGGACTCTGCACCGAACGCAGCACCAGTCTCACCTCCCGCATGCACTTTGCAGACAGTATACCAGGGGACGCTCAAAAGAATCTGAATGCGACGCAGTACGTCTCCGCGCTGCGGCTGTAAGGGGTTCCCACAGGAAGCCATTGGGTTTTCTGGAATCCATGCGCAATACAGTTCCGCGGTGAGTGAGGCGCAGTGAAACATAAGGTTGGCGACGTGGTGAACGGCCGCTATATGATCACTCGAGCCGTCAGCTCCGGGGGCATGGGGTCGGTTTACAAAGCCACCGACCTGGAAGCCGATCGTGTCGTTGCGCTGAAAGTCATGTTGACCACGGTCCCCAGCGGGCAGGGCGGCGATGTGTTGCAGAAGTTTCAAGACGAGACACGCATTCTGCAAAAATTGACGCACGCCGGCATCCCCCGCGTGTGGGACGCGTCGCTGGCGGACGGCATCTACAGCATCGCCATGGACTTCATCGAGGGCAAGACTCTGGACGCGGTCCTGGCGGAGTGCAAACAAAGCACCGGCAGGCCGCTCCCGCCCAAACGGGTGGTGGAGTTTGCGCGGCAGGTGTGCGACATCCTCGAATACTTGCACGAGCAGCCCAACGGCCCCATCCTGCACCGCGACATCAAGCCCTCCAACATCGTACTGCGGGAAGGCCTCAATCAGGTGGTGCTGGTGGACTTCGGCCTGGCCCGCACCATCAATCCCCAGTCGTTCGGCACCAAGACCCAGGCGGGAACTTTCGGCTTCTCCGCGCTGGAGCAGATCCGCGGGCGGCCGGACACACGTTCGGACATCTATGCGCTGGGCGTGACCATGCATTACCTGGTCAGCGGGGTCGAGCCGGTGCCGTTTGAGATTCAGCCGCTCGCCGAAGCGCTGCCGAGTGCCACGCCGGCGCTGGCGAAGGTTATCGACAAGGCCGCGGCGGAGCGCCCCGCCGACCGCTTTCTGTCGGCTCGCGACATGAACCAGGCGTTGAAGAAACTCTCCCTGGCGCTGGAAAATCCATATTTGGAGAAAAGTCTGTTTCACGATTTTGTGGCGGTAGGTGGAAGCGGCGCCGGCGCTACGGTACCGTTGGAATCGCCCGCAAAGACCGCCCTGGTCACAGCCGAGATCGATCCGCGCGCCACCGCTCGGGATATCCCGCGGCCTCGCTGGGAGTTCCAACTGCCCCGCATTGCCTGGCGTCCGTCCCCCCGCCTCCTGTTCGGGTTGTTGGCCATGGCGCTCTTGATGGTGTCCCTGACGGCGTTCCGCTCTTTCATGGACATGCGTGCGTTCACCCCTTTCCACGACTCCCGCCTGGCGCAGCAGCACTGGAAGCTGTTGGACAGCAAGGGTTTTGTCCGCGGCACGTTCACCGCGACGAGCCGTGCTGGTCTGCTTTATCAAGAGATGCCAGCGGCGAAGCACGTGCCCACCGGTATCAGCTTCCGCCTGCAGCAGTTCGGCTCCGGGCAAGCGGTGGTGGCATATACCGGCCCGTACGACGCCGGCGGAACGGCGTACGGCCTCAAGGTGGAAGACAAGATGGGAGAGGATGGATTGCGGCTCCACCTGGTTTCGGTCCCCGCGGCGCACGGCTCAGACTGGCCGCAGACTTTTAGCTGGGTCGAGTTGGACGCCAAAAGCGATCAGCCGGGCGGAGACACGGAGTCGCGGGACACCAATGCGGGTTTGCGGCTCACTGATTTGAAAGCGCGACCCATCATGCACTTCACTTTCACACCACACGGAAGCGACCGACTCGACCTGGTGGGCAGGGTGGACGGCGTTGCGGGACAGTTGACCGTGACCGTGCCAGCGGAGCCCTCCTCTCCACGCCAGTTGGGAGTGGTCGTAGTGTCCACTACGCGCGGGTCCGCCTCCGCGCAGGTGGAAGACCTGGAAGTAAGGTAACGGGAGCTTTTCTTGTAGGAGTTTCCAGTAACCTCTGGAATAATATTCCACTCAATGACGCACATACTGTTGAGATGCGGTATTTTCATCCTGGTGTGCAATGTTCTGGCCATTGCGTTCATGTTTGGCGTGCGCGCCATGCTGCGGCCGGAGAAAGACACCAACGACGTGATCGGGTACTACTTCAGCATTATCGGGACCATCTACGGGGTCCTGCTCAGCTTCATTCTGGTGCAAGCTTGGAACGGCTTCGCAGCGGCGGAGAGCTACGTGGAGCTTGAAGCCAGTTCCTTGGGACAAGTCATGCGGTTGTCCCAGGGGCTCCCACAAACCTCGCGCGCTTCTCTACGCCAGGCGGTCGGCCAATACGCCGAAGCCATGGTGAACGAGGAATGGCCCGCCATGCAGCGGGGTGAAACCAGCACCAGCGGCACTCGATTCGCCGCTGGAATCTGGAGAGCGGTGAGTGCTGTCCGCCCGGTCACCAACTCCGAGGGCGCATATCTCGGAAAGACCCTCGACAGCATGAACGACTTCAGCAACGCGCGGCGTATGCGTCAACTCAAGTCACGGCAAAGCTTGCCCAATATCATGTGGCTGGTGCTCTGGGCCGGCGCCGCCATCACCATCGGCTTCAGTTGCATCTTCGGCGTCCAGCGAACTCACATGCATGTCTTGAAGCTTGTGGGTCTGACCACCATGATCGCGCTGGTGCTATACGCGATATGGGAGATCGACGGCGCTTTTTCCGGCGACGTCGTGGTGAGCTCACGCGCCTTCAGCGTGCTGTCGACAGAAGTGCGCGGAGACTATTTCTTACTCGACGCAAAGTGAGAAGCAGCGCAGGAGAAGGTAGTTGGCACGCCTAAGGTGCGAGCCTGGCCGAATCGAGGACAACGGTTACCGTGTGAGGGGGGGTTAACGTGTCTCGTGGTTATTGGTTTTTGATTGGCGTCTTGGTCATTGCCGCTGCCATGTTTGAAGGATGCGGGGGGAATAGCAATTTCAACCCTGGTGCCACGAGTACCATACCAGGTTCTCAACCTGCTAACACAGCCGCAGTGATACGAGGAAAGGGTGCGGCAAAAACGTCGGCAGACGTGCTGGCGCAGATTCCCAGGAGCCTGCCTCCCGATGTGGTGAAACAGGCGGCCGGCCAACAGTTCCCGGCACGCACGGCGTCACCCTCTCCGTCGCCTTCTCAGTCGCCCGTGCCAGCGAGTGCCATGATCCCCGCTGGCGCACTCCCCCCGGTCATGGATCAGGGAGTATTGGGATCTTGCGGGGCTTTCGCCATCGGATACGGCCTGACCACCTATGTCATTACCCAGGCCAGCGGCTTGAGCCCCAGCAATCCGCTCCAGGAGTCTAGCCCGGCGTATATGTATGCGGAAGCCTGCATCAATGAGAAGCAGAGCTGCATTCAGAACCAGTCTAGAGGAACTGACGCGGCTGATTACTTCGATTTCCTGATTTTAAAAGGCAGCCAGACCGTCTCGGCCTACCCGTATCCGTCGTTCAATAATTTCACTGAGAGTTGTGGGCTGTGCAACGAGTTGACGCAAGAGGTCAACGCCGGCGCGTCGCCCTCTCCCACCCCGTCCAGCAGTCCACCAGTGTGCGGCCCTGCTTTCGTGCTTCCTGCGGCCGTTTCATCTTTTCAATTGGGGAGCGACGCCTTGATCAATGATCCCACAGCGGGCATCAACGGCAACAGCGGAACCAATCCCATCCAGCAGTTCATCGCCAACGGCCACGCGGTGGCCATTCTGGTGCAGACATACAAAGGCATGGACCAATGGTACAGTCCTCTTCCCGCAACCGTGTTCACGGGTCAGGGTGGATTATCGGGGGACTATCACTTTATGATGATCGTCGGATATGACGATACCATTGCTTGGACAGACCCGTCCGGAAATCAGGGAAATGGGGCTTTCTTTATCCAGAATAGTTGGGGCACCGGCTTTGGCACCAACGGCCTGTGGTGGATGTCCTATCCGGCCTTTGCCAACTCCATCAGTGAGGCCTGGGTCGCTGACCCGGTCGATTCAACTAAACCAACGACCGGTGCCACGGCGCTCACGGTCAGCGGTGGGGGAAACGCACCCCGCGGACTCGTCAAGGCGAGTCAGGCGGTCGATCGAAGCCAGGAGAACGTGACGGTCTACCTCGCTGCAAAGTTCAATTTCGACCGAGCCGTGCAGGTGAGTCAGATTTCCCTGACCGCGCCCAACGGACAGAAAGTATCGTCCAGCCTGCTCAAGCTCATTCAGAGTGGTCATCTTCATTTCTCTCGGCGCGACGGCATGGCGTTCCCGACCGGTACCTGGCAGATCCAGTTGAGCGCCATCGATCCGACTTGTGCGGGATGCGGTGCCGTGACGTACCAGGCCGCGATCCAGGTGGACGCCCCGAAGCAGACAGTTCCGCTGGCCAGTGACCTCGGCAGCACCGTATATGGTCCGACGCTGGTTCCGGCCACTTTGCAGTAAGGGCCTGGAAAGAAATAACTCGAACAGATTCATTTCTCTCTGGCCCATAGAGCCCTTGTGTGACATTGAGAGATGTTCACGTTATTCTTTTCCAGGCTCTAAGATCCGCAATCAAAACCTCAGCGGATGGTCATTTCTCCTTTTTCCGGAGACAAGTGTAGCTGGAACACCCGATCCGTACGGTCGTTGATGATGGTCAAAATGCCGGGGTTGGGGCTCTTGATGGGAGTGCCGTTTTCGTCTACGAACTGACCGGTGGCGTTCACGCGCAGGGTGTGGTTGCGGATGATACCGTTGGTATTGACGATGCGCACGCCTCCTGGCAGTTTGAAAGACTGCACTTCCTCATGCTTCGAAGAGATGTGGTAGCTGGTGTAGGGCGCGTCCACCGGCCGAAACGCGATGATGGCGTAGGCTCCTTCCACCCCGTACTGCTTGCTGTCGGCGATGTGCTCGGTCATCTTCACCAGGGATCCGTGCACTACGTAATTATAGTAGACGTCGCCCACGTAAAATATGATGAACACAAGGATGGCCACCAGTGTGAAGGCGACACACGTTTCCACAAACTTGGCGCCGCGCTCATGGTATCGAAAGGTTTTAGAATAACGGTAGCGATTCATAGATTCAGCCGCTCGCCACTTTCCAGAGCCTGGCGGCGCTCTTTCAATTGACGCTCTTCCTGCGGCTTGAGAAGGTCGCTGCCCGGCGCACTCTTGACCAGCTCCTCCAGTTTCTTGAATTCGTCCTGCAGAGCGGGGTCTGGTTGGTTGCCTTGCAACGCTAGCAGCGTTTCCGCCGACTTCATGGCGAGGAACTTGGCGTGGAAGTTGTCGCCCTTGATCTTTAACGAGATCTTAAAGTCTTTCAGTGCCAACTCGAAGTAATGCTGCACCGCGGCACCGTCGTTCCCTGACTCGGCCGGAATTGGCTTGGGCGTGGAAGTCGGCTTTCCTTTGGGGCGACGGCTTCCCTTTTTCGGTGCCGGAGTCGCCTTTTTCGGTGTCGGAGTCACCTCGACCGAATTGGCGCGATGGGTAAGACCCAGCAGCCCTCTCATCATGTTTGCCTCGGCGCGTCTGGCGTAGTGGAATGGCAGGTTGACCACAAAGAAGAGTAGAGCCGCGATCCAGGCCGTGCCCAGGCAAGCAAGGATGAGAAAGCGTTTGCGGTACTGAGCCATCCTGCGCTGCTGTTTTTCGCGCTCGTTCTGCCCTTCCATCGCATCGATCTGCGCCTTGAGGTCATCTGGCATCTCGATGCGGTTTGGCGCGTAGGGATCTCTAGGCTTTTTGGGTCGGCGTTCATTTGCCATGCGGCGGAACCCCCCCGTCAACAAGGATGCTCGCGGCGGAACCAATTCGCTGCGTACGGTGCATTAGCCTTCGGCTCCCGGGTGGGCAGCGTTCTGTTCTTCCAGGGCGTTCTGCAGAAAGTCGACCCATATCAGGGTGGAGGCTTGCTCCGATTTTGCCAGGTCGCGCTCTGCGGCGACGGCATCTCGTTCCGCGGCCAGGGCCTCTCGCTCGGCGGCCAGCGCTTCTTTCTCCGCGGTGGCCGCGTCACGCTGCGTCGCTACCTGATCGCGTTCCGCGGCAATTTTTTTCAGCTCGCTTTTCATTACGGCGAATTCGCGCTCCACCTTGTCGCGGGTCGCGTTCACTTTGGCAATGGCCCCTCGCACGGCTTCCAACTCGCTGGCCTGACGATCCAGTACCGCGCGCAGTTCCTCCTGCTGGCTCTGCGCTTGCTGCTGGGTGGCGGAGATCCGCTCCAAAGCTTCTTGCTCGAACGCTTTACGTTCCTCTTCCAACTGTTGCACCCGTTGTCGCAATGATTCCACTTGCGCTGCTTCCTCTGACCGCTGCTCCGCTGCGGCCTGCGCTTGTTTGGAGGCCTCCGCTTCCTTGTCTGATTGCGCCTGCGCCTGCTCTTGCAGTGAAGCCTGGGCCTTCTGCAGTTGTCGTGCCAGATTGTCCCGTTCCTTCTTTGCCGCGCGGGCTTCCTGCAGCTCCCGCGTCAGCTTGTCCTGCTCCGCCACAGCGGTGCGCGCTTGCTCGAGTTCTTGGGCCAGGCTGTCTCGCTCCGCTGCAGCGGTGCGTGCTTGCTCTAGTTCTTGGGTCAGACCGTCCTGCTCCGCCAAAGCGGCGCGTGCTTGTTCGAGTTCCTGGGCCAGGCTGTCTCGCTCCGCAGTGATTCTTTGTAAGGAGTTTGTCTGCAGGGCCAAGGCGGAGGCTTTCTGCGTCTGCTCCATGCGACTCGCGGCGACCTTCATTTCCAGTTCCTGCGTCAGCTGCTGCACCTTTTTCTTCAGCGAGTCCACCTCGGTCTGCGCTCTGGTCTGAGTCTGGCGGGCGGCGGCGGAGTCCGCGACAGCCTGGTCGCGCGACGTCGTCAACTTTTGCAGCTGTTCCTTTACCCCCACCAGCTCCTTCTCCAGTTTCGCCTGCATGTGACGAGCGGCCGCACCTTCCTCTCGTGCGGCGCGCGCTTCCTTCTCGGCTCGATCGCGATCAAAGGCAAGCTTCTGGGCGGCGGCGGACAGGCTGGCCAGTTCCGCGGTTTTGCCGGCGTCCGTACTGCGCTCGGCGGCCAGGCTCTCGCGCTGTTGCTCCGACTCAGCCAGGCGCTGCTGCAGCGATTCCTGTTCCGATTGCGCGCGCTCTTGCAGATCGTCCAGCGCGGTTTGCAAGTTGGCGGCGCGTTCCTCCAATACCTGGACTTGCTCTGCATCGGCGCTCTTGGCGGCTTCCAGCTCGTGACGTAGCTGGTCGCGCTCCTTCGCAGTCCGTTTCGAGGAGGCTTCGAGCTCGGCGCGGTTACGTTTGCCTTCCAATTCAGCCTGTCCCACCGCGGCTTCCAGCTCGCGGCGGAGGTCGTCTCGCTCTTGCCTAAGACTCTGTACCGTCGCCTCCAAATCGCCGCCGGCCTGACCGCTGGTTGAGGCTGCCTCGAGCTCTTTGTGGAGCTGATCTCGTTCCTGCGTAAGCCGTTGTACGGCAGCCTCCCACTCCTGGTCGGCCTGATCGGTCTCTGCTTTGACCTCCAGTTCCGTGCGCAGCTGATCCCGCTCCTCGGTAAGCTGTTGTACAGCGTCTTGCAGAGCCTGCAATTCCTCCGCGGATGGGCTCACCTCGCCGGAGGCCGCGCGCTGCTCGGCCGCCGCCAGTTTCTGGACCAGCTTGTCCCGCTCGGACTGGAGCCGATCCACCGAGTTGTTCAGTCTCGCCAGCTCGGTGGTGTGCTTGGCCTGCTCCATGCGACCCACCGTGATCTTCATGTCTCGCTCTTGCTCCAGCTTGCGTATCTGGTGCTGCATGGAGTCTTTTTCGGATTGCGAGCGCTTGCGAAGATCTGCCAGCTCAGCCTGCAGCTCTCTGACTCCCGCCCCCACTCCAGCTTCGTCGGAGGAGACCGCTGCCGGGATGACCTCTAATTGTTGCTGCGCCGCAAGCAGCTGCTCCGCCAGTGAATCCCGCTCCTGCTGGAGTTGCTCCATGGAGCCAGACAGGTTGGCCAGCTCGCTCGACTGCTTGGCAACCTTCTCGCGCGCCGCGGTCAACTCGACGTCCCGCTCCTCGGTAAGCTGCTGCAGCTGCCGTTGCAGCGATTCCACCTCCACCTGCTGGGAGGCGATACGCTGCTGCACTTGCCTTCCCAGCGATTCCATATCGGCCTGGTGCGTCGCGGTCAATTCGCTTAGCGCCTGTTGCACCGCGGCCTCGTGGCTGGGTTGCAGCTCCAGTCGCTGCTGCAGAGCGGCGATCTGCGCGTCCCGGTCTGCGGTGTCTTGCTCGGCTTGTAAGATCAACTGCTGCAGCGATTCTTGCAGGGTTTGAGATTCCTCGGTTGCGGCGTTCTGGGCCAGGCGCGCTTCCGCTAGCTCTTCCTGCAGCTGCCGCAACGATTCGTGCAGGCTCTGAGATGCATCGGTCTCAGCGCTCTGGGCCAGGCGCGCCTCCGCCAGCTCTTGTTGCAGCTGCTGCAGCGATTCTTGCAGGGTTCCAGACTCATCGGTCTCAGCGCTCTTGGCCAGGCGTGCCTCCTCCAGCTCTTGGTGCAGCTGCTGCAGAGATTCTTGCAGGGTTTGAGATGCCTCGGTCGCAGCCGTTTTGGCCAGGCGTGCCTCCTTCAGCTCTTGTTGCAGCTGCTGCAGAGATTCTTGCTGGGCTTGAGATGCCTCGGTCGCGGCCGTTTTGGCCAGGCGCGTCTCCGCCAGCTCTTCCTGCATCTGCTGCAACGATTCTCTGTCGGCCGAGGCGCGGTTACCAAGCTCCTCCAGCTCGGCCCGCAGCTTACCAACTCGCTCTTCCGCCATCCTGGCGATTTCTGCTTCGTTGGAGGGAGCGGCAGTTGCCTCCAGCTGCTCGCGGGCTGCGATCAGCTCGTTGAAAATTTTGTCGTGTTCTTGCTGCAGGCGCTCCATGGAGGTTGCCTTAGTTGCCATCTCGCTGGCCCGTATGGCCATTTCCATGCTTGCAGCGGCGAGCTTTGCATCCCGTTCCAGGGTGAGACGCTCCACCTGTTGTGCCAGCGACTCGACTTCCGCCAGTGCCCGCGCAGTATCTTGGCGGGCAGCGGTGAGCGCTTCCGCCGCTTCTTGCAGGGCCGACGCGTCGACTGTTTGCTGCTGCTGCTCTCGCAGAGCCGCTAGCTGCGCATCGCGCTCCTCCATCAGCAAGGCGAGCTGTGCTTCCACTTCCGCCCGCAGCATGGCGAGCTGGCCATCCCTCTCGTCCTGCGCCGCCGCCAGTAGTCGCTCTCGCTCTTCCCGCTCCTCGCGCAGAGCCGCCTCAGTGCGGTCCAGCTTGTCGTGCAGAGCCGCCTCAGCGCGGTTCCGCTCGTCGCGTACAGCCGCCGCGGCTCGGTCCCGCTCCTCGAGCAGAGCCGCTTCAGCGCGGTTCCGCTCCTCGAGCAGAGCCGCCTCGGCTCGTTCCCGCTCCTCGAGCAGAGCCTCGGCGCGGTCGGCTCGGTCCCGCTGCTCGAGCAGAGCTGCCTCGGCGCGGTCCCGATCCTCGAGTAGAGCCGCCTCGGCGCGGTCGGCTCGGTCCCGCTCTTCGCGTAGAGCCGGCACCTGCCGGTCTCGTTCCTCCCGCTCATCATGGGCAGTCGCCAGCTCGCGAAGCCGCTCCTCCCGTAGGGCTGCCAGTTGTCGGTCCGCCTCCTCCCGCTCCGCGCGCAGAGCTATCACACCTCGTTCTCGTTCCTCGCGCAACGCAGTAGCCAGTCGGTCTTGGTCGTCCCGCAGAGCCGCTAGCTGTTCGTCCTGCTCCTCTCGCTCTTCTTCGTGCTGCGTTATCAGCTGCTGCAACGATTCTTGAAGAGTCGCGGCCTCCTCGGCAGCGGCCTCCTGGGCTTGACGGGCGGTGGCCAGCTCCTCTTGAAGCTGCACCAGAGCGTCGTCCGCGGAGGTGCCTACTGATTGTTTGGCGGCGGCCAGCTGGTCGTCCCGTTCTGCCATGGCGCGCTCGTGCTGTGTCATCAATTCCTGCAGCGATTCTTGCAGAGTCTCGGCTTCCTCCGTAGCGGCTTGCTGGGACTGGCGGGCGGCGGCTAGCTCTTCTTGAAGCTGCGCCATAACCTCGTCCGTGGTGCCCTCCAGTGAAGGCCTTTGGTCACGCTGTTGCACCAGTTGCCGCTGCAGCAGGACCACTTGTTCGTCCTTTTCCGCGATGGCGCGCTCGTGCTCTGCCGTCAATTGCTGCAGCGATTCTTGCAGCGCCTCGTGCTCCTTGGCGGCGGCGTCCTGCGCCCGGTAGGCGGCGGCCAGCCTTTCTTTGATGTCTTCATGAGCGGAGTCGGCATCTCTTTTGCGAGCTTCCCGCTCTTCGGACAACTCCTGCAGGGCGCGATGCAGCTGGGTGGACAGCGCCTCCACGGAGCCATCGGCCACCGCGGTGTCCGCTTCCGCGGAGGTCTTGGCAGCCGCCTCCTCTTTGGCGCGGTCGCGCTCTGCCTCGAGCTCATGCACCAACTGTTGCAGCCGAGCAAGTTCACCGGTCGGCTTGGCGTCCGCTGCGGCTTCGTCAAGAGAAGCGGCAGGCTGCGCCAGTTTCTGACGCGCCTCGCGCAACGCCGTAATGAGCTGATCGCGCTCTTCCGAGAGCTGCGGGATCAGCTCCTTCAAGGTATTGAGCTCAAAGGCAGCGCTCGCCTGTGCGGCCCGCGCGGAAGCCAGCTCTTGTGTAAGCTGCTCCACCATAGCCTGCAATTCTGGCTGGTCTGCAGGCATGTCCGGCGGCTGCTGCTTTGTGGCGGCTTGAGAACGCAAGGCAGTGAGTTCGGACTGTATCGCCGATTGCTTATGTTTGATGCCGGAAAGCTCGGTCAGTAGTTCGTTGCGCTCATTCTGCAACTCTTGAAGCGCCGTCTGTAGACGAGTGCGCGATTGATATGCCTTCTCGCGTTCGTCCCCCAGCAGTTTACATTCCCCGGTCAACCATTTGACCCTCTCCTCCGCGGCCTGCAGAGCGGCGCGAGACGCATCCATCTCGGCGGATCTCTGCTCCAGCTCGCGGCGCAGTGTCACCTCGCGAATCGCAGGCGAGTCTTGTGGGTTATCGGCCGTGCCAGCCGCCTCATGCATCGCCTGCAGCTCCTGGTTCAGAGCCTCGTTGCCCGCCTTTAGGAGCTTGCAGTCCTCGGTAATACGGGTGATATTGGCGCGGAGCTTCTTGCCCTCCTCCGTCAGCTCATTGTTGCGCTTCTTGATATAGTCGAATTGCGTCAGCGCCGTGTCGCGCTCTTCGGCCTTCTTCAAGCCCTGCCACTGACGGTACATCAAAACGACGCAGAGCGACCCAACCGCCCCCCCGAACAAACCTTCCCAGCTATACTCTACAGCCTCTTTGGCGAACAGTAAGGCGATGCCGAATCCGACGAGAGACACTACAATGAGAAGACGTTCCGCCACGTTGCGTGTTGGGTCCATGCGCTACTGTTGTATTAGAACAGTTGTCATTCCCTCCTGCACGCACTACCTTGAGCTCAGAGGGCCTCGACACAAATTCCATCATTAATGAGGGTGCGCTGCGGCATGCTCGCGGCGAATAGGCAGCAAAGCCAACTGCCGCGCGACGTCGACCCAGGTGTCCCTTCGACTTGCCACCTTTTGAGAAGGCTCCCTCCCGTGACCGCGTGCGGCTCATTCCTTCAGCACGATCGTCACCACCGACTGCGGTGGCAGGCTTACACCGCCTGATGAGTATGCTCCCAGGCTGGCCCAACGCTCGCTTGTAGAGAACGTGCTGCGATACATCGCGGAAAAGGTGTAGCCTGGCAAGGTGTTCGCATCCATGGCAAAGCCATCGGTTGCGGAGGTCGAAGTGTTCATCACCACGATGACCGTCGTCTTGCCATGCGGGCTCTGGTAGGCGCTTACGCGCTCATTCGCGTTGTTGTCCATGGCCGCGTTGTACCGTACGTAGCCCGGCTGAATGAAATAGCTGAAATGCTTCATTGCATAGAACGAGTCGTTGTAGGAAAAAGAGGCTTCGTTGGGGAGGACGATCAGCCCCTGACCTTGTTCGTCATCGGGCGGCGGCAGACCGCTGGGCCAGGTGAGGCCCCAATACAGATATACGTTGTCATTGATCACGGTGAGCGCGTTGTGAATGGTCCACGCGGTATAGAATGCGGCCGGAACCGACTGTCCGTTGTTGTCCACGTTCTGCTGCCAGTACGCCGTCTGCCACTTGACAGTGGTGTTGGAAAAGTCCTGGTTGAAGGCTTGCTCCGCGGCCAGACCGTCATCCGGATTGGCGTAGGTTTGGAGGTTGTACATCTGGTGCGCGATGGCAACGTTCTCTCCATTCGTCGGAAGCGAATTGGCAAAGTCCTTCGTGCGCATATTCACTCCTAACGTGTCGGGCCCGATCATCTTCGGTACCTTGGTGAGACCCGCGCCTGCCTCGTTGATGGCAGAGTATACGGCATCGAACGCTGCGCCGTAACCGGCAAAGGTCTCATTAAAGCTGCTCCCGTCAAACTCGAGAGGGTACGACGACGACGCAAACGGATTGAAAAGGCAGCCCGCGTAGGTCGCCGGGAAGTCGGGCTCGACCTGGATGGAGAGGTAGTCCGGCGTCACGCCCTGGCACTGGTACCACAGCAGCGAGGTCGTCCAGAAACTGGCGTATTTGTCGTATGCGTAGGAGGACCCACTTTTAATCAGCGTACCGAGATCCGCAGGGCTGGGGGTAGGGGAAGGTGCCGGGCTCGCGTACGCGTCTGGTGAGTTGTTGCTTTTCAGGGAGGTCGACGGTGTCCAGGCGGTCATCAACAGCGTCACCGGCGAGCCATGGGCCGCATTGACGCCTTCCACGATCCCTGGAGTGTAAGGGTCGGTTGGCGCGGGGTTCGTTCCTCCGCAGCCATACGTCCAGTACCAGTTCTGCACGCGCAGAATGCTCAGATTCAGGCCGTTTACCGGATCGTACAGTTGCTTATAGATCTGCGTCGCCTCCTGATTCAGGGCGAGCTTGTCAGTGAAGAAGGCCGCAGAGCCGCCGAAGCCAAAGATGGGCTGATTGGCACTCGACAGGTCCAGGCTCGCAGTCGCGTTGATGGAAGCCGGTGGCGCGACGGCCAGCACCAAGAGACCGACGGCGGACGAGTTGCTCGCGTCGAGGCCGCTGCCTCCGCTGAAGGAAGCGGTGAGCTGGTAACTCGAGCCGGAAGCCGGCAACAGCGAGGATGACGTGGTGACTGAGAGCGAGGCGGTTCCGTTCTGGACGCCTGCCGATCCCAGGACCATCGTGCCGTTGTAGAAGGTCACGGTTCCAGCTATCATTTGCTGCCCCGAAGAACTGACCGTGGCATTCAGCGCGACGTCGGCACCCTGAACCACTGTGTTGGGGGAGACTGTCAAGGCGCTGGACGTGGTAAAGGCACTATGGGCCGGGGGCGCGGCCGTGACACGGATAAACACGTCATTCTGGCTTCCGTCGCTGCAGCCGACTAGCATCAGGATTATCCCCATGACGACGGCCCGGACCGACAAGTACCGGCTAGCCATAGCGGTTTGCCTCCTCTTCAGTTCGGTACGCAGAGGGACATTACGCCATGCGCCTGCTGTCTCCTACCAGATCCAGCACTCGTCGACCCGAGCGCCGGTTAGTGTTGGCAGGGTCCTCCCTCGCTGCTGAGGAAGAGAGCGGCATGCTGGTGCAGACTGCACATCACGCCAGCGGGTGGACGACTAATTCGTCATGCGTGGTGTGTCACACCGTGGAATGGAAGATTTAGCAAGTAATCTATGAATTTGCAAGAAGCGCACATCTTGCGCTCGGAGGCGCGGGAACTCATCGCGCAAGCCTCGAAGGTTCTGTCGGAGGGCGCGTCGGAGCAGTCCATCCGCTCCGCTACCGACCTGTTGTACGAGGCCATACGCAAGGATCCGGGGCTTTCCGACCCCCACTGGCACCTGGCCGAGCTGTACATGCGCTGCGGAGACTGTAACAACGCTCTAGAGTGTTACCTGGTGGCGTTGCGTCTGGACCCCACCTTACAGGATGACGATCGGGCCGCCGCACATGTTTACGGTAACCTGGGCCGGCTGTACGAGACCCGGGGCAGCGTGGATGAGGCGGTCCGCATCTATTCCCGCTACCTCTGCTTCTATCCACTGGGTGCGGCGGCTCCAGCTGTCGCCGAGCGGCTGATGTTGTTGACGGATGGCGCCGGCCATTGGATGCGCAGTTTGCAATCGGCTTGCCGTTTGCAGGCCGATAGCGACCATGAAGGCGCCATACAGTGGTTTCGAGAAGCGCTGCAGCAGTACCCGGAGTCATCCAGCATCCACCATCTGTTCGCCATCTCTCTGCGCCAGCAAGGTTACCACGATGAGGCCGTCAACGTGCTGGAACGAGCCATCGGGCTGGATCCGCATTCGCGCTCGTTCGTGGAAATGGGTTTGACCTATGCCATGATCGGTAACCCTTATGTGGAGGAGAGCTTTTACGAACGAGCCCTGCAGGCCGACGCGGACGATCCGTATGTGCACTATCTGCTGGGCATGGCAGCCTACGGCCGCAAGGACCGAGATCACGCCGTGGAGCGGTTGCAGCGTGCCCTGGCGCTGGCACCCGATGCACTGTGGGCCGCCAGCGCTGGGAACATCCTGAGTGAGCTGATGCAAGCGGGCGACGTCGGCGTGCCACCTTGCTTGCGTACGCCCGTAGAGTGGCGCAGGTGGCAGAAGGAGCTGGAGGGTATCGACTTCCCGTACCCGGCGAAAGCAGTCGCCATTCCCAACCAGGCAGACGACCTGGTGGCATTCGCCGACGCCGCGGAGGCTCCCGCGGGCAAACCGGAGAGCCGTCCCTTTCACTTCCGCTTGCGCTGCCGCCCGGTGCCGGAGCACTTTGAGCTGGAGAGCTTTCTTCGTCTCACGGAGAGCGGCATGCAGTCCAGGACCGCTGCCCTCAAACTGGAAAACAAAGAGCGCTCGAAGTTGTGCGGCCTGACCATGTTTCGCACCGAGCGCCGCGATACCCAGACCGACCACATGGTCCTGTCCGCGTTGATTTTCCGCGGAGACGAGATTGTGGAATTCTGGTTTCGATCACCGTGGGCCGTCTACAGGCTGGTACACGACAGCTACATGTTCATGATCGACGACGCCAAGCTGCTGACGTTCGAGCAAATGCATCAAGCGCGCAAGAAGCAGTACGAGATGCGTGCCACGCGTCAGCCAGGGGACTGGGAAGCCTTGACCGGTCTCGGCTGCGCTCTGTCGGCTCTGGGTGATCTCAACGGGGCTCAAGACTTCCTGCAAAAGGCGCTCAAGCTGCAGCCCACCAACAACAAGGTCATGCTGGCCATGGCCAGATGCTGGCTGCGATCGAACAAGCCGGATCGTGCCGTTGCAGTCCTGAGCAGAGCCACTGACGCTGACGTGGAGTGCCTCAGGACGCTGGGTACGGCGTATGAGCGCAACCGGCAACCCGACAAGGCGGTGAAGGCGTATCAGAAAGCGCTCGAGAGCGGCCCCGACGTGAATATTATCCGCCAGCTGGCGGCCTCGTACGATTCTCTGCAGAAGTACGATATGGCGGAGCGCGAACTCAAGAAAGCCATCGGCTTGGATGACAAGGATCCCTACCTGCGGCTACAATTGGCTTCCGTATATCGGCGGTCCAGACAGATCCAGGAGGCGATCACCCTCTGTAAGGACGCGCTCAGCCTGGACAGCAAGAGTGTCAGCGGCAACCTGCTGTTGGGGCTTGTCTACATGGACGCGTCCTATTGGGACATGGCACAAAAGCAACTGCACCAGGTCATTGCGCTGGACTACGACAACCAGACGGCACGAGCCGCTCTGGACCAGATCCAGGTCGAAAAGAGAAAACTCCGCCGTTTCTAGGGTCGACAATGCCCGTCAAATTGGCCCAGATGCTAGGAACGGCGCGAGGAGCGCGCGGAGCGTACTTTAGTACGTGAGCACGCACCGCAACGGCGTGACAACGCAGATGGGCTAATTTCACGGGTATTATTTCTAGAGTCCCTGCAACACTGAATACAAGGGAAGAAATACCGCCAGCAAGATAAAGCCTACCACGACGCCCAGCACCACGATGATAATCGGCTCTATCAGTTCTGGAACCTTTTCCAGCATGTCGTTGGCTTCTGTCGCCAGCATATCCGAACAACATTTCATCATGTGAGTGAGATCGCCAGCCTCCTCGCCCACCGATACATAGGCCGTTACCATGGATGGGAACATACCGAACTCGGCGTGCATGCTGTCGGCCAGAGTCACGCCGCGGGTGACTGCTTTCGACATCCTCTCAAAAGCCGCGCTCAGCGTCACACTGCCGCAAGCCGCGCCCGCCATGGGGAGCGCGTTGGCCAGGTTGACACCGGTGCCGTGCATGGAGCTCAGCAATTGCAGGGCGCGCGCCAGCGCAACTTTGTGAACCAGGGTTCCCACGATGGTGCCCGCCAAAGGCGGTCTTTCGAGCAGCAGTGCCAGCATTTGACGGTGATCCTCGTCGCGGAGCCAGATGGTGGCGCCCACAATGGCGGTGAGCAGCATCATGACTGCTTTCGGATCTTGCCAGATGGCTGAAAGGCCGATCACCACACGCGTGGCCATCGGCATTGGCACGTGCAGATCGCGGATGAGGCTGATGATTTGCGGCAGGATGAACACGAAAGACAGCACCAGCATGCCAAAGGCGGCAAACAGCAGAAAGATGGGATAGGTAAGGGCGGCCTTCACTTTGGTAGTGAGACGCACCGATTCCTGCGTCAGATTGGCCAGATGGTTCAGCACTTTGGTCAGCTCGCCGGTGGTCTCACCCACGGTGATCATGGCCACATGCGAGCGGCGAAAAGTATAGGGAAATTCATCCATGGCTTCGGAAAGAGCGTAGCCGTTTCGCAGGGAGGTCAGCAGCGTATGGTACATGCCGCGGAATCGTGGATTCGGCTCGGAGTCCGCCAGAATCTCCAGGGCCGCCGTCAGAGTGACGCCGACGCCGTGCATGGTGCTCAGCTGGCGATATACGAAGCAGAGGTCGCGGTCCGGCAAGGAGACCGCTTTGTCGTCTCGGATCTCCTCGAGATTCTCGATGATGAGGCCCTGCTGCTGCAGTTTGCGCACGGCCCAGGCGCGGTCGGCGGCATTGAGCTTGCCTTTGGCGGCAACACCGCGCTCGCTGTGCGCGATGTAACGGAACTTCTTCACTGCACGTCTCCAGCACCGCCGTTGCCGGATGCCGCGGGAGTAGCTTGCCGTGCCGACTTGGCCACACGAAACCCACAAACCGAGCTGAAGGCCAGCGGATAACACCAGAAGCGGCTGGCGCAGCGGAAGTAGCTGCTGTCCTCATACTTCCAGCCACCGCCTCGCAGCACGTACATGTGTCGGTCGGTCAAATGCTCGCGTCGCGGCGGTGGCAAGTCTCGGCCATCTCCTTCCTGATAAGGATAGGCGCTGTACAGCGTAGTAGTCCACTCCATCACGTTGCCGACCTGGTCTAAGATACCGAACGGCGAGCTGCCGTCCGGGAAGCACCCGGGTGGAGTCGGGCCGCGTCCATTGACCACGGCAAGCATTGACGCCACGGCATTGCCGCGGGTGGTCAGCCAGTTGTTGCAGCGGTCGGGGTCCCAGCGGTCCCCCCACGGAAAGCGTCGGCCGTCCGTTCCCCGTGCCGCCTTCTCCCATTCCACTTCGGTGGGCAGCCGCAGACCCGACCAGTGGCAGTATGCCAGCGCGTCGTAGAGTGACACATGGGTTACCGGGTAATTGGCGGATGCCGGTTTGTAGAGTTTCTTCCATGCGCTGGAGGTTTCGTGGCGAGTTGTCTCGACGAACCGCGCATACTGCTCGAACGTCACCGGATAGCGGGCCAGATAAAAGTCGCCCAGGTTTACCGTGTGGCCGGGAGACTCGTCATAGCGGCCTTCTCCTTCCTCGGAACCCAGGAAGAACTCACCTCCCGGAATGAGCAACAGTTCGCTGTTGTCTACGGCGTTTACCATGCTCCGCACGGCTATGCTGTCCGGCGCCGCAGCTGGAACCGCCGCAGTTGCCGCCACGCGGACCGGACTTGGTTCGACCACGGCGACCGTGGGGCTTGGATCTATCCCCGCTGCGGCCGGTGGAGGTTCCACAACTTTCTCTGCTCGGAAAGGCGTTGTAGGGTTGGGGACGGCGACCGGCAGGGGTGGAGCTGCTTGAGGCACCACCTTCAAAGCCTGCGGTCGTGCCGCACTGCCCCACCCCAAAGCTTGACGCACTTCTCCGATATTTTGGTAGCGGGCTGCTGGCATCAGCCCCATCATTTTTTCCACCACACGAGCCAGATCATCCGGCACCGATGGATTGTACTGCTGGATGGGCGGCAGGTCGACTTCGCTGATCATGCGCTCCACGCTGTCGGGGGGCACCATGCCGGTCAGCAAGTAATAGATGGTGGCTCCCAGCGCATAGATGTCCGTGCGCTGATCGGTATTGCGTCCGCCGGCGCCATACTGCTCGACTGGCGCGAATCCGGGCGAACCGGAGCCGCGGATGGCGGTGGCGGTACGCCCGTCTGACTCCATGGATTTGGCGATGCCGAAGTCGATCAGCTTGATAGTGCCGGCCTCTGTCAACATGATATTGGAGGGCTTGATGTCGCGAATAATGATGGGGGGATTGCGCCCATGTAGGTACGCCAGAATGTCCAATATGTCTCCCAGCCAGTTGAGCACGGTGGCCGACTCCACGCGGCCGCCCACTTTTCCGGCAGTGGCTTGCAGGTCTTGCCCGGAGATATAGTCCATGACGAGAAAGTGGCCGCCGGCCTCTTCGAAAAAGTCCACGATGCGGGGCAAGCCGGCGTGGTCCAGACTGGCCAGCAGACGCGCTTCTTGTTGGAATTGGGAAGCAAAACGCCGACGCTCGTCGACATCGTTGAACGGTGGTGTGAGCTCCTTTACAGCCCACGTCTTGCTCAGTTGAATGGCTTCCGCTTCATAGACGGCGCCCATGCCGCCGCGTCCCAAGACCCTCAAGATACGATAACGCCCTGAGATGACTTGTCCTGGCTCCAGCATAGTCTAGTCGGTCCAAATGTTTCTAGTCAATAACCACTCCACGGTGTGGCACCACCCATGAACGAATTAACAGGCAACCCGCAAGTGTGGCGATGAGCACACTGCATGCGTACGAAGCGTAATCAGTGAAAGATTCGCAGCGACAGAAGGCCGCTCCTTCCGCTCGTGTGCCTATGGCAGGCGCTAAGCGGTGCATGGTCCGAACATGTCAATCGGTCTGGAGTGTAATGGAGGTCACGCGGCTGCCCGCTTGAGGCAGGCACTGCCTCACTGTGTGCAGAAGGTGTCAAAGCTAACTATGCCAACGCCCAGCACCAGCACCCAACGCTCAGTCCAACGAACCTCTACGCGGCGGGTGACTCCGGTGACCACCGCAGCGGAGCCCAAGCCGGCGCCTTGGGTCAGTTTGACCACGCTGTTGTGCATTGTGCTGGTCTCCACGGTTCTACTGCTGTGGATGTCGCACTCCATGGCTTCAAGCCGCTCTTTCACGGATGCAGCCAAGCTGCAGTGGGACCTGGCTCATCACTTTGAATCCATCGGAATCCACACTTCCAACATTCGTGTCGATCAGACACACGGTAGTGAGCTGTTCATCACCATAGTCGGCACACCCTTGACGAAGGCTATCGCTCTGGAGCAGCAAAGGCGGGCGCACGAAGCCGCGCGCGTTGCCGCTCAGTGCATTGCTGGCGACGGCTACACCAGCATCCGGGTTTCGTTCACCGACGCCAAGGAGTATCGGCCCGAGCTATACTACAGCCGCGGCGAGGCATATTCGTTCAACCTGCAAAAGCTGCTGCACGAGAGTTAGCGCTTTAAAACATTCGCCCCCACAGTCGCTCACGGCTGTGGGGGCGGTTGGGACCTTCTGGTCGCCGACGGGGGTGTTACCAGTCGTCTTTTTTCTTCTTCTGATACAGCCAGTAGGCCCCCGCCGCGACTCCGCCCACCACGGCGCCTCCTATGAGGACGTTGCGAAGCGTATGCGACTTTGAGGGGGCGGCCTTCGCGATGACCTGTTGCTGCGGTGCCTGGGACTTGGCTTCCTTGCTGTACGTGTAACTTTGCAAGTCATTGAAGCTGCCGATCTTTTCGTAGGCTCCATTAGGTGGATGGAAGTATACGCTGCCGCCATTGGCCAGCGTGTTGTAAGCGTTTTGCGCGCTGATTTTGGGACCCGGGTCATTGGGATCGAAGTTGTCGGTGTTCACATACAGTCCGGAGTTAGGGTCGGTATTGGACGGATCCCCCTGCGACATGACGCCCAGCACCGCCATTTGTACGCCCTGCTCGTTCTGGAAGCCGCCGGCTGGTGGCTGGATCGGGGCCATCTGCACCTGGCTCACCGGGGAGTAGACGTATACAGGCTGCACTGCATAGTCGTGGCTCATCATGCTGCCCCACATATAGCCCTGCCAGAAGCTGTCGCCGGAATAGAATCCGTAGGGATTCCCGTACCAGCCGGGGCCGTACATGGAGTCGTTGTAACTGTGGACCACGACCGTCTTGTTGCGGATGATGGTGGTATTGTTGTTGTTGATTACGGTGGTGCGCATGGTGGGATTCTGTCTCTGGGCGTTGGTCACCCAGCCGCCCTCTGGAACGTGATAGGTGCTGCCACCACTCTGCACGGTCACCGCCGCGCCGCCCCAGCCGCCGGCTGTACGCTTGGCGGAGGTTCCGCTGGATCCGCCCCAGCCGCCGCTGGAACGTGAAGTGGACGAACTGCTGCTCGTGGAGGCACCGCCCCAGCCGCCGCTGGAGCGAGTCGACTGCGAACTGGTGCTGCTCGGCGTGCTGCTCGACGAGGAACCCCCCCAGCCACCGCTGGACCGAGTGGACTGCGAGCTGCTGCTCGGTGTGCTGCTCGATGAGGAGCTGCCCCAGCCGCTGCTGCTTTGGCGGGATGACGTGGACGAGCCGTTGCTGGCGGGAGCCGAGGAGCTGCCCCAGCCGCTGCCGCTTTGGCGGGATGACGTGGACGAGCTGCTGCTGGCGGGAGCCGAGGAGCTGCCCCAGCCGCTGCCGCTTTGGCGGGATGACGTGGACGAGCTGCTGCTGGCGGGAGTCGAGGAACTGCCCCATCCGCTGCTGCCGGAGCGGGAGGTGGACGCCGCCGCGGGAGCGGTGCTGGAGGAACTGCTGCCAGAGGAGCCCCACCCGCTGGAACGCTGCGTGGTGTTGGGTGTCGGCGCAGGAGTTGCGCTCTGGCGTGTGCTGGAAGAAGTGCTGCTCGAGGATCCCCAGCCGCTGGAGCGCTGGCTGGAGCTGGATTGGCTGGAGGACGGCGCGGGCGTGGCGCTCTGGCGGGTGCTGGAGGGGGTGCTGCTGGAGGAACCCCATCCGCTGGAACGCTGGCTGGAACCCGACGAGGAGGAACTGCTCGAGGAGCTTCCCCAACCGCTGCTGCCACTGGATCGCGAGCTCGAGGAGGAGGGGCTGCTGCTAGAACTCTGGCGCGAAGAAGAGCTGCTGGAGGAGCCCCAACCGCTGCTGCCACTCGAACGGGAGCTGGAGCTGGAGCCCGACGAGGAGGAAGAGGAACTGCTCTGGCGAGAGCTGGAGGAGCTGCTGCCCCAGCCGCTGCTGCCGCTGGAACGCGAACTGCTGCTGGAAGAACTCGACCCGCTGGAACGCGAGCTGGACGAACTCGATGAACTGGAGGTGGTGCTTCTTCGCTGCAAGCTGAGGCTCTGCGAGTACTCTGACCGTGCCGATTGCACGGTGGGAATCACCATGGCGCCGACCCCGGCCAGCGTGGTGAGCGCCAGCAGGCTGGCCCCAAAGACTTTCATAGGCGTCTTGGCGGACGGCACTTCCGTCCCACCCATGGGAGCCGCGGCGGAGATGGAGGCGTGATCCCCCATCGTGCCCGTGGGCGGAGCGGCTTGCTGGTTGTGGTAAGGGCTGGCGATTCGAAGCCGGGTGAAATCGTGGCGCGCGTCGTTAACAATCATCCCCATTACTCTCCTTCCGTTTATGCACGAACCCATCAGACGTCAATAGGCAAGCGCTGCGGGCAAACAGCGAGCGCTTGCTGGATGCGTGCGGCCGGTCGATCGTGCGGACCTTCGCCTGCATCCTGAGAAGCTGAATTGATATTACAACTCGGCTCTAAAATTTCTCTGAAAGCGCATGAGCCACCACGGTCAATGAAAATTGTGGCGGAGGCGTCTCGCCTCCGTAACGCTTAGCAGCCAACAAGCGGAGGCGAGACGCCTCCGCCACAATGCCTTCGACCCGCCGCAAACTTTCTACACAAGGCCGCGACGGATGTTTACAACTTTCTTCTAGCCCTACTCCGCCCGCACTACTATGATAGTGCCTCAAGCCCATGGAGGTGGACGCGGAGTGTTAGTCCAAAACGCAGTGAGTACCCTGTATAACCCGTTGGCCAGAGCCGGGGGGCCGATTTTGCGTGGCGCTGCGGCGGCCAGTCGACGCGACGATCCGCCGGCGGACGACCGCGATCTGGACGATCCGCTGCCCGCCATCAGCCGGCCGGGCACTAATGCGGTAGTAGACGAGATGAGCGACCACAACCTGGAACTGCCGCCGAATGCCTCGCGCACCTTCGGGCATCACCGCGTCATCGTCCACTATTTTACTCCAGACGGCAACTGGTCCGACATTGGAACGGCCGTGGCCGCCGACCAGTTGAGCGGCATGACGCCGAGCCAGCAGGCCGAGTTCATGCAGCGCACCAACGCCCAGCCCGGAGAGATTCGGCCCGGCAACGCGGCTTTGATGCAACTGCCGCCCACCAAGGATTTTGACAAAATGGTGGCGCCGCGGCCCGACATCACGTATCGCGAGATCGACTACACTCGCATCGGGCAGATTCCCCTGGACGATCCAAAGTCTCTGGTCATTCACTACACTGCCGCCGTGGACGACACGCCGGACAGTGTCTGGAAAATGTTCAACGACGGACAGGGTATCCCGTCCTCACACTTCATCGTGGGCAAGGATGGGGCCATCCTGCAGATACTACCGCAGAACCAGATGTGCGACGGCACGCTGGACTTCAACGAGCATTCGCTGCAGATTGAGGTGTGCGGCAATTTCCGACTGGAAAAGGAGACCGACGCCGAGTTCAACTCCACCCTGGCTCTGGTGCGGCATCTGCAGAAGCAATATCAGATTCCCGACACCCAGATCATCTCACACCGGCAGGTGGACAACAATTTCGGCCACGTAGGGCGCAAGCCGGATCCGACCTTTCACTTCATGAACCGCCTGTATGCTGCGCTGCAGGCGGCGGAGCAGCCGCCCGCAGAGCCTGCGCCACCGCCTCAGCGATAAGCTCGTGGGCAGGGTGGGTGGCCGTCGCGGCACTCGCAGCACAACCAGGCGACAACTAGCGGCTTGTTATATTATCTCGACGGTTCCGTCGACAGCTTCTCATGGGCCGGCTTGCCGGATTCCACTAGCGTGGGGAGGTCGCCATACAAGTAGCTGGCGTCGCAAGTGGAGCGTATTCCGGGAACGTTGGCTTTGAAGGTATACTGCCACGCCGTCAAATTGGGCCACGATCCGCCGTCCGGCGGATTCTTGGGATCGCTGCCCACGCTGTAGTTGGCCAGCCACAGCGGGTACTTGGTCAGATCCGTGGCGTCCCACCGGTTCAGCATGCCGCTGTAGGAATAGATCCAGGGGGTCTTTCCGGTACGGTTCTGAACTTCGGTGCACCATTTGCCGATCCACGATACTTGCTGGGTAGGCGACATGTGGTAGGCCAGTTCGAAGTCCAGAACGGGAAATTCCTTGGGACCGAGCTTGCCTATCTGATTGACGTAGTACTCCGCTTCCACCTTCGGATCGTCGATCTCATTGTCGGCGCTGGAGCCGGCGAAATGATACAAGCCGCAGTATAGCCCCTGCTTGCCCAGGGCCTCGCGGTTTTCTGCTACTTTCGGGTCGACGTACCAGTTGCTTTCCGTGGCTTTGCAGATGGCCAGCTTCCGTCCGCTCGCGGCGTAGGTGTTCCAATCTACGTCGTTCTCGCGATGCGACACATCGGCAAAGTCCAACTGGTCGGTGGAGCCCTCAGCGGAACCGTCGTTACCGACTGCGGATGGATTTTCCGGCATCCGCGGACTGCCGTGTGTGCGGCTCGCGGAAATTGGTAGCAAAAGCATTCCCCACTGCCTCCTGAATGGCGCCAGTATGGCACGGGCGGGCGCCGCATGCCACTAACGAGATGTTAACGGATGGCGGTCTTACGGAACAGCAGGCTGTAGTACGCTTTGCCGTTGCCCTCGTCCACCATGTTTTGCAAGGTGAAGCCGTTGGCTTGCACCTCCGCCACCACCGACGACGCCGGCAGCGCGTCGTGCGCCGCGGCATCAAAGATGGCCAGCTTTCCATTCTCCGCCAACGCCTGGTGCACGCTGTGTAGAAAAGGAACCGCCACCTTGCGGTAGCGTCCGCCCAACACGGCATCGTGACGCGTCATCAGATAGGAATAGGTAGGAAAGATGAAGCACACGTCTATGGACCCTGCGGGTAGCGATATGTCCAGTGGCCGCGACCGCACCGGGACGATGTTGGCCAGGGCCAGAATCGGAGCCGCCTCCTGCACGAAGTCCAGCACGTTGGCATCCACATCCACGGCGTAAACGCGCCCCGCGGAGCCTACCACCGGGCTCATCTGATAGCTGAAGAAGCCAGCTCCGCAACCGATGTCCGCAACCCGCTCGCCGGCTTTGAGCTGCATGAACTCGATCATGGCT
>Ga0207099_1052_pt2 | contig 24974 bp, 24 predicted proteins | sample Alteio_BWMinHeat_85_FD_153521 | JGI IMG/M metagenome (GOLD analysis project Ga0207099, IMG submission 153521) | Enriched cells from forest soil in Barre Woods Harvard Forest LTER site, Petersham, Massachusetts, United States -... | ecosystem: Environmental > Terrestrial > Soil > Temperate forest >... | reverse complement strand
CCCTGGAGGAAAACGCTTAGCGCTGCAGAAAAACGCTTACTCCTGCAGGAAAACGTTTACCCCTGCAGGAAAACGCTTACCCCCGCAGAAAAACGCCTATCCCTGCAGTGCTAATTATGGCCCCGTGATTACGGCCAAATCGGTGAATAAGGCTAACGAAGAGATCGACGGGCTCACGGACGAGCAATTGGACCAGGCAATCGATCGCTTGTTTGGCGATCAACCTGAGGTTCTGAGCTTCCTCGATGGTTACGGTCTCGGTGATGGAGAAATTCAAGAACTGGCCATAATTACTGACGTATTTCGTTTTCAAAGCGTCCGAAACGGAAAATCCCGGCAAAGCAGCAACAGTGAAACGAGAAGACTTCGAATCGGTTTTTGATGAAGCGACGGCCTGGATTGCCGAACTTGAACGCCCCGAGGCGATCGATTATCCGCCGCCGGAGTCAGAGCCCTTACTGTTTGGTTATATCATCAAAACTTTGAACGAACAATTGACCGCCCCTCGCGAGGACGGAACCCCTTCTCATCCACGCACTTACCAACTCTAAAGTAATTCTGCTTTTTGCCGATGAGATCAGAGTAACCGAGACCAGGCCCAATTGGCTGATTTCACCAGCGGAGTCAAGCGAGGGAGTCGGGCCTCTGTTTACAGGAGGCTAGGCTTCTATGTGGGTTCGCCGAGCATTTGTTCTTCTGCTTGTTTTGGGATCAATCAGTGTAAGTTCCTGGGCCCAGATCGTGCCCGCTTCCGGTAATGCGTGCATTGCTACATACAATGGAATTTTCAATGGCGATATCACCGTCAGCGCTGGCCAAACTTGCGCATTTAAGGGCGGTAGTGTAACCGGGAACGTGATGATGAATGGCGGCAGCCTCGTTCTCAGTCACGCGACAGTCGGCGGCAATGTGCAAATCAATGGCGGCGGCACGTTCTCCATTGGTCCGTCTACGGTTATCAAGGGCAACCTGCAGATTCAAAACGTCCCGGCTGGCTCAGTGCAGAACCAAATCTGTGGCTCGCAGGTGAGTGGCGATCTGCAGATCCAAAATATGGGAACCGCAGTCCAGGTCGGCTCGACTTCTGGATCTTGTTGGGGCAACTCGATTGCTCACAACCTCCAGATCCAGAACAATACGGGCTCCATCCAGGTGGTCGGCAGTGCCGTTGGCGGCAACTTGCAGTGCCAGAACAACTCTTCAATACTGGAAGGTCCCAACGCGGCGCCTCGACAGGAGGGCCAGTGCAGCGTAGCTGCTTCTTATCCGATCATCGTCCAGATCGTTGTTGGGGCGCACATCAAAAGCATCGCTTCCGCGCTACAGGGACAGATCATCAACCAAATGCCACAGAGCGGGACCTATCTTCTAAGTGTGCCCTCTTTGTCCCCAACGGCTTATCTCACTCCCGGTGTGCTCCTAATCGAGATAAATCCGGGCGTCTCACTGGGTGGCCCGCACGGTGGCATTCTCCAAACGAAAAACAACACAGGCGCGGATTGGTATCGCGCACAACCTGCTTTCAAACTGATCGAGGTTGATGCTGCCATATTGGTGTCAGGCGGTGAGGGAGTAGTCATCGCCGATATCAATTCACTAGTGGATTATTCTCATCCCGCCCTTGCCGGGCATTTGACCGCAGGCTACGACTTTGTTATTGGAAAACCATCAGGAACCGCGGTACTAAATCAATCCGGTTCTTCATTCCTGGATCAGTCGTCATCCAGCTTTTTGGACCAGTCTGGTTCGTCCTTTTTGGACCAGTCGAGTTCATCGTTTCTAGACCAATCGAGTTCATCGTTTCTCGATCAATCGAGTTCGTCCTTTTTGGACCACTCGTCCGCAAAGGACGTGGACGCGACGACTCCCTTTCATGGACACGGCACTTTGGTGGCCGGTATTTTGAGCGCCATTGCGCCACAGAGCATGATCATGCCTTTGAGAGCGTTTGACGACAATGGGCAGGCCGACATTTATACGATTGCTACGGCGATTCGTTATGCGGTCGATCATGGAGCGCACGTGATTAACATGAGTTTCAGCACCACGCAGGATTCTCAAGCGCTGAAAGACGCGATCGACTATGCACATAAAGCCGGAGTGGTTCTGGTGGCTTCTGCGGGAAATGACAACACGGATAAGCCAACCCTTCCCGCCAGCATAGGAGATGTGATCGGTGTCGCTGCCACGGACTTGCAGGATTTGAAAGCGACATTCTCCAACTTTGGCGGGCACATTCAAGTCGCCGCACCGGGAGTGAACATCATTGCACCCTATCCGGGTGGCTATTATGCGATGGTATCGGGCACCTCATTCAGCTCCCCGATCGTCGCGGCGGAGGCGGCGCTAATCCAGTCCCTTCGCGGAGCAAACATCGACACTAAGGACAAAGTGGCGAAAGGTATAGTCAAGATCGATCAAAAGAACCCAGGAAAAAATCTGGGGCACGGCCGGATTGATCTGCTGAACGGACTCACGGCGCAATAACAGGAAAGAGCACGGGGAAGACGAACGCAGCTATACGCTGGAGGATCGTGAAATTCTCAGTAGTCGGTAAGTCGGCATCCCGGACAATTGCTTCGCAAGCCCGTTTCGGATAGGTAACGGAAAGTCGCGAAGGGTTGATCAATCGTGATGCGTAGACCCAGCGTTACTCGCGAAGCGAAATTGCTCTCTGTCCCCGTTTTCCCGTTTTCCCTATTCCTTTTTCAAAGCCGCACAGGTTTTGGCACGGAAGATCACCGAGAGAGCTTGAACAGCGACCAGAAAGCGCGGATGTTTGGGATGAACCCAGCTCCATCGAAGGAAAGCCCGCCAGCGGTGACGAGCATGTGAACATGGGGATGAAACAACATGGCGCGCGTCCAGCGATCACGCATGGAGTTGGACCGGCTGGTATAATCGACGGATCAAAAGTCGTCACAATGGATCAATCGCGCTCGAACGTCTGCTGGAGCCTGTCAGTCGAAGCCTGAACGTTGAAGCCGCCAGGAAACTGATAAAGCTGAAGGCCGATGCCACGACGCAGGCCCGAGTCGACGAACTCGCTAGAAAATGTAACGAAGACACTAACTCCTTCCGAGAAGTCAGAATATGAACGCTACATGACGGTCGGGAATCTCGTGGCCATCCTGCAGGCTAAGGCTCGGCTCATACTCTCGAAGACAGCTTGATCCGCTCGGCGACTCGATAACTCGTTCGGAAACGAGCAGGCGGACGGTGTGAGTATTGCCGCATCCATGAAGACGACGAGCCATACGTCTTTCATTTGGAACACATCATTCCAATCAAGCACGGAGGCAATGACGATCCTTCAAACCTGGCGTGGAGTTGTCATAACTGCAATTTGGCAAAGGGGGCGAACCTCTCAGGCCGCCTTCAGAACGAAACGGTGCCGCTTTTTCATCCTCGTCAACAGCTGGAGATTTCACCCTTCCGAATCGAATCCAGAAAAAGGGAGACAGTGAGCAATTTCGCGTTGCGAAATTGCTCTGGAGCGCATCAAGCGACTTCGACGTAATCTGCGAGAGTGTGTGGTTGGGCTTCAGGAGAGGCGTGAGCATCCACGCTCCGAGACCTCCGAGCGCAACACCCACCGCTGCGAGGCTCAGACCGCGGATCACGACGAGCGCTTTGATGCGTGTTTGCTCGGCGCCGAGAGCCAGGCGAATGCCGAACTCGCGGCGTTGCCGGCGAACGTTGTAGGCCATCACCCCGTACACTCCGACCATCGCCAGCAGTCCGGCAAGCGCGCCGAAAAGCCCCGTGAGGGCCGACATCAAACGAGGTTGTCCAACGGATTCCGAGACGACGTGCTCCATCCGATCGGATCCTTAGCCAAAGCCGGCGATACGGCCGCAATGAATATCCTGCTGGACAAGGGCGCCGACGCGAAGCTGGCGACGCGCTCGGGCATTAATCCGCTGATGGCGGCCGCAGGCCCCGGCACCAAAGAAGAAGACACGACCGGCCGTCGAAAAGACGCAGACTGAAGCGATCGAAGCCGTCAAGTTGTGCCTCGCGGCCGGCGTGGACGTCAATGCCGTCGATAGCCGCGGCCAAACCGCGCTTCACGTCGCTGCGTTCCAGGGCTTCGACCAGGTCGTTCAATTTCTCGCCGAACACGGAGCCAGGCTCGACATCAAAGACAAACAGGGGAAGACGCCGCTCGATTCCGCCATGGGTTTGGCCGGCGGCGTGGGTTTTGACGGCAGCTCGAGCGTCTGCATGAGAGCACCGCCACACTGATCCGCAAGTTGATGGAGAAAGGGAAGTAACCACAAGAGGCACAAAAGGCACAAAAAGGATTCTGATCTTTTTTGTGCCTTTTGTGCCTCTTGTGGTTACTTCCCTTTTTTAAATTTGCAGCATGCGAATGCGGTGGTTCTCGCTATCGCCGATGTAGATCGTGCGGCCCTGAATGAACACTCCATGAGGCCGGGCGAGTTTGCATGAAAGAGGATCACCGTCGGGCCCGTCGCCGCGCTGGCCGGTTCCCACCACAGTCGAAATCGTTCCCGTCTTTAAATCGACGCGACGAATAACGTGGTTCTCCGTGTCGGATATATACAGGCTGCCATCGGCGGAATAGGCCACACCTTTTGGACCGTTCAAAGGATTGCCCGGAGCGCCGAACTTTGCCGTGAGCGCGGGACCGCCGTCTCCGGAATAACCCAATTCTCCAGTGCCGGCGATTCGCTTTAGACGCCGCTGAGATGGATCGATCATGAAGACCTTGTTACCTTCGCGAAGGATCAGGTACATGGCGCCATCCGGAGCAATGTCGATGGATCGCGGTCCCCGGGCAGGCGTTCCATCGAGCGGCCCTTCATCTGGCGTGGCAGCGGCCTCGCCGTTTCCGGCAAAGGTTGTGACGATGCCGGTCTTCGCGTCGATTTTCCGGACGCGATTATTCATGATGTCGCAGATGTAGACGTTGTCCGATTTATCGAGCGCAATACTGTGAGGCTGCGCAAGCTGCGCTTTGTTGGCAGGCCCGCCGTCGCCGCTGTAACCGCTGACGCCTGTACCGGCTGCGGTTGAGACGATCCCGGATTTCATGTCGATGTAGCGCACGACATGGCTGTCGCGTTCGGCGACAAAGATGTTGCCCTTGCTGTCGAAGCGCACTTCGTGCGGCGCGCTGAGCTGGGCCGATTTCGCCGGCCCGCCGTCTCCGGAGTGTCCTTTAGTTCCGGTGCCCGCAACAACGGAAATCCTCTTGCTTCTCAGATCGAGCCGCAGAACTCGATTGCTTCCAAACTCCGCCCAGTAGAGGGCGCCATCCGGCCCTGTCACCAAACCGAAGGGATTGTTGAGTGTCGCGCGATCGGCGGCGTCTCCATCGGCGGCCATTCCAGCCATGCCGGTTCCGGCAATTGTCGTGATACGGGCGCCCGTCTGCAGGCGAAAAATGGGTCCAGCCATGACTGCTGCTGTAAACTTTATGAACTCGCGGCGCGTTCGTTTGGTTTTCATGAAGCGATATTCTATATGGAGAGGGAGCTGCGAGAGGAGCTGATGGAAAAAATATTGCGGGCGATCCTGACCAGCCGCGTTTACGAGGTGGCGAGAGAAACATCGCTCGATGTGGCGCCGCGTCTTTCGAAACGCGTAGACAACACAGTCTGGCTGAAACGCGAAGATCAGCAACCCGTCTTCAGTTTCAAGATCCGTGGAGCGTATAACCGCATTGCGCGGCTCTCGCAGGCGGAACGCGCGGTCGGTGTCATCACCGCGAGCGCCGGCAATCACGCGCAAGGCGTTGCACTTTCGGCCAAGCATCTCGGGATACGGGCCGTTATTGTGATGCCAAAGACGACGCCGGATATCAAGGTTAATGCGGTCAGAGCCCTCGACGCGGAGGTCGTGCTGGCGGGCGACCACTACTCCGAGGCTCAGATTCATTGCGATCGCCTGGCGGCAGAAACGGGACTCACGTTCGTTCATCCATTCGACGATCCGCTCGTGATTGCCGGTCAGGGCACGATTGCGGATGAAATCGTACGCCAGCATCCTCGCGACCTTGCTGCGATCTTCGTACCTGTTGGTGGCGGCGGGCTCATTGCGGGCATTGGGGCGTACGTAAAGTTGGTCGTACCTGAAGTCCAGGTGATCGGGGTCGAGCCTGTCGATTCCGATGCGATGAACCGGGCGCTGAAAGCAGGCAAGCCGGTGAGTCTTGAGAGCCCAGGCTTGTTCGCGGACGGCGTTGCCGTTCGCCAGGTCGGAAGCCAGACGTTTCCGATTGTTCAGTCGACAGTCTCCGAAATCGTAACCGTCACCAACGATGAAATCTGCGCCGCGATCAAAGACATCTTCGACGACACGCGGACAATCGTCGAGCCGGCGGGAGCTCTCGCGGTGGCTGGGATGAAGACCTACATTGAGCGGACCGCCGTGCGTGGCAAGCACTTCGTCGCTCTGCTCAGCGGCGCGAACATGAATTTCGACCGTTTGCGTTTCGTCGCGGAGCGCGCCGAGCTTGGGGAATCGAGAGAGGCTTTGTTTGCGGTGACCATTCCGGAACGGCCAGGTTCGTTCCGGCAGTTTTGCGCGGTCCTGGGCCGGCGCGTCATCACGGAATTCAACTACCGGCTGAACGATCGGCAGCGAGCCGATGTGTTTGTCGGACTCAGCGTCGGAGGCCGCGAAGATGCGACGCACGTCAAAGCCGAGTTACTGCAGCAGGGCTACGAAACGACGGATCTGACCGACAACGAACTGGCCAAACTCCACGTGCGCTACATGGTCGGCGGCCACGCGCGCGGCGTCAAACGCGAGCGCCTCTGCCGGTTCGAATTTCCGGAGCGGCCGGGCGCATTGCTCCAGTTCCTCGACACGCTCGGCGGCAAGTGGAACATCAGTCTTTTCCATTACAGGAATCACGGCTCCGATTTCGGCCGCGTTCTTGCGGGGCTGGAGGTCCCGCAGGATCAGGACGAGGCGTTTGAGCGCTTCCTGAGGGACCTCGATTATCGATTCCAGATCGAGGACGCGAACGACGCGTACAATCGCTTTCTCGAACCGACAATTGAGCGTTAGTGTAAAAAGGGAAAATCTATGTAGTCGCGGGCTTTATGCCCGCGTTCCTCTCAACCGAACGCGGGCGTAAAGCCCGCGACTACATAGGTTTTCCCCTTTTTTGAGTCTTTTGTGCCTTTTTGTGGCTGACTTCTTCTACTTCGGCTGGGGTTCCTCTTTCTTCTCTTCTTTTTTCTCTTCTTTGGCTTTTTCTTCTTTTGCCGGAGGCTCCGGCTCATTCATCGCGCCTTTGAAGTCGCGAATCGCTTTACCGAGTCCCGAGCCCAGCTCGGGCAACTTCTTCGGTCCAAATATCAGCAACGCAATGATGCCGATAATGATCATTTCTGGAAGCCCTAATCCGCCCATATATGATCTCCTTAAAGAATTCTACACTATGACACGAATGAGGGAATAATGTCGCGGCCGTATATTTCCAGCGTCTTTTCCTCCTCACCGCACATTAAATAGATGTTGAATTGGGTGACGCCGATGGCTTGCAGTTCCTTCAGTTTACGCGTGTGGTCGGCGACGGTTCCCACAATGCAGAAACGGTCCACGACATCGTCCGTCACGAACTCGGCATTGCTGCTGCCGACTTCGGCGTGGTGCAGATAGTTGTAGCCTTTTCGATCACTGATGTAGGCCGTCAGCTCGGGCGGCAAGTCCTCGGGCTTGTAGCGCGATACGAGATCCACCACATGATTGGACACCAGCGCCGGGAACCACCGCACGCGATCCCGCGCGACTGCCTTATCGCCGGAAATCCAGACAGCGGTCGCACTCATCACTTTGATTTTTGAGAAATCGCGGCCGGCTTCTTCGGCGCCTTCCCTGACAAAACCCAGGCACCACCTGATGAGATGTGGATCCGCAAACTGGAGAATAACGCCGTCGCCGATGCGGCCGGCGCAACGCAAGGCTTTCGGTCCGTAGCCGGCGACCCAGATCGGAGGAACACCCTGGTCTGCCCAGCTCATCTGAATGGGATGGCCTTCGTAGGTGATTTGCTTTCCGCTGTTGAGGTCGCGAATCATCTGGACGGTCTCCGCGAGGTTTTCGAGAGTCGTCGGCTTCTTCCCCATCACCCGCCGCGAACTATCGCCACGCCCAATGCCGCAGTCCATGCGGCCGCCGGAAATTCGGTTGAGCGTCGCGAGGAGACTTGCCGTCACCGTTGCATCGCGGACGACCGGATTGGTGACGCACGTACCGAAACGCATCTTGTGCGTGTTCGCCGCCATCAGAGTGAGCAGCGGATACGGCTCCTGCCACAGCACGTGCGAATCGAAGATCCAGCCGTAGTTGAAACCCCCGCTCTCCGCCTGGCGGGTCAAAGCCACGATGTGGTCCGGCGCCATGTCCGGTTTCAGCGTGAAAGCAAATTCAAACATGGTTACTCCTTCACCAGATCTCCATACGATTCGGGGCGGCGGTCACGGAAGAACTGCCAGACGTTCCGGACTTCCTGAATCTCGTCGAGATTCAGGTCGGCGACGATGACCTCTTCCTTGTCACGTGACCCTTCAGCGATAAGCTTTCCCCGCGGCGTGCAGAAGTAACTCTGGCCGTAGAATTCACCGATGTTCCAGGGATGCTCGTGACCCACACGATTGATCGCGCCGACAAAGTAGCCGTTTGCCACGGCGTGAGCCGGCTGCTCAAGCTTCCAAAGGTATTCGCTCAATCCGGCGACCGTTGCCGAAGGATTGAAAACGATTTCCGCGCCGTTTAAACCGAGGGCGCGCGCCCCTTCCGGGAAGTGACGATCGTAGCAGATGTACACACCGATGTCCGCGAACTGTGTTTTGAATACGGGATAGCCGAGGTTGCCGGGCTTGAAATAAAACTTCTCCCAGAAACCGGGCGCGCAGTGCGGAATGTGATGCTTGCGGTATTTGCCGAGATATTGTCCGTCGGCATCGATAACCGCGGCGGTGTTGTAGTAGACGCCTTTCATGTCTTCTTCATAAATGGGGACAACGAGCGCCATTCCATGTTTCTTTGCAATCTCGCACATGAGCTGAACGGTAGGACCATCGGGAATCTTTTCGACCATGCCGTACCATCGCGTGGATTGCTCCGCGCAGAAGTAAGGTCCGGTGAAAATCTCCTGCATGCAGAGAATCTTCGCCCCTTTGGCTGCGGCTTCTTCAATGAGTTTGACGTGTTTGTCGATGGCGTCGCGCCGGATCTTTTCCAGGGGCTCCTGAGTCGGCGTCGAGCAGGTCGCTTGAATTAGAGCGCAGCGAACGATTCTTGGCATATCCACTTCTCCTCTGGAGAAACAATCCAGTCAGTATGACATCCTGAATCAGGCGATGGTTCCGCGCTTGAGGAATCTTCCGTTGCCGGCTTTTCCCTTAAACACTCCGTTGTCGACGACGACATCGCCGCGTGAGAGCACCGTCTCCGTGACTCCACGCACGGTGCGGCCCTCATAGGCGCTGTAGTCGACGCGCATGTGATGGGTTTTGGAACTGATCGTCTGTTCTCGATCGGGATCGAAGATCACGATATCCGCATCGGAACCGACCGCAATCGTACCCTTCATCGGAAAGAGGCCGAAGATCTTCGCGGCAGCGGTCGACGTCAGTTCCACAAAGCGGTTCACGTTGATTCGCTTTTGGACCACGCCACCGTCATAAATGAGACTCATCCGATGCTCCACGCCGGGGCCGCCGTTTGGAATCTTGCTGAAGTCCTCCCGGCCGAGTTCCTTCTGTTCCTTGAAACAAAACGGACAGTGATCGGTCGATATCACCTGCAGGTCGTTCCCGCGCAGTCCTTTCCACAGCTGTTCCTGATTCGATTTATCCCGGAGTGGCGGCGTCATGACGTACTTCGCGCCTTCGAATCCTTCCTGTTCGTAATAGCTGTAATCCAGGAATAGATACTGCGGACAAGTTTCAGCAAATGCCGGCAGGCCGAGATCGCGTGCCGCCTGGACTTCTTTAAGCGCGTCGTAACAACTGAGGTGCACGATGTACACGGGTGAATTCGCCATCTCCGCGATCGCGATCGCGCGATGGACACCCTCCGCTTCCGCCCGCGCCGGCCGGGTCAGTGCGTGGTATTTCGGCGCCGTTTTCCCGTCCGCGATCGCGCGCTTCACAAGAACGTCGATGACCACTCCGTTCTCAGCGTGCATGCAGATCAGCCCACCGGCTTCACCGGCCACGGTCATGGCTTTGAAGATCGTGCCGTCATCGACGAGAAAGATTCCCGGATACGCCATGAAAAGCTTGAAGCTCGACACGCCCTGCTGGATAAGCCCATTGAGCTCAGGCAGCCGCTGATCGGGAAGGTCCGTGACGATCATGTGAAATCCATAGTCGATGACCGCCTTCCCCTGCGCTTTCGCAAACCAGACATCCAGCGCTTCATTCAACGATTGGCCGCGATATTGCACGGCGAAGTCGATGATCGTCGTGGTGCCGCCGAAGGCAGCCGCTCGAGTCCCGGTTTCGAAATCGTCGGATGAAGATGTCCCTCCGAACGGCAGGTCCATGTGCGTGTGTGGATCGATTCCACCAGGAATAACGAGCTTGCCTGCAGCGTCGATCACCTTGTCCGGAGTACCGGCAATGCCATCGAGGTCCTTACCGATGACCGCAACCGTGGAACCGTCAATAAGAATATCGGCAACATATGAATCGACGGCAGTAACAATGTGTCCGTTCTTGATTAAGGTTTTCATCGAGGCAAACTATACGACACGACGGAAGAGAAAATCCAAGTCTGACTGATTTCAAGAAAGGGAATTAACCACAAAGACACAAAGGCACAAAGCAAGCCGCGTCAAACGACATTGTTCGCGGCTTTCTTTGTGCCTTTGTGTCTTTGTGGTTAATTCCCTTTCTTGAAATCACTAGTCAGACTTGGATTTTCCCTACCGGGCTTTCAGAGCGAAGGTGTTGTCGTAGGTTTCCTGGAGGTCTATTTTCGCGCCCGCGACTTTTTCATCGACCAGCGACAATGTCTTGAGCACGTTGGGCGGGCCGTCCGGCGGCATGACGCCATCAGTCGAGTACATGCCGGCATTTGCCCGCAAAGAGGCGATGTACTGGTCCCGGTCGCCGCCCCAGAACGCATCAGGCATCGCGGCGGCAACTTCTTCGGCGGAGTGCTCCTTCAGGTAGCGGAGCGCCCGGACTCCGGCATTCACCAATGCTTGAACGGTACGAGGGTGTTCTTGAATGAAGTCGACGGTCGTGTAAAATCCCCCGGCCGGCCACGGTCCGCCGAAGATGTCGAGCGTTCCCTTCTCGGTTCGGGTGTCATAGAGCGCCCGCGCAATTCCATCGCGATCGAGTTTCGACGCGAGCGGATCGACAGTCACCCCAGCCCACACGCGATCCTGTTCGAGTGCAGCGAGCATCGTCTCGATTCCACTGGTCACGACCGGAATCGACTGCGTATCCAGATTGTTTAATCGAAGGATGAACTTTACGAGTTGATCGGTCGAGGATCCGGGCGCGGTCACGCCGACGGGCTTTCCGACGAGGTCCTTGATGGTGTGAACCTCAGTGAAATGCTGCTTCCCGACCATCAGCACAAGACCGGGATAGCGATCGAAGAGCGCGACCATCACGAGGTGCTTACCTTGAGCTCGCGCGCGAATCGTGTGCTCGTAGAAGCCAGTCACCAGGTCGACGGAGCCGCCCAACATTGCCGCCAGCGCTTCCGATCCGCCTCGAAGGTCGGAAATGTTGACCGAGAGTCCTTCGTCTTTGAAGTAGCCAAGCTGGCTTGCCAATGTCAGTGGGAGGTAAATGAACTGCGTCTGGCCCCCGACGGCCATTTGAATCGCCGCGGGGTCCTTTGCGCGCGCGCAGGCCCCGGCCATGAGAACCAGTACGATAGTGATTGCCTGTCTATGCAAAGAGAGTTTCATCGGTGTCTTTCCATCGGATCAGACGGCGTTCGATCCAGGTCACGCAGAACTCGACCAGAACGACCACGATGCACAAAATAAGCATTCCGGCATAGACGCCGGCAGAATCGAAGTTTCCCTGCGCCTGACTGATGATCCATCCGATTCCCTGTGCCGCCGCCAGATATTCGCCCACGACCGCGCCGACAAGCGCGAATCCCACCGATGTGTGCAGACTTGACAGAATCCATGTCATGGCCGATGGCAGTAAGACGTGCCATGCCAGCTGATTCTCCGATGCGCCAAGCATCCGGGCGTTGTTCACAAGCTTCCGGTCGACATCCCGCACACCACGATACGCGTTGAAGAAGACGATAAAGAAAACCAGCGAGAACCCCAGGGCAATCTTCGAGCGCTCGTCGATCCCAAGCAGCAAGACGAAAATTGGCGCGAGCACGAGGCGGGGCAGCGCGTTAAAAACCTGGATATAGGGATTCAGAACCGCGGACCAGAATTGTGATCGGCCCAGCAGAAAGCCAACGGCCACACCGAAAGTAACACCAAGAAAGAATCCACCCGCCATTTCTTCCATCGTCACGAGCAAGTGGTGGTAGATGCTGTGGCCTCCCAGGAGAAATCCAGGCTTCGTCAACCATTGCACCGCCCGGGCGCCGAAAACGGACGGCTGCGAAAAAAAGAATGGGTCGAGCCGATGAAACCGCACGGCCAATTCCCAGGCTCCAATCACCGAGACAAGTAGCGCAGCCTGCAGCGCGACGACGAGGGCCCGCCGGCTACCAGTCATAGGTTCCCATGACCTCCTCCTTAAGGTTGCGCCAAATCGTTTCATAGATTTCAGGGAATCCCGGGATGAATCGCGCCTCCGAGACATTGCGGGGACGCGGCAATGAAATCGGATAGTCGCCCCTCAACCTGGCCTCAGGACCTGCAGTGAAGAGTAAAACTCGATCGGCCATCGCAATGGCTTCTTCCAAATCGTGGGTGACAAACAGGACAGTCGCTTTGAGTTCCTGCCAGAGTTCCAGAAGCTTGTTTTCCATGAGCGTGCGCGTCTGCACATCGAGTGCGGAGAACGATTCATCCATCAGCAAAATGGGAAGCCGATTGATGAGCGCCTGCGCCATTGCGACGCGTTTTCGTTGTCCACCGGAAAGTTGAGAAGGATATCGCGATTCAAGTCCGCGAAGGCCGACGCGATCGAGCCAGCCCTGCGCTTCCTTTGCCGCCAGAGGCCGTGGTTTCCCGCGAACCGCCGGACCCAGCATGATGTTCTCGATGGCCGTCTTCCATGGGAAGAGGGCGTCCTGCTGAAACATGTATGCGGCGTCACGGTTAATAGAGGCGATCGGTAGGTTTCCGGCGCGAACAATCCCCGCCGTGGGTTTCAACAGACCGGCGACGAGATTCAACACCGATGATTTTCCGCATCCGGTCGGGCCAACCAGCGCCACGAATTGCCCCCGCGGCACGTCGAAGGAGACATCCCGCAAAGCCGGATAGCGTCCAAAGGTGACGCCAACAGATTCAAGTGAAATGTGAGCCACGGCTCTTAGATTATTCACAGCCTTTTCCGATATTCTCCGATTTATTCGTTTGGACGATCAGCGCTCCGCCCGTATAGTCGTCACTCAATCCGAATGGAATCGCATCCAAGTTTTTAAAAGGTCAGCGAAGACAGTATGTCGCACACCATTTTTATTTTGGGGACGGATCCCCAACAATGTAAGGAACTTAGGGATATCCTCCAGGAGAGGATTGCCGACGACATTGTTACGGCAAACCAGGACGACCTTCCCAGCATCAAAGAATCCGACACCTTTATCCTGACGTCCGAGGAAAAGAACACCGGCATTCTTTACCGGCGGCTCCTCAACAAACTGGAAGACCAGGTCCATCGCGCCGAGCTGCTTAGCCAGCTCATTCGGCTTTTCTCGTCGTCCCTTCGGACGGATGAGCTGCTGGACCGTGTTGTGTCGAAGTCGACTGAGGTACTGGGCGACACATCTTTCGTCGTCCTGTCGGGGGAAAACGGGCAGGTCAAACTGGAAGCCGCGTTCTCCAAAGACAATGAGCGCCTTGTGAAGATGCTCACTGCGACGGTCAACATAGCCGGACAGTCATTGAGTGTCGATTTACTGTCCGAGGTTCTGGTCGGCCGCCAGTCCCTGTTGATCTCGGATCTACGGCAGGCGAACATCACAGGCGAAATGCGCGCCTTCGTTGAAAAGCACTCCGTCGTGTCGCTGCTCGCAGTTCCCATCCAAACGAAGGAGGTGGTCTTGGGCGCATTTCTGTCACTGACCAGCGGCTCGAAGGTGTTCACCAGCGACGACGTTGCAACAGCGTCAGCTCTGGCGGATTTCACGGCGATTGCGCTCGAAAATGCCGGCCTGTTTGCCGAGTTGCAGCGTGCCGCCATCACCGATTCGCTTACCGGCGCGTACAACACTCGCTTTTTTTACGAGATCCTGGACCGTGAAACGGCGCGCGCCGACCGCTACACAACCCCGCTTTCGATGCTCATGATCGACATTGACACGTTCAAGCTTGTGAATGACACCTTCGGGCATTTGGCCGGGAACAAGGTTCTCACTCAGATTGCGAAAACTCTCGAACGTACGGTGCGCAATACAGACATCGTGTTCCGCTGTGGTGGCGATGAATTTGGAGTGGTGCTGCCGGGTACAAACCTCGAAGGCGCGATGCACGCCGCCGAGAAAATCCGGCAAAAAGTGGAGACTGCCGAGATTCTAAAGTCTCTCGGACACTCCGGGCCGGTCACGGTCAGCATCGGTTTATCCGAGTACCACCGCGGCAGCCACCTCGAGACTCTGGTCGCCGAAGCCGACCAGGCGCTCTATGCCGCCAAACGGACCTCAAAAAACTGCGTCAGGGCATTCAAAGCCGGCGATCGGTAAATAGCGGATGACCTCTCAAAGGTGCTCGCCGAAGCTGCAGGAATCGAGCACATCAGCGTTCGCAACGTTTCGGTCGACCCGAACGTTGTGACACCGGCGGCGCAGTGCCTGAAGGTCTCGACGACGCTGCGATCGAACCAGAGCTCAACTAACTGAGTGCTCATCTTACCAATTTCTCCTTGACATCGCCTCTTAGGCAGACGTAAGAACTCAGACGAAGACCTCTGCAGAAATCCGAGCGCGCGTCTGTTCAATCCGTGAATCCCCGCGGCTCAGTGTGTCCGTCCGAATATCGGCGCAGCGGTCCTGAGGAGACTTTATGAGTTCACTAGACCGGAAGTGTGTGGGTGCAAGAAGAGCCTTTCAGATACTGGTTGCAGGTGCGGGAGTACTACTACTGAGCCTGCCTGTTTTTTCACAACTCAATTCAGGAAGCATTGCCGGCGGTATTACGGACCAGACCGGCGCCGTGATTGCGGGGGCGAAGGTCACTGTCATTGATGTGGAACGAGGCGTATCGCGGTCGTTGGTCACAGATGAGGCCGGCCAGTACACGGCTCCAAGTCTCACGCCTGGAGAGTACTCCGTACGCGCGGAACTCGCGGGATTCCAGACCGTGGAACGTACGAAAATCACGGTGGGAGTTGGTCAAAGTGCCCGCATAGACCTTCAGTTACAAGCTGGTGGACAAAATCAGACGGTGACGGTAATTGAATCTGCCGCGCTCATAGACACCAGCAACGCGGTGATCTCCAACACCGTGGAAACCGTGACTCTCGAGGAGTTGCCGATTAACGGCCGGCTGTACACCAAAGTGCTCGATTTCCAGCCGGGAGTCATTGGACGCCCGGGCGGAAATTCACCGAACTACTCCGCCAACGGCGCCGGCGGCCAGGGCAATTATTGGCTGCTGGACGGCGTGGAAAACCTCAACATCTTTGTCAACTCCGGCCCCCTGATCGGCGCCGGCACCAGCACCGACGAACTGACGCTCCTGCCCGCGGACGCCATTCAGGAAGTCAATGTAATGGCCAATCCTCCTGCGGAATTTGGGTGGTTTCAGGGCGCCGTGGTCAATGTGGGTCTGAAATCGGGCACCAACACCCTCCATGGCAGCGCCTATGGGTTCGGCCGTACCAACAAATTGGAAGCGTATAACCCGTTCCAGAATGGGATAACGCCCGCGTTGCCGAAAGCGGACGATAGGTTCAAACAGTTCGGCGCGTCGATGAGTGGAGCTATCAAGAAAGATAAATTGTTCTACTTCGGCAATTATGAAGGAATGCGCTACACGGTTGGAGCCCCCAGCTTATTGAACACTCCAACCACTTCTGCGAACGCGCAGATTACCGATGACAGCCTGCCGCTCGCGATTAAAGGCCTGATTGCAAATGGCGTCACGCCGAGCCAATTGAGTCTGAACCTGGCGGGCTGTACTGTCGCCGCCGGAGTGGCCACTTGCGACCCGGCAAAGGGGGTATTTCCGAATAGCTCACCCCTTACGGAGAACATCCCCACGGCTTTGGATAACATCGGCAGTTCGAACAATGTGATCGGAAAAATCGATTTTCACGTCAACGACCGCCACGCCATCAACGGCGAATATTACTTTGGCAACGCCAACACGGATACTCCCACAACCGGCGCCGCGCCATGGTGGATCAACGGGAATCACAGCCGCACGCAAATGAACCGGGGGGTCTGGATCTACACTCCGAATTCCTCGTTGGTGAACGAAGTCCGGTTTGGCTGGAACAAATATGGATTGACGGACTACAACGCGGAATGCACGCGGAAGGTAGGCCAGCCGGATTATGCCGCGCTTGGTTTGGTTTCCGGAGCGAACCCTCCGTCTCCAATGTGCGGATTCCCGGTTGTGAATATTGGCGGGGGCGGACAGAGCTTTGCCGGCCTGGGCTCGGGCACATCCATCGCCGACCAGTTGGTCAATCAACACACTGAGACGGTCTATGACAACGTTTCCTATATTCGCGGTACGCACCAGTTCAAGTTCGGTTTCGAGTTTCATCACAGCGGATATGACGGGCTCGGCGCTCCGGGAAATTTTGACGGCACGATCAATTTTCAGGGAGGCCTGGCGTTTGCGGCCAACGGAGGCTCGACGGCTCTGCAGGATTTCCTTGCCGGAAAACCCACCAGCGGGTCGATTCTGGTGAACCCCCAGTCCAATAGCGTCGGCTTCAACCGGGAGGCCTGGTATTTTACGGACGATTTCCGGTTGACCAAGAAAGTGACGATGAACCTTGGACTACGCTACGAATTGGAACCGGCGATCCTGGTGGACAATAACAATGCCGCCAACTTTGATCCGACTCAGCCAACGGGCATGGTGCAGCAAAACGGCAAGCCCCTTTACAATACCGATCACCACGATTTTGCGCCGCGTGCCGGTTTCGCGTGGGATATCACGGGCAAAGGAACGACGGTGTTCAGAGCAGGCTCGGGTATCAGTTACGACACTCCCCAGGTGGATGACTTGATCGCACAGGGCTTCGGCGCTGGCCTCAACAATATTCCTACTGGATTTTCGCTGTTTAACGCGGCGGGCGCCCTGGCATTTGCGCCTTCCACTGCCCCCGGGGCCGTCACGTCAGGCCAGGTTACCGTTCCGACCAGCGGGTTGAACTGGGTTTGCAATGCTTCGGCCAATTGCCCGGGCGCCCCTGCTACCGCGGTACCCATCTTCACGGTGGGAACCAGCGCGCTGGAGTGCGGCAACGGTTTGATAAAGGTGGCAAATGGCACCACGCCCTCGCCATGCAATCTTCACGCAAAGTCGGTGAACTCGCCCCGGTCCCCCATGATGACCTGGACAGTGGGTATTCAGCACGCGTTCACGAATAACATTTCACTAACGGTGAATTACGTGGGCACGCACGCGTACCATTTGTCCACGATGGTCAACGTCAACGAGCCGATGCCCGGGGCCACCAGAGCGCTGGCGGGTTCCACGCCCGGAAGTCTGACGGGAAGCTATCAATTCCGGGAGCCGTATTACAGCCAGTTTCCGTGGTTCTCGGGCATCTTCATATATGAACCCAACGGACGTTCCAACTACAACGCCTTGCAAGTGAGCTTCACTCAGCGGGGTTTCCATGGATTGACGATGAAGACGAACTACTCGTTTGCGAAGGACCTGGCCACAACAAAAGGGGGCAATAGTCCCTTCGTTCAGGACGGCCGAAATGTAAACGGGTATTATGGGCCGTCCACGCCCAACCACCACCTCGGCATTACCGCAACTTATGCGATTCCGGGGAAAAAGTCGCCGGGGCAGCTGCTGCAGGGATGGGAGATCAATAGCAGCGTCAATATGCAAAGCGGATCCCCTGTTAACTTTACCGATGGAACGGACGACCTGGCCGGAATCGGCGGCACCAGATCCGCTTTAGGCGGCGCATCCGAGCAATGGTCCTTCACCGGACATCCGCGCGATTTTCATCTTGGAAAGACGACGCCGACTCCGTGTTACGCGTTCGCGGGTAGCACCTTTGCCAGAAACCCCACCTGCTTGCCGCTCACCGTGGGGGGCAACAACGGCGCGGGACAACTGTGCATAGATACAGCCAATGGGTTGGCGGTGAACGCCGGGATGAACGCAGAGATTCCGGGCTCTTCCAGCGGATTGGCTTCCCTTCAGAAGTTTGGATGTTATGTGTCCACCAACGGCAAGTCCGTCCTCCTGCCCCCAGCCCAAGGGACCTTCGGTACCATGGCTAAGAGTGCGCTTTTCGGCGCGGCATTCTATGAATGGGATTTTTCCGCCAGTAAGAAATGGAAATTCCAGGAGCGGGCGGCGTTGCAGTTCCGTGCCGAGTTTTTCAACTTCCTCAACAACCGAACGTACTCGGGGACTGGCAGCCTCACGAACCCGGCGACGTTTGGCCTGGCTACTTCGGCGCCGAATTCCAATAACCCGATCAACGGAACCGGCGGGCCTCGCGAGGTACAGTTGGGATTGAAACTGACCTTCTGACCGGTATAGAGCCAGGCAAAGGGCACCCTTAAGCCTTTGCCTGGCCTGCCCGGTACCATTACCCATAAAGTGAGCCGCCAATATTACCGGCTGACTTTTTGTGCAAAGCCCCCAAGGACAATCGGGCTTCGGCTGTCGTTCGGTCCGCTGGCAGTTGCGGAAATATTACCTGTATCTGCAGGCTGAACGGCCTGGATTCCCACCCCCGGCCCTCTCGAATCGCCTCCTGTCCGCCAACGAATCTGCGCTTTGCCTCGCGCCTCCCCGTCACGGTCGAGTTTGGTGCTCGTCCTGCTTAATAAAGCTCGTAACGTTTCTATACCCTGCCAAGGACGGCAATTGCGACTACAAGCGGACTAGTCACGCATGAGAAGCGCTGATGGAATCCGCTCTGAGCCGGCTATTGCGCACTCCCCGCAACATTGCGACGCCGATCATCGCCGCCGGTGCAGATTTTATGAGCTGCTTCATCTTTCTGGGCGCTCAAGGAAACGGTGAGGTTGTGTATTGCGGAGGTTCGGACTATGAATCATCGCTTCAATATTGGAGATCAGGTTCGCGTCACCGGCATTCTGGGGGAATTTTTTCCGGGGGAAACAGGCAGTGTCGTCGCGGTAGAACCCAATGCAGACGGCATTAAGGAATTGGACCTGTACGTCGTCGAGTTTCAAGGACGGCAGACGGGCGACACGAAGTTTGCTTATTTCCAACTCGCTGCCGCTTTCCCTTTCCTTGATCGTGACGGCACCTCGCGGCTGTCAGGCTGAAATTGATCCGCTGCTAACCGGCCGACGTATAATCGCGGTTATTGCCGAAGCTTTGGATATTCGATTTTCGAAGCCGTGGCCCTCATCTGACTTCCAAAAATCCCTGACGATGCTTCAATTTGTCTGAAACAACCGAATACCAGCGATGCCTGCAGCGCCGGCCTCGAGGACTTGCCGGGAATTAGCGGCAGTGATCCCGCCGATCGCAAGCACCGGAATCCGTACGGAGGAAACCACCCTGGTTAGGGGGGGGAGGCCAACAGCGTTCTTTCCCGGAGAATCGAATATGGGACCGAAGACGATGAAGTCCGCGCGAGCCTTTTCGGCGGCGATGGCTTCTTCGACCGAGTGAGTCGAAACGCCCAGCAATTGGACGAACTGCCGCACGCGACCGGGTGGGAGACCATTGGCGGGCAGGTGAACGCCGTCGATTCCGGCCGCCTGCGCGATATCCAAACGATCATTCACGAGGACACGAGTGCGGGTTCCCGCGGCAAGATCGCGGACCTTGTAAACAAGGTCGAGCAGTTCCCGGGCGGACAGATCTTTCTCGCGCACCTGGATCATCTCGATGCCGTCTCGCACTGCGCGGGCTGTGCAGTCGACAATGTCACCCTGCCGCCGGTCCGTGACGTAATAGCGAATCATTTAGCGATCTTTAAGGATTTCCAGAAGCGGCTCAACTCGGACAATCCGAGAACGAGGTCCACAACGCCCAGTCCGGAGACCGCGCCGCGAACGAAATTATTGAGAAGTAAGCGCTGGAGTGCGAAGGAATAGCCCAGAAGGACGTTGTGTTCCCAGAGCATGGACCATGGCACGAAGACCAGGAAGAGACCAATCTCGAAGCAGAAGAGAATGAAGGCGATGGCCAGAAAGCGGTTCATGAATGAGAAGGGAATGTAACCACAAAAAGCACAAGAGGCACATAAATTTTGTGCCTCTTGTGCCTTTTGTGGTTACTTCCCACTTCTTTACTGTGCAGCTTTGACTTCTTTGATGCGGGCCGCTTTGCCGCGAAGGTCGCGGATGTAATAAAGCTTGGCGCGGCGCACGCGTCCGGAGCGGACTATTTCAACTTTGTCGATCACCTTCGAATGAAGCGGGAAGATACGTTCCACGCCGTGTCCGAATGAAATCTTGCGGACGGTGAAGGTCGCGCGGGCGCCCCCGTGTTTCTGGGCGATGCAAACACCCTCGAACACCTGAATGCGCTCTTTGTCGCCTTCCTTGATCTTGACGTGGACCTTGATGGTGTCGCCCGGCTTGAAGCTCGGGAGGCCCGTTCGTAGTTGTTGATTTTCGATTCTGTCTATTGCGTTCATAACTTCTCCAATAAGTCGGGCCTGTTCCGCTCGGTTTTCCTCAGCGCCGCTTCATGGCGCCACTCCCGAACCGCCTCATGATCTCCCGAGATCAAAATCTCCGGCACCTTCCACCCACGAAATTCCGCGGGCCTCGTGTAATGCGGATGCTCTACCAGTTGCGTTTCCGCAGCAGGATCCGAAAACGAATCCTGCAATATCGATTCTTCCTTGCCAACGACGCCCGGTACGTATCGCGTCACCGCATCGACAACGACTACGGCCGCAATTTCACCGCCCGATACAATGAAATCGCCGATCGAAATTTCCGCCGTTGCGAGATGTTCGATGACTCGCTCATCGATACCCTCATACCGGCCGCAGACCAGGATTACCTGCTCCGCTCTCGAAAGCCGAAGAGCCTCCGCCTGATTGAATCGGCGGCCCGCGGCGCTGAGTACTACGACTTCGGCCTGGGCCGTTTTCCGAGCCGCCTCGACCGATCTGAAAATCGGTTCGGGCTTGAAGACCATCCCTTCGCCGCCGCCAAAGGGCCGGTCGTCCACCGTCCGATGGCGATCCGGGGCGGAATCCCTCAGATCGTGAATTCGGATACTAACGAGTCCCTTTTCGCGGCCGCGCCGTATTATTCCGAAATCAAACGGCCCCTGGAAGAATTCCGGGAAAATCGTGACGATGTCGAATGCAAGCACGGTCCCCCACGCTACTTGTTCAAATCCCGCAGGCTTTCCGGCAAATGCACTTCGATCCTGCGCTGACCCAGATCGATTTTCCTCAGGTACGATTGCGCGAACGGAATCAGCGTCTCCTTATTCTCGCGATCGACCTTTAGAATCTGAGCTTCTCCCGCTCCGAATACATCCGCGACCATTCCAATGTATTCGCCATCCACTGCAAAGACCTGACAGCCTCTCAACTGAAAGGTGTAAAACGAGCCGTCTGTGGCTGCCGGCAATGTGGCGGCCGGTATCCTGATTTCACTGCCGACATATCTTTCGGCTTCCGAAATCGTATCGATTCCCCGCAGTTTAGCGACGCATCGCCCGTGCTGCCGGCGAAAGAACTCGATCTGCGTATTGCGCTCGGGGTATTTCTTAGCCGAAAGAATGACCCGCCTCCCGGGCTCGAAGACGGAGTCGTCTTCGAGCAACTGCTCGACCCGGACCTCACCTTTCAGACCCTGGGTTTTGGTAATCCGAGCGATGGATATATAGGAGCCTTCTGAATGACTGATGAAGCGCTACTCCAAAATTTCGAGCGTGAACCGCTTTTTCAGCTTCATTCCTCCGGCACTGAGAATGGTTCGAATCGAACGTGCTGTCCTGCCTTGTTTCCCGATCACTTTCCCAAGGTCGGTCTGAGCAACCCTCAACTCAAGAACAGTAGTCTGCTCCCCTTCGATCGCATTCACAGATACCTGGTCTGGACTGTCCACTAGAGATTTCGCAATCTGCTCGATGAGCTCTTTCATAGCTGCCTCCAAACTCGTTTTGTGCCGTAGAGAGACAAATAGGGCTACAAATTAAGTATGAATCCGCGCCGGAGGACCGGAAAGAGTTTTTACATCACTTTACAAGTTCTTTTTTCCGAAGAATGCTCAGAACCGTCTCCGACGGCGACGCGCCCTTGGAGAGCCAGTATTGCGCGCGTTCCGCGTTGACTTCCATCTGAACGGGGTTAGCAATCGGGTTGTATTGTCCGACCACCTCCAGGAAACGGCCGTTTCGCGCACGGCGCTTGTCGATCACAACAATCCGGTAATACGGGCGTTTCTTAGACCCGATCCGGGAAAGACGCATGGTTACCAAACAGGAACCTCCTCAATTTTTACTGGCTGCGCCCTGCCGGGCTTGCGTTCGCAGCCGCTCACGACTAAAGCCTCGTAAGTATAGCTCAAAACGGCATTTGGGGCATCTTCATTCCCTTCATCCCCTTACCAAACATCGAGTTCTTCATGCCTTTCATCATCTTTCGCGTCTGGACATACTGTTTGAGGAGCTGATTTACCTGCTGAACGCTCGTACCGCTCCCCTTGGCGATGCGCTTCCGGCGGCTGCCATTGATCAGCTGATGGTTTCGGCGTTCCCTGGGCGTCATGGAATTGATGATGGCCTCCACGCGCCCCAGTTCCTTTTCGTCCACCTTCGCCTTCTGCATGTCCTTGAAAGGCCCGATGCTGGGCAGCATCGAGAGAATCTGCTCGATCGAACCGAGTTTCTTTATCTGCCTCAGCTGGTTACGGAAGTCGTCGAGAGTGAAATTGTCGGAGAGCATCTTCTCCTGCATCTCCGCGGCCTGCTTTTTATCGACGACCTCTTCCGCCTTCTCGATGAGCGACAGGATGTCGCCCATTCCCATAATCCGAGACACCAGCCGATCCGGGTGGAACAGCTCGAGCGCGTCGTATTTCTCGCCCATTCCCACAAACTTCACGGGCTGCCCGGTCACCTGCTTGATCGAGAGTGCGGCGCCGCCTCTGGCGTCGCCATCCATTTTGGTAAGAATGAACCCGTTGAATCCGAGCCGCTGGTGGAATTCCTGGGCACTCTTCACCGCGTCCTGTCCGAGCATGGCATCGGCGACGAACAGAATTTCGTTGGGGTGGATCTTGTCCTTGATTTGGTGAAGCTCGTTCATCAGAGCTTCATCGATATGCAGACGTCCCGCTGTATCGATGACGACGACGTCGTGTGCCGTGTTTCGCGCTTCCCGAATTGCATCCTCGCAAAGTTGAAGAGGCTTATCGTTCGGTCCGCCCTCCCACAGCTTCACGCCGATATCCCTGGCGATCACCTTCAACTGATCGCGCGCGGCCGGCCGGTACACGTCCACTGAAACGAGCAGCGGGCGGTGGCCGCCTTTTTCAAGCCACTTTGCGATCTTTCCGGATGATGTCGTCTTACCCGAACCCTGAAGTCCGACCAGCATGATGATCGACGGGGGTTGCGCGGCGAAGTTGAGCCGGACGTTCGTTCCGCCCAGCATTTCGACGAGCTCGTCGCGAACGATTTTCACGACCTGCTGGCCTGGGCTCAGGCTCTGCATCACTTCCCGGCCAAGCGCCTTGACCTTGACCGCGTCCGTGAATTGCTTCACGACCTTGAAATGGACGTCGGCTTCCAGCAGGGCCATCCGGATCTCTTTCAACGCCTCATCGAGATGCGCTTCAGTGAGCCGGCCTTCGCCTCGCAGATTCTTGAATACGCGTTGCAGTTTGTCGGATAACGTCTCGAACATAATCTCTTTATTATAAACAAACGCGGGTGTAAAACCCGCGACTACATATCGGGGCCAGGTCTGTAGTCGCGGGTTTTACACCCGCGTTCGCTATTGCCGGTGGACCCTTTCGATCCTTCGCGCTTTCCCCGTTTCCGAATCCACTTCCACGAATACGCCGTTGAGTTGCGCGTCCTGCGAAGCGGACTCGAATTTATTCGGGATCGATGTGAGGAAGCGGTGGATCACGTCTTCCTTCACGACGCCAATCACGGAGTAGAACGGCCCGGCCATTCCGGCGTCGGTCTGGTAAGCCGTGCCGCCCGGAAGGATCCTTGCATCTGCTGTAGGGATGTGGGTATGAGTGCCCACCACAGCGGAAACGCGGCCGTCGAGATACCAGCCCATCGCGACTTTCTCGGATGTGGCCTCGCCGTGCATGTCCACAAAGATGACTTTGATGTGCTTCGGAATCTTCGCAAGTTCTGCATCCGCCGTTCGAAACGGATCGTCGGTGGCCGGCATGAATACGCGCCCCTGAAGATTGAGCACCGCCGCTTCTCCCCCCGAGCGTGTCGTCAGCACAACCAGCCCGCGGCCGGGATTGTCGGCGGGATAGTTTGCCGGGCGGAGGATTCTCGGGTTCTTCACGAGGTAAGGCATGATTTCTTTCTTGTCCCAGATATGATTACCCGACGTGAGGACATCGATCCCCCAATCGAAAAACTGATCCGCAATCCTGGGCGTGACGCCAAATCCACCCGCTGCATTTTCACAATTCAGAATTGTGAGATCGGGCGCGAAGTCTTCCTTCAGATGTTTGAGATGGGT
>Ga0207099_1051_pt1 | contig 25326 bp, 25 predicted proteins | sample Alteio_BWMinHeat_85_FD_153521 | JGI IMG/M metagenome (GOLD analysis project Ga0207099, IMG submission 153521) | Enriched cells from forest soil in Barre Woods Harvard Forest LTER site, Petersham, Massachusetts, United States -... | ecosystem: Environmental > Terrestrial > Soil > Temperate forest >... | reverse complement strand
TTACCGCCGCCATTTCTTCCGGCGTCATATCGTCGCGGTAAGTGTGTTTGCTGCCGTAAATGCCGTCCGTGTTCAAATTGTCCTTATCAACGAACAGAAAGCGACCACGCACGCTCGCCGGAAAACCGGCAATGATCTCTACCGAGCCTGCTGACTGCGTTTTCTTTTCGGCGCGTCGAATTGCGGTGCCCGCGGCGCGCTCCGCGAAATCTTTTGGCGCGCAAATAAATCCAGCCAACGCGCTTGCCGCCACCACCGCGGGCGAACCCAAATAGACCAACGCATCGCGGTCGCCCATGCGACCTTTGAAATTGCGGTTGGTCGCGCTAATGGCGACTTCGCCTTTGCCCACCAGACCGCGACCCAAGCCAATGCATGCTCCGCAACCCGACGGCAGCGGAATCGCGCCCGCATCGAGCAGAGTTTTCCAATCACCAGTGGACTCGGCCTTGGCTTGCACTTCGGCGCTGGCGGCGGCCAGGTAAAATTCGACCCCATCGGCAACGCGTCCACCGCGTTCGCGCACGACTTCGGCCGCGTCATGTAAATCCTCAAAGCGCGCATTCACGCACGACAACAGATACGCCTTTTGAATGGGCACATGCTTTCGCTGCATTTCCGCAAGCGACACCATTGTCTTCACTTCATTCGGACCGGAGACGTGCGGAACGACCGTTGCCAGATCAAGTTCAAGCTCGATCGCGTAATTTGCGTCCGCATCGGCGGTGAACTCGCTTCGATTCTTCCACCATTCATCGATGTCGAAGTTGGTGTAGCCGGAGCGATTTTTCGGGCCGCGTCTTCCCGGGCGTTTCGGGTTCGTGAACTCGCCAACGCGCGAGCGCAAATAATTCACCGTCACTTCATCGAATGGAAACACCCCGGCCAGCGCGCCCCATTCGGTGGTCATGTTGGCGATGGTCATCCGGGCTGACATTGGAAGATTCGCCACTCCGTCGCCCATGAATTCAACTGCGTGATTGAGCACCTCGTCTTTGTTGAAGAGTCCGCACAACGCGATGATGACATCCTTGCCGGTCACGCCAGCTGAAAGATTTCCCTTGAGCACTGCCTTGGCGACTTTGGGAACTTGCCACCATGTGACTCCGGTGGCCCAAATACTCGCGGCATCGGTTCGTACCACCGGTGTGCCCAGTGCCGCCACGGCGCCGTACAAATTGGAGTGCGAATCGCTCGCCACCACCAACGCGCCGGGAACAACATAGCCCTGCTCCACCATCACTTGATGCGAAATGCCGGTGCCCGGCGGGTAATAGTCGACGCCGTGCTCGCCGGCGAACGCTTCGATCTTGGCGTACTTCTCCAGATTTTTCGGCGTAACATTTTGAATGTCGTGATCGATGGCGAACACCGGTTGCGCCGGATCGGCGATCGCGGTCGCGCCGATCTGCTTGAACTTTGGGATCACCGCGCCGGTGTTATCATGCGTCATGACATGACGCGGACGAATGGAGATGAAATCTCCCGCGCGCACTACAGCTCCCGCCGCGAGTCCATCAGCGTGTCGTGTGGCAATCTTCTCGACGAGAGTGAGGCCCATATCAGTTTCCTCTGTCAATTTCCATCCCGTAGATGCGTTTGAACAGTTGCCGTCGCTGTTCCGTCTCGGATAAGCCCGGTGGGAGTGACGCCTTCACCATTTCGCGAGCGCTATCGAACATCTGCGCGCCCATCACAAAGCGTTCTTCGCCCGACCGCGCCATCAATTTGTCGCGCATTATTCGCTCGATTTCCGGCAGAGTATCAGTCACTGGAGGCACTCCTTTAATAAAGTATCCAACCGGAGCTCGCGCGTCCAACGTTCCAGATAGGCGGCGTCATATCCAGTAGCCAGCAGGTTCTTCACGTCCCCCAGTTGAACCTCGGAATGCGAATCTTTTGCCCAAGAAAGTTTTGAGATGATGAGATCTTCTTTGCTTACGATGAACGTCGTGAAATCGAGAATAGAGATCTTCTGCCGCCGCTCAAACTCCACTCGCCGGTATTCGTTCTTTTTGCGGATGATGCAATCCACTTTGATGACGCTCTCTCGATGAATGAGGTTGAAAATCGATTCATGAGCTACCGACTCGTGAATATTTTCCTCGCTCACGTAATAGTCAGAACGAAATAAAGCAGCCACGCGGCCGACGTCCTCCGGCGCGATCGCGATCACGACGTCGATATCGCGGGTCATGCGCGGTTGCGCGTAATAATTCATCGCCATAGAACCGGTGAGCATGTACGGGATGCCCGCGTGCTCGAACCTGCGGGAAATGTCGCGCACGATGTCGATCTCGTTCATCGCTGACCGCCAGTTTCAGACTCTCAACAATCAACTCCCTGGCACGCCGTAGTCCCGCGACTGCGGGACGAAGGAGGAACTCTCAACCATCAACTGCTCTAGTATCACTTCTTAGCGGCACGCTTGCCCAGAAACTTGGCGATATCGAAGTCCACGAAGTCGGCATGATGGAAAATGATCGATTCAATCGAGCGCTCCATCTTGTCGCCCTCATGACTGTGCGTGGCGATGATGTGCATGACTTCGCCGGGAATGCCGTGCTTGTAGGCCAGTGCGACGCCGGTGAATGGATGCCGCACTTGCTGCCCGAATGTGCCTTGAATCACTTTGCCTGACGCGTCCTTATCGTACTCGAGCGGCTTGCCCACATCGGCCAGGAGCGCGCCGGCGATGAGATAATCACGTCGGATGGGAATGCTACAGCGGAACGCGCGCTTGAGGACATCCGCGATGGCGATGCACTGCAGTGCGCAGGAATTAAGATGCTCGACGAACTTCATGTCGATGTCGCCGGCGAGGAGGGTGAACTTGACCGCGCGGAGTTCGTTGAAGGTCCAACCCTTCCCGCCGCAGCCCGTGGTGATGGCTTCGTTCCACACCGCTGCTACTTTTTCGCGCAATGACTTCTGCTTGATCTTCATCAAGGTTGGAAAAAGCTTCGCGATTTCTTTGACGCCATCGATGGGTCGTTGGGAGGTTTTCATGGCGGTAATTTCCAATGCAATTCTCTCTTGGTTTCGTTGGATCTCGGCCGGAATGCCGAAATCCGAATGCCGAAATCCGAAACAAATCCGAATGACGAAGCGCTGACGGCGTGGCCGCTCATTCGGACTTTGGCATTAATTCGTTCATTCGTCATTCGAGCTTCGTCATTCTATCGCTCTACCGCTCCTGAGCACCAAGCCGTAATTATTCGGGAATGCTTCTTGGACCTGGCCCGTCATAGCCGTGATTGACTGGATCGATGCGGCGCATCGGTTTCTCGCGGGTTTGCTCTTCGATGACATGTGCCACCAGTCCGGGCGAGCGCGCGATCATGAAAATGCCGTTGAAGGCGGCGGGATTCATTCCTAAATCGGCGAGGATGGCTCCAATGGCACCGTCCACATTTATAGGGAGCGCTTTCTTGGCGTCAGCGAACGATTTTTCAACAGCCCGTGCGGCTTTCATGTGCGCCCCATCCACGCCGGCTTCGCGCGCCAACTCGAACAGCCGCACAGTGCGCGGATCCTTGGAGTGATAGCGATGACCAAATCCTGGCATGCGCTCGTCCGCTTCTTTCATTGCCGCGAGCATGCGCGTGGCGGCTTCATCCATCGAAATGGACTCGCTCGTGGCGCGATCGGCGATCGCTTTCAGGCGCCGGGCGCAATCTTCAATGGCGCCGCCGTGATGACGATTGATCGACATGATGCCGGCCGCGACTGACGCGCTCAGCGAGGCGCCGGTGGATGCGACGGTTCGCGAGGCTAACGCGCTGGGAGGGGTGGCGCCGTGATCGATAGACGCCACCAATATCGCATCCATCAAACGTGCGATCGGCGGCGCCGGCAACTCACCGGTCAAAATTAAATGGACCGCCGCGCCAAAGGAGACCCGCCCCATGAGATCGGCGATGTCGTATCCACGCACCGCCACGCGGTTCGGCTCAACCCGCGTTACAGCGGTATTCCACACGGCATTTTTATCGGCTTCACTCATAAGACTCTGTCCTTTTATTTGCTTGAGAATTTGAACCACCGCACCCGGCAATTCACCAAACGCATCGACCACGGTCGCGCCGGCCTCACGCAACGCTTTCACTTTGCCGGCGTGCGTGCCGCGACCACCTTCAATGATGGCGCCCGCGTGACTGAAGCGTGTGCCTTCGCGCGCCGCCTTGCCGCCGATGTATGCGATCACCGGCTTCGTGACTTTTCGATCGTGAAGCAACTGCGCTAATTCCTCTTCTTGCGACGAACCAATTTCACCAAAGATGACGATGGCTTCGGTGAGCGGATCGGCTTCAAACATCAGCGCTGCATCGGGAATACGAATTCCAAGGACCGCGTCGCCACCAATGTGCGCGATGGTCGAAATGCGCACTCCGGACTGTCCCAGGTAGTAGCCCGTGCTTGAAGCCATGCCGCCGGAGCGACTGATCACTCCAACACCAGTCGGGACGCCGGGCTTGAACCATTGTCTCGCACTTTCAGCGCGACCACCGATCATGCCGACGACGCCCTTGGCTGGGCTTAAAACTCCGAGCGTGTTGGGTCCAAGAAACATCGCGCCATTCGCTTTCGCCGCCGCGGCGATCTCCATCGCGTCCCACACCGGCACGCGATCGGGCACCAGCACCGTAAGCTTGATTCCCGCGTCAATCGCGGAAATGGCCGCGTCTTTTACGCCCGCAGCAGGCACAAAAAGCACGGAGATGTCGATCTTGCCCAGAACGTTCACCGCGTCCTGCGGCGTGTTGAACACAGGCACGCCAAGAACGGTCTGCCCACCTTTGCCCGGCGTCACACCTGCGACAACATTGGTGCCGTACTCGCGCATCAAGCGCGTGCGCGCTTGACCTTCGCGGCCAGTGATGCCTTGCACCAGAACGCGCTTCGTGTCGTCGATCAAAATTGCCATTTAACGCGCGCCTCCAATCAGTTCATCCAGTCCAGGGATATCGAGCTCCAAATAAAAGCCTTCGACTCCGGCGAGTCGACACTCGACATCGCACGCGAGCAACTCAGAATCTTTATTAGCGAACTCCTCGCTCGCCAGTGCTGTCACTGGAGCGCCCGCGCGATCCACGATCAATCCGCCCGAGTGCGTCTCGATAGCGCGGCGAATCTCCGGCCACTTTGCGGTATCAATCCAAACGCGACCACTCTTGACCGAGAGTTTTGTAGGCGATGGATCGTTGACGAACTTGGGCACACGCGGAGCGCGCGGTTTCCATTTCATGCTGCCCGCGCCCGCTACAAGTTCCGCGAAGCGCTCGGCGATCGTGGCCGGCGCGTCGGTCTTGCGATAGCCCTCGACCGGCGCGCGAAGCAGCCCGGACATGCGCCCCAAAATATCCACGGCGCGATCTTCGGTGTTGCCACCCAAACGAATCACCGCGGGAATATCCAGATCAAGTTCCCAAAATGCTTTGGCCAGTCCATACGCGGACCAATATTGTTCCTGGCTCGCGACGCCGGAACCCGAACCGAAATATCCGACGAGGTCGGGCTGGGCCAAAATAATTCGGGCGGCGCGATACACCTTGGAGGCAGATGGATTGCCGCTGGTGTCGGTAAAATTGGCGATGGTGAATCCTGCGTTCACGATAGCGTCCATCGACATCATCGATCCGCCGCCGCCAGCGCCATGAAAACCAACCAGACCTTTGGAATCTTTCGCCGCCGCTGTGGCTAACTGCGCGAAATAAAATGTGCCGCGATGATCACTTTGCTCAACCGCGTAGGCAACGCGCTCGAGCGCAGTGGGCGGATGATCGAACTCGCGCGCAATCTCAATTTTCAATTCGGGATGCCGCGCCACGGCGTAATCATCAATTGTGATGCGGCAATCGGCGGCGACGAACTGGCCATCTTTGGTCAACACCAGCGGATTGATCTCGAGCGACCGGGCTTCAACGCTGCGCGCGGCGGCAAATAATCTTTGAATCGACTCGGCGAGTTGCGCGGCGTGCGCCGGCGAAAGTCCGCACGAAGCGACAGCTTCGCTAACGGCCGAATCCAGTGGTCCACGATTCACATCGCAAGCGATGCGCCGCGTCGAGGCGGCGCGCTCTTCGATTCCGGTGCCGCCGCCGCCGCCGAAAATAATCACCGGAGCGCGAGCAGCGTCATCAACGGCTAACGAAAGAAAAAACTCCCGTTCAATCGCGATCTTCTCTTCCACCAACACGGCTTCGACTGGAAACTGTCCAACTTTCATCGCCAGCATGCGCGCTGCGTGGCCGCGCACATCTGCCGGTCTTTTGGCGAAGGCCACGCCGCCAATTCCGGCGCGCCCGGTGGTCCAGGCTTGAATCTTGACGACCACCTCGCCGCTCTTCTTGCCATTGATAAGTTCTTTCGCGGCTGCAACCGCTTCATCAGCGGTTGAAGCGGCGCGGCCACGCGGAGTCTTGAAGCCGTTGGCGGCGAGAATGGCTTTGCCTTGATATTCGTGAAGTCGTGCCATGACTGAGTGCTATTTCGGATGAAAACGCCAAACGTTCAACGCTCAACGTCCAACTCCGAGCGCTTTCGGACTTCGACGGTTGTTTGGTTATTCGTGATGCAACTTCCCGCTTTGCTCTCGACAGGCACAGCAACGAATTGAATTATTTGAGTTCGCATAAGATAGCGAGATGCCCGCTGAAGTTAAAAAAGAGATCCAGCTCGAGATCGCCCATGTCTTGTTCATCGACATCGTTGGCTACTCGAAGCTTTCGATTAACGATCAGCGCGCGGCGATTGATGAGCTGACTCAAGTCGTTCGCACGTCCGAGCAGTTTCAAAACGCCGAAGCCGGGGCCCGATTGATTAAGATCCCGACTGGTGACGGGATGGCGCTGGTTTTTTACAAGAGCCCGGAAGAGCCAGTGGAATGCGCGCTCGAAATCAGTCGCGCTCTCAAAGAATATCCGAGGCTACAACTTCGGATGGGGGTACACAGCGGCCCAGTCAGTGGCGTGATCGATGTGAACGGTCATGCCAACCTTGCCGGTGCCGGTCTTAATATGGCGCAACGGGTGATGGACTGCGGCGACGCCGGGCACATTCTTGTCTCTAAACGCGTCGCCGACGATTTAGGAGAATACGAACATTGGCGGCTACTCCTGCATGATCTCGGCGAATGCGAAGTGAAGCATGGGCTGCGCGTGTCCATTGTGAATCTTCACGCCGATCAAGTGGGCAATCCGCAACTGCCGAAAAAGTTCCAAGCCTTGAAGAAGCACAGAGCGCGAATCCGTTGGGCGGCGATGACGGCAGCGTTGCTCGCGCTCGCGGCAATCGTGGCTGGTATCGCAATGTTTTCCCGTTATCGCGTGGCATCGACGCTGGCTGCAACGGAAAAAAGCATCGCGGTACTGCCGTTTGAAAATCGGAGCGAAGACAAAGCCAACGCATATTTTGCCGACGGGATTCAGGATGAAATTCTGACGCGCTTATCGAAGATCGCTGATTTGAAAGTGATCTCGCGCACCTCCACGCAGCATTATAAAAGCGCCCCGGAAAACCTGCCCGAGATCGCCAGGCAACTTGGCGTTGCCCACATCCTGGAAGGAAGCGTGCAAAAGAGTGTCGACGCCGTGCGCGTGAACGTGCAGCTGATCAAAGCAGCCAATGATTCCCATCTTTGGGCCGAGACTTTTGATCGGAAGCTCAGTGACATCTTTTCTGTCGAAACCGAAGTAGCGAAAGCTATTGCCGATCAGCTGCGGGTGAAACTTACCGGTCGGGAAGAGCAAATCATCGCCGCGAAACCGACGGACAACCCCGAAGCTTATGATGCTTACCTGCGCGGGCTGGCTTATAGTCTCAAACCGCAAAATTCGCCCGCCAACTCCCTTGGCGCGCAGAAGCATTTAAGAGAAGCGGTGCGCCTCGACCCGAAATTTGCCCTTAGCTGGGCGCTGCTATCCTATGTCGATGCGCTGGGCTACATCGGAGTTACCCTTCAACCCACGGAATCGCTCAGGGAAGAGGCGCGGCAAGCGGCCGAGACCGCGCTCACTCTGCAGCCCAATCTCGGCGAGGGGTTGATAGCCAAAGGCTTTTACTACTACGCCTACCTGAAGGATTACCCCAGCGCGGTGCGTTACTTCGAGCAAGCACGTTCACTCCTGCCCAATAGCAGCCGGATCCCTGAATCGCTGGCCTACGTCGCGCGCAGGGGAGGCCAATGGGAGCAAAGCGAATCATTCTTCAACCAGGCCGAGCGGCTCGACCCGCGCAATGTTCACCTGCTCACCCAGCACGCGCTTTCCTACCTTCTCCTTCGTCGTTTCCCCGAAGCACAGCGGAAACTTGAGCAGGTTCTCAACATTACGCCGGACGACGTGGATACCCTGGCGCTGAAAGGATCGATTGCCCAGGCCGAAGGTGACTTGCCTCGCGCTTCGGCTGTGCTCGCTCCCCTTCATCCCGCCGCCGACAACACCGCCGCGCTCGAAACACAAGTTTACCAGGCGATCCTCGAACGCCGTCCCGATCAAATCATCGCTCGTTTAAAAGAAATATTGGCCACGCCTAATCCCGCCATGGGTTATTTCAATGGCGAGCTGCGTTTTTGGTTAGGCTGGGCGCAACAAGTCGGCGGCGATCAGGCCGCGGCACAGGAAAGCTGGGAAGAGGCGCGGAGCGAACTGGAACCTTTCCTCAAGGAACAGTCCGACAATTACAATCTCATGCAGGACCTGGCCCTGGTTGAGATGAGCCTGGGTAACAAAGCGGCAGCCTTATCCATGGCCGAACGAGCCATGGCCGCCAATCCAATCGAGAAAGACGTCGTGGATGGGCCCGATCCGATCGAGATTCTCGCCCGGGTCGCGGCGCAGACAGGAGAGCCCGATCGCGCGATTGCCGCCTTACAAAAACTGCTCTCAATCCCATATGAGGGCGCACTACCTACGGGCAACGCGCCCCTTACTCCGGCGTTACTCCGGCTCGATCCGATGTTCGATCCACTGCGAAATGATCCGCGCTTCCAAGCGCTCGCCGCCTCGCCCGCGCCGAACGGAGCGAAGCAGTGATTGCGGGTAGCACACGCGTCTCGTCCGGCAGCTGCCGGAGCGATTGCGAACTTTTCTTTTTAGTCCCCATATTCCAGTCGGAACAAATCCGTGAAAAGATTGTTTCGGCGAGACGCCGAAACCAACATGCGAGACGCATGCGCTACCCAGGCGCGTCGCTCGTCGATCCTGTTGACGGAAACAGCTGGCATAATAGTCTCGATCATGCCACGGCCACACCGCATGACATCGCTGGATTACTACGCCATCGAAGAACTCCTTACCGACGACGAGCGCGCCGCGCGCGATCGGGCGCGGCGTTTTGTGGAGGAAGAAGTCCGGGCCGAGATCGTGCCCTGCCATCGCGCGGCCAAATTTCCGGAACATCTCAGGCCACGGATGGGTGCGTTGCGCCTCTTTGCTCCACACTTGAAAGAGCACGGCTGTGCGGGACTGAGCTACACAGCGTACGGCCTCATCATGCAGGAGCTGGAACGGGCCGACTCGGGCCTGCGCTCGGAGGCGTCGGTGCAGGGCGCTCTTACTGTATACGCGATTCATTCCTTCGGAACGCCGGAGCAGCATGGGCGCTGGCTCCCGGGGCTAGTGTCGGGCGAGCGCGTGGGTTGTTTCGCACTAACTGAACACGGCCACGGCTCAGACCCTGGCGGTATGGAAACCCGCGCCACGCGCGACGGCGACCATTATGTTTTGAACGGCAGCAAGTGCTGGATCGGCAACGCCTCCATCGCGGACGTGAAGGTCGTTTGGGCGAAGGACGACGACGGGTGCGTCGGGGGATTCGTAGTGGAGAAAGACGCGCCTGGATTTCGCGCGCAGGATATTGAAGGGAAGTTCAGCCTTCGCATGTCGCGCACATCGGAATGCTGGTTCGAAGACTGCCGCATACCGGCGGAGAATCGCTTGCCCAAGGCGTCGGGGTTGCGCGCGCCGCTGTCGTGTCTTTCACAAGCGCGTGTAGGCGTTGCATGGGGTGTGATTGGCGCGGCCATCGATTGCTACGAAACGGCGCTCGCTTATGCCAAATCGCGGGTACAATTTGGCCGCCCGATTGCCGGCTTCCAACTGGTGCAGGAAAAACTCGTCTGGATGGTGCAGGAGATTACGAAGGCGCAATTGCTGGCGTTGCGTCTCGCACGCATGATGGAAGCGGGCAAAGCAGTTCCCGCGCAGATTTCGCTGGCGAAGCGGAACAACGTCTGGATGGCGCTCGAATGCGCGCGCAAGGCGCGGAACATATTGGGAGCCGTGGGCATCACAGATCGCTATTCCGTGATCCGGCACCTCATGAACCTCGAGAGCGTCTATACCTACGAAGGCACGCACGACATCCACACATTGGTCGTCGGCCACGACATCACGGGGATCAATGCATTCGGCGGTTAGCGTAAATTATCCGGGGCGCGTGCGCTCCCCAGAGTCAACGTTGCGTGCAGGTGACATTGATAAAAATGAGAGTTAAATTGTTGCGAGCATCACTCACCTATCATGAACGAAATTTACATTCTCGGCGGCGGGCGCACGGATTTTAAGCGCAACCTCAAAAAGGAGGGCAAAACCATCCGGCACTTGATCATTGAAGCCGGGAAAAAAGCGATCGACGACGGCAAGGTCGATCCCGCGGAAATTCAGGCGGGCACGGTCGGCAATTTCAACGCCGGCCAGTTCACCAAGCAATTGCAGCTCGGCGCGTTTATTCCGGAGATCGATCCGAAGCTGCGCGGCATTCCAACCATGCACACCGAAGCGGCCTGCGCGTCCGGCGCGCTTTCCGTTTTGCTCGGGGCGCAATGGATCATGGGTGGCTTTTACGATGTCGTGCTCGTGGTCGGCGCGGAGCAGCAGAAGACAATGTCGTCGCTTGATGGCGCGGATGTGCTCGGCGCGGCTGCCGATTATCACAACGAGAAACCGGAGTATGGCGATTTCATGTTCCCGAAGTTGTTTGGTCGCATCGCGCAAATTTACATCGACAAATATGGCGCCACGGAAAATGACCTTGCTCAGGTCGCGTGGAAAAATTATGCGCACGCAAAACTGAATCCGCTCGCGCAAATGCGCGACGCCGATCTCACTCTCGATTGCGCGTCGCAAGTTTCAGACAAAAACCCGAGCGTTGCGCCGCCGCTGAAAGTTTCCGATTGTTCGCAGATTACCGATGGCGCTGCGTCAGTCCTTCTTGTTTCCGGGAAATATCTCGAGAAAATCGGGCGCGATAAAAATAAAACAGCGCGTTTACTCGGGTTTGGGCACACGACCGATTATCTGCCGCTTGACAAAAAAGATGCGCCGACGTTTTCAACCGCCCGCAAAGCCGCGCAACAGGCATTCCACATGGCAAAGCTGACACCGCGCGATATTCAAGGCGCCGAAGTGCACGATTGTTTCTCGATCACTGAGATTGTGGCTTACGAAATTCTCGGACTGGCGGAATCGGGCAAAGGCGTCGATCTCGTCAAAAGCGGCGCGACCACCTTGCCGCAAGTTCGAAACGAGAAGACGAGCGGGAAATATCCATTTAAAATTCCGGTAAACAGTGGTGGCGGCTTGATCGCTGATGGTCATCCGGTCGGCGCCACCGGAGTTCGCCAAGTCTTCGACGCGTATCAGCAACTCACTGAACAAGCCGGCGCGCGCCAGATCGAGAACGCGAAGAAATTCCTCACCTTCAACATGGGCGGCAGTCTAACAACTTCCGTCGCGATGATCTGGGGGCGGGAGTAGGATTGTCGCCGCGGCCGCTGACCGCGGTTTTCATATTCTGCCGCAGCCGGCGGCAGCGGTTACAGAAAAGGCGGATGAAGAATTGCAGCTAAACCAGGCGACGTATCATTCCGTTCCGTAAACGAGCACGTGAAATGTGCCTGGCACGTAATTGGGCCGGCGGTGTTCGCCCGGTGACGGAGAAGGCCCAGTGTCAGGCGCGATCTGCGCGGTGCATGTGTAAATGCGATGCGTGGCGGGATCGAGCGCCATGGTGCGCGCGCCGCGTTCGGTCGTCAAAGTTTGCACGACCGCGAGTTTGTCCAACGCTTCCTCCTTAACGATCGTGATCGTCCCATCGCCGCAGGAAGCGAACGCCAGTTGCATCGAGTCATCGAATGCGCACGCGTCTACGCCGGCGCCAATCGTCGTTTTCGCCACCACCTTGCCGGTATCGCTGTCCAACATGGTCATCAACTTATTGCCGCAACCCACGAAGAGCCGGTGATGTACCGCGTCGAAAGCCATGCCGCTCGGCTCCTCGCCGGGTGCGAGTGGCCACGATCCAGTCACGGCGTGGGTTTTGATATCGATCACAGCTACTTCGTTCTTGTCTTCGATATTGCAGAAGACTCGTCCGCCCAATGCATCGGCCGTAGCGAACTCCGGCTTGCCTGACAACGGAACGGTCACGACCACCTTGCTGTTTTTTGCGTCGATGACTGTGGCCGATTTTCCGCGTCCATTGAACGCGTAAACTTCCGAATTCGTCGGTTCGAACAAGATCGCATCCGGGTTCTCGCCTGTTTCCACTTTCGTGATCGTCTTGGCGGTGTTGAGATCAACCACGCTTACTTTCGATTCTTTTCCGTTGCTGGAGAATCCGCGGTCGAGGTCCGACGCAATAGCGAAGCCATGCACGCCCGGCGTGTCGGCGATCTCGCCCATGACCTTGTCGCTCGTAAGATCGACAATCACGATCTTCGTCGCGTGCGTGACGTAAAGTTTCCTCGCCTTTGCATCGATCGACAAATAATCCCAGCCGGCTTCGCCTCCGATGGGAATGCTCTTTAGAAATTTAAAACTCTGCGCCTCCATCGCTTGGATCGACGCGAGTAAGACGAGACCGATCAACCATCGCCGTTTCATATCGTTTCCTATAATCCCAATCTCAACGTCGCGCCACTTTAGCACCACTGCCTGCTCGCGACGACTCCGAGATCGAGGAATCGCTTGCTCGCGCCATTCGAAAACAGCCTGGCGTTGAATAGGCGAGCTCGTTCGCTCGCCCTCTGACCTCGCGGCTATAGCGCTATTTGCGTGTCAAGCTCGGCGATACGGATCTTCACTGCCGCACAACGTTTGCGCTCCCAGTCGGCGTCCCGTTCCGGTAGATATTGCGCTTTGTACGGCGACTGCGCCGGTCTCAAACATGATCGAACGAAATCGTTGGCCAAACTGAGGCGACGCACGTTCGCGGCCGTCGTGGTTGCTTCGGCTTCGGCGAGCAAGTTGTCCCGGATCGCGATGTAAGCATTGATCTCATCGACCGCGTACTGCGAGTCGACCGTTTTGGTCGATCTTCGCTGAGGCTTTTCGGAAGTGTTTTCGGGAAGAGTTGTTTTGCGTCGGTCGAGTTCGTGGACCTGCATACAACAGAAATGAGCAGCCCCCGTGCCGATGTTGGCGTTTGGGCGTTGGACGTTTGCTGCGCCGTTTTGTAGTCTAGTCCCATGAAGCCTCCGTTTACACTTGGCGTTGTTGGCCACTTCGGATTAGCTGTCCGTGACCCGAAGAAAAGCGCGAAATGGTTCCAGCGGGCTTTGGGATTGCGCAAAGAATTCGAGTTCGAAAATGGTGTCGCTGTCGGCAACGACAACGTCACGATCGCGTTGTTTAAAGGCAAACCGGCGCCCCAAACATTCGAGCATATGTCATTTCATTTACCGAATTTGCCGACGTTGCGAAAAGCGCTCGCGCATCTCAAGAAAGTCGGAGCCGATCTCGAAGACCCGGGCGACGAAATCGGCCCGGAGGGTCCCGGCTCGCCCCACATGGCTATCTGGTTCCACGATCCCGACGGCTATCGCTGGGAACTCAGCGTGCAGGGAGGCAAAAAGTAGCACGCACGTCTGCCGCCCGCTCTGGACTGAATGTTGGGTGTTGAGCGCTACGCGTTGGACGTTTGTTTTCGCTCATCCCTTCTGACGTTTAACTTATCACCTGTCACTTATCACTCGTTGCTTCGCCTGTGAGATCCCTGTTTCTCTTCGCTCCCGGCGCCGGGGCGCCTTCGTCGCATCCTTGGATGCAACGCTGGAAGAAACACCTCGAAGAGTTTGGCGACGTCGAAACGTTCGATTATCCCTATATGCGACAAAACCGGAAACGTCCCGATCCTCTGCCACAACTCATCGCCGCCCATCGACAAGCGCTGGCCGAAGCTCTAACAAAAACCGGTACAACTGCACCTATCATTTTGATCGGCAAAAGCATGGGTGGCCGTGTCGGCTGCCACGTCGCGCTTGAAGAAAAAGTGGATGGGCTCATTTGCCTTGGCTACCCGCTCTGCGCGATGGGCGACCGGACAAAGCTTCGCGATGAAGTCTTGCGCTCGTTGACGATACCGATCCTGTTTGTTCAAGGCACGCGCGATGCACTTTGTCCGTTCGATCTTCTCGAGCCCGTGCGCCAGGAAATGAAGGCCCCGAATTTTCTTCACGTCGTCGAAGGTGGCGATCATTCATTGCTGGTTCGTAAGAGTGACCTCGCCGCGGCCGGTGAAACCCAGGACGACGTCGATCACCGTGTCTTGGAAGCAATCGTTACTTTTGCAAACACGCAAGCTCTGTCATAGCCTTCAGGGACACCCCACGAAGGGAGAAAAAATATGGCTATGTATGTCAGTCTTCTTCAGTTTACCGAACGAGGTATCCGCAACGTCAAGGACTCGATCAAGCGAGCCGCCGCCGCAACCGCCGAGGCCGAGAAAATGGGCGTGAAGGTCACCGACTCGTTTTGGACAATGGGCGCATACGATGTGGTGCTGTTGCTAGACGCGCCTAATGACGAGACCATGAGCGCTTTTTCTCTCAAGATTGGCGCACTGGGCAACGTCAAGAGCCAGACCATGCGCGCCTTCAGCAGGAAAGAAATGGAAACGATTCTCGCGAAGGTCAAATAGCCGAACCGAGTCAGCGCGCGCGCCCCGGATTCATTAGCGGATTGAAGGCTGTCTAACCGCTGCCTGCCCGCCGCACGAACTGGAATACGCCGGCAAAGACGACGATCTTTAGGCCATCACCCGCGCTAGAACGAAACCGTCATATCCTTTGCTTCCCACGGTTTGAATTGCCGTCGCGCTGGCGCGTCCGTCCGCCGCGATGATGTCCAGCATTCGGCGCATGCCCTGGACATTGGCGTCGTTACTATCTGAATCCAGCAGCGCGCCTTTGCGCACTACGTTGTCGGCCACGATCAACGTGCCCGGCCGCGATAGTTTCATGGCCCACGCGAAGTAGTTCGGATAACCGGCCTTGTCCGCATCGATAAAAACAAAGTCGAAAGGCGCTGTCCTTTCCGAGAATAATTGCGCGAGCGCATCCGCAGCCGGTCCCACGCGAATCGTGACTAGTTTTTCCAGATTGGCCCGCGCTAGGTTCTTTCGCGCGACCTTAGCGTAGCTTGCTTCCAGTTCGAGCGAAATCAGACACCCCTCTGGCGGCAACGCGCGCGCCAGCCAGATCGTGCTGTAGCCGCCCAGCGTTCCCATTTCCAGAATGCGACGCGCACCCTGGGTTTGCGCCAGCAGTTGCAGCAGTCTTCCCTGATTCGCCGAAACTTGGATCGCCGGCAACCCTGCGTCCGCGCTCGCCCGCAACGCCGCCTCGACCACCGGATCAGATGTCCCGAGTTTATTCGAGAGAAACTCGTCCACCCTGTTCCAGAGTTCTTCGTTCATTTTTGTTGAGTCACTGCTCACGCGACTCACTCAACAATCAACCTCACGCCGCTGTCGCTCCGCCGGGAACAAGATTCTCGAGTCCTTCGAAGTTGAGTTTCTTTCGCAGCTCGCGCCGGAGCAGCAGAAGATTAATGCACATCTGAACGACCTGTGATGCGACCGACAGATACCACACATGCTTGATCTCAAATCCGGGCGTGCGCGAAATGAGTACTGCCGGCAGAGCAAAGAGAAGCAGCCGCGCCGTCGAGCTGACCAGCGGTGGCCAGGTATTGCCGATTCCCTGAAACACGCTTGAAGTCGTAAAAACAATTCCCGCGGCCACAAAATTGAAGGAGACGATTCTTAAATAATCGCCACCGAATGCAATCACCCGCGGGTCATTTGAAAAGAATCGAATCAGCGCGGCGGGCGCTAGCCAGACGATGAAAGTGAGAACGAGCATCATTACCGCCGCGATCCCGATTCCGGCATAAACGGAATGGCGGACGCGATCGGCGCGGCGACCGCCAAAGTTTTGTCCGACCACGGGAGCAACGGCGAAGCTCAGGGCCACTACCGGCAAGAAGAGCGCTTGCATCACACGCGCGCCCACTCCAAATCCCGCTTGGGCTGCCGGCCCAAAGCCGCGAATGATCCCGTAAACAATCATGATATAGACGAAGAGCAGCACAAACTCACTGCCCGCAGGCACGCCGATGTGAAGCATCTTTGTCCAGATTTTCAAACGCGGCCGGAAAAGCGGAAAGCGAAACCGCAGGTATTGATATTTTTTCTCGAAATAGATCACCATCAGTACGTCGGCGATCAGGATGGAGATGAAAGTGGCGAGCGCTGCGCCGCTGACTCCGAGCCTCGGCCAAGGCCCGATCCCAAAAATCAGCAAAGGCGCCAGGATGATATTGAGCACTACGCTGAGGACCTGCAATCCGACGGTGGGCTTGATGATTCCGGTCGCGCGCAACGCCGAACCCAACGCGACCAGCGGAAACTGGAGCGCGAGTGCGGGAATGAACCAGAGTAAGTAACTCTTTGCCAACGTCGCCGTCGCTGCATCGGCGCTTAGCGCTTCGCAATACGGATTCCGCAACAGAAACCCGAAAACGCCGAGAGCTAACGCAACCAAGATCGACATGACGAAAGATTGATTGAAGACCAGCTCGGCTTGAGGCTGGTCCTTTTTGCCCGCGGCGTGCGAGATGAGGGTTGTCGTTCCCACACCCAGCATTTGCGTCAGCGCCAGAACGATCATCATCAGATTCCCGGCCACACCCACTGCCGCGATCGCCTCCTTGCCGAGGTGCCCCACCCAATAAAGATCGGCCAGCAAGTACAGCGTTTGCACCACCATGCTCACCGCCATAAACGCTGACATGTGCAGCAGATGCCGGGTCACAGATCCTTGGGTCAAATCTTTCATTTAGTTCGCAGCTAGTTGTAGCCGCTGCCGCTGGCTGTAGCAATGCTATCCGTGCGCTCACTAGAAAATTCTCTTGGCTAAATTAAACATCCTTCGCTCCGTCTTCTTTTTCTTAATTCGACGTTGGACGTTGAGCGTTGGGCGTTTGCTCTCTTCCCCTCTGCTATCAGCCCTCAATTCTCGCCATTAACCGCCTGCAAGATCGACATCCAGCCAGATCGACAGCAAGCTTGTGCAACCGCATGCCTAAACCAGTCTCAGTTCGTTCCGGTCAGGTCGAGTTCCTCAAAGTCAACGCTGGGCGTGTCGAGTGGCGTGACGCCTATCAATGGCTACTTGGTTTGACCTGGCCCCAGTTCGCCGCGTTCGTCGCCACAGTTTACGTCCTGCTTAACCTGATCTTCGCGGCGCTCTTTATGATCGGCAGGAACAGCATCGCCGGACTAAGGCCCGGTTCATTTCTCGACTCGTTCTTTTTCAGCGTCCAAACCTTGGCCACCGTCGGGTACGGCCATTGGTATCCGCAAACACTCTACGGCCACATCGTCACGACCATCGAGATCATGAGCGGAGTGTTTCTCCTTGCCGTCATGACCGGTCTCATCTTCGTTCGATTCTCGCGACCAATTGCGCGCATCCTGTTCAGTAAATCGGCCGTCATCGGGCCCTTGAACGGCCGGCCTACCCTGATGGTGCGCATCGGCAATATGCGTCACCACAGCTTGGTCGAGACCGAGTTTCGCATCATGTTGCATCGCGATGAGCCGCTCGTCGAAGGCGGAGATTTTCGCTATTTTTATAATCTCAAACTCCAGTTCGACCGGCTGGCCTTGTTTCCCGCCGCACTCACTTTGCGTCACGTCATCGACGAACAAAGTCCGCTTTTTGGCGCAACTCCCGAAACGCTCGAGTCGGCCCGCGCCATCCTGGTCGTATCTGTCGTTGGCATCGATCCAGTCATTCTCGCATCTGTCCAAACTCAGCAAGATTACCTGTGGCGAGATATCCAGTTCGGCCAGCGCTTCGTCGAGATGTACACACCGAGTGGCGACGGACAGCTTACGGTCGATTACGGTCGCATCCACGAGACCGAACCAAGGCCATTGTAGTCGCCCGCTCGCCTTCTTCTACCTTCATACTTTCTGCGCATGGCAAAGCGAAAGCACTATCTCTTCGTTTGCATCAATCGCCGGTCCGACGACAACCCGAAGGGATGCTGCGCCGCGAAAGGCTCGGAAGAAGTCTACAAAGCTTTGAAAGCCGAGGTGGCCGCGCGCGGACTCGCTCAACGCGAAGCGCGCGTTTGCACATCGAGTTGTCTCGATCAATGCGCGACCGGCGTCACCGTTTTAGTTGAGCCCGACCACTTCTTTTACGGGTACGTCACGGTCGCGGACGTACCGAAAATTGTGGACGGACTCGTGAGCGGCCAGCGTTTTGAAGGGCTTGTGCTACCTGGGCATGAGCTGTAGCGGCCCGCCGTTAGCTGCGGTCTAGATGCGCGGGAAAGACTTTGCCGTAGTTAGCGATAGCGGCGATCTAGACCGCTCGAGTTTTGATATTGATTTCCGACGTGAGCGTCTGATGGACCGGGCAGCGGTCGGCGATTTCCATTAGCTTGGACCGCTGTTCGGTCGTGAGCGAGCCCGTGAGTTGAATCTCCCGCTCGATCCGATCGATCTTCCCCACCTTGGTCTCGCAGTCGGCGCAATCGGCCGCGTGAATTTTCGAGTGGTGCAGGGAGACCGTAACACTCTCGAGGAGCCACCCCTTTCGTCGCGCATAGAGCGAGATCGTCATCGACGTGCAGGCGCCGAGCGCGGCGAGAAGAAAATCGTACGGAGACGGCCCCGTATCTGTTCCGCCGAAAGAGACCGGTTCATCGCCTTTGAGACGATGCGGGCCGATTTCAACTTCCTGGGCAAACCCAGCCGCACCACCGCGGACGATTACGTGCGGAGAACCTTCATCGATGTTCGCTTCGCTCCCTGGCATCTACTGCTTTTTGGCTTTCGATTCCTCTTTGTCCGGACGATCGCCTTCTTTTGTGGCGTCCTGCTCACTCATGTACTTCCCATGCTTGGTTCTACCATACCATCTTGAGCCTTGTTGGTGATAAACATGAGTCTCCGTGTTCACCCATACCATGCCTGGTCCGCCGCCGGCGGCTGGAGTGCCGGTGGGCTCAACACGGTTCGTCGGTTTCGCGGTGGTTGAACTGCTGACTGCGGAGGTTGCCGCCACAGGTGAAGTTGCGGGCGTCGGAGACACCGGTTTGAGGGAAAACCAGGGATGCTTGGCTGGAGTGGGGGATGCGGCGACAGGAGATTCGGCTGCGGCCGCGGTTGCTGCCGGAGAGGCCTCCTGTTTTTTGGAATGCTTATGCTTGGCAGCGCTCGCAGACGCTTCCGGACTTGCCGTCGGCGTTGGACTTTGGGCTATCAATGTAGCGGCGGAAAATGCCGTTAGTGCGATTATCAGACCGATATGCTTGTTCATGGCTCAGATTAAGGACAGCCGTCGGCTCACTGCAATGCCAAAAAATGACCGAGAGACGGCGGAGCGGACCTCTTGAGCGTAGAGGGCCCGCCCACCATCGAAGAAACAAATAACGATTTGGACTAGGGCTTCTTTGCCGCTTTGTCAGCTTTCGCTTCCACCTGCGTGGCAGTCATGGTGTAAGTGATCGTCACCTTTGCGCCGACTTTTAGATCACCGGTCACTTTCGTGCTCGAATCGCGCGCAATCTCCCAGCGGTCCTTTCCCTTCTGAACCGCGATCATGCTGTCATTCATTTCCAGGATCGGTCCAGTTACCTGATAAGTCTTGGGGCTGGCTGCCAGGGCCAGGCCGCTAAATGCGAAGCTTCCCGCTACAAACATGCTGAACAAGGTTGTTAATTTCATGGTGAAGCCCATTGAACGGAACCCGCGCTTTTTTCGCAAGTCTTTTGAAACGATGGCATTCAAGTCAGCACGAAAACTCGGTGTGGGCGAATTTGCTTGTCGGGCAGCCAGCGAAGTCACAGGGTGGGCGACGCTATGGATGAATTAATCAATCTCGTTGTGCGGAAAACCGGTATCAGTCAAGATGATGCTCGAAAAGCTGTTGAAGTCATAGTAAATGCGCTGAAAAGCAAACTGCCAGCGCCGGTCGCTGGGCATCTTGACGCTTTTCTAAGCGGTGGAGTGACGTCCCTCGAAGCAGAAGCCGGCGAAATGCTAGAGGGCAAACTCGGTGGCTTGTTCGGCGGCAAAACCTGACGGCTGACGCCCTGTCTGACCTCTGCTTGCCGCCCCCGCCAGCTCGCCGACATTTTCGGAGTAATATTGATCTAGGCGGGACTTCCGGATCTCTTTCTTGCGATTGGCGATCTTGATCAAGGTCGAGGTTGTCGCAAGTGAACGGGTCGGTGGGGCCGGGGCCTGCTCGTGTGTTGCTCCTGGTGCCGCGTCGGCCGCTGCGCCGTTGCGGGCGGATCCTGAACTTTCATGATCTCGAACGTCCGAAAGAGCGGGGCCAGATCAATCACGTCGTTCGCGGCTGATCTCAACATGTTCCCGAGATTTGCGGCGACCGACGCAACTTCCACGCGGATCCCGTGTCGGCGCAGCTTAATGGCGAGATAAGCGAAATCGGCGTCGCCAGTTACAAGAATCACAACATCGGGCCGCATCTCGATGGAAAGCTCGAGCGCGTCGATCGCCATCATCACATCCACGTTCGCCTTGTAATGACCTTCTTCGGCCGGCGCCCCATCTTTGGTCACGACCATGAATCCATTGGACCGCAGCCAATGCATGAACTTGTTTTTCTTGTCCCGCTCGTCCTGCCAGGCGGGAATGGCCGGCGGCAATCCGGCGTAGACCACCATCTCGATCAGATCACGTCCGGTGCCCGGGCCGGCCAAAAAATTGCGGAGCTTCAACCAATCGAGTCCGCGTCCCGCGGTCCGCACGGAACTTCCGACGTTCGATTCGTCCACCAGGACCAACACTCGGGAACGAAGGTGAATATCTAAATCTTTCTTTCGCATCGTTGGATCGGCAATGAACTATGTTCGCACGCGATTGGCGAGTACAAGATTCTCGGCGTTCTACTTTCTAATTTCGCCGTTCTTCCCTGCTTTCTTCGTTCCTTTGCTTCCCACGCCAAAGGTTTCGCGGGAAGGGCACCTTCTAGTGCTTCGGCGCGGCGTAAATGAGGTGCCTTACTTTTGGTTCTTTCAATATGTAGCTGCTGATTCGTTCTTCGAGCGCATGGTCGGCCCGGGTGAAGCGTTCGTGCTGGCGCAAGTGTTCCGCCCATGAGGGCGCGATGAAAGTCTCCACAAAGAGGTCCGGATGTTCGGTGTCGCGATAGATTCCCCAGCGCGATGCTCCATCGCGACGGCGGATTCGTTCATAACGATGCATCGCCTTCAGGAAATCGGAAGCATGGTCGCGATCTACAACGTATTCGACCGTCACAAGCACGGGACCTGATTCGAGGCCCAACTCCAGATCATCCGGGATCACCGGCATGCGCCAATGGTTCCATGGCGTTACATCCGCCGTCGTGTCCGGCAGTCTCCACACCAATCCGAGTCCGGTTGTCGCGATCGCTCCAAGGCCCGCCCACATCAGCGCGATCGGGACGCCGGCATGTTGGGCGAGCGCGCCCCACACCGCGCTTCCGGCGGCCATCCCACCTTGAAACACCAACATGAACACAGCGAGAACACGAGCGCGGACCCAATCGGGGGCAAGCTTTTGCACCAATGCACTCACCAGCGATATAAAGTCGATCCAGGCAGCCCCGCCTATGAGCATAATGACACTCAACGCCGGTAGATTACGCGAAATGCTGACGGCAATCGTCGCGATGCCCAGAATTGCCACGCCGGCTGAGGCTACAGTTTCTGTCGACCATCGGGCGCGTGCCGGTTGCAAGACGAATGCCCCAAGGACCGCACCAGCTCCGAAACAGCCGAGCAGCAGGCCAAACGCAATCGGACTTTGGCTCACGTTATGGGCCACCGTCGGCAAGAGCGCCAGCAACGCACTGGCGAAGAACATGACTGCGCCCGCCCGGATTATTAAAGCCCGAACCGCCGTTGAGTAGCGGACATATCGCAACGCGGCCATCGTTGCGCCGATCACTCTTTCCGCTGGCGCGGTTCGTTTCCGATGAGGCCGCTTCCAGCGCGCCACCACAAAAATCACGCCGATAAACGATGCTGCGTTGACCACGAACGCAGTTCCGACCCCGAAGGCGGCGATGAGCACTCCAGCCAGACCCGGTCCGATCGCGCGCGCCAGATTGAACTCAATTCCGTTGAGCGCGGATGCTGCCTCTAAATCCTCTGTCGCGACCAGCTCGGGCAAGACAGCCCGCCACGTCGGTGTCTCAAATGCATCTCCCGCGGACAACGCAAACGTCAGAGCGAGCAGCAGCCACGGCGAAATGAATCCCGTGATCACGAGTGCAGCCAGTGTGATTGCTACGAATGCCATCCAGATCTCTGTAAAAAGAATCAGCTTGCGGCGATCACAGATGTCGCCCAGCGCACCTGCGGGCAAAGCGAATAGGAAGAACGGCAACGCCGACGCGGTTTGGGTGAGCGCGACATACATCGGTCCGGCCTGGAGTGACACCATCAACCAAGCCGCTCCGACGCTTTGCATGAATGTGCCAACGTCGGAAAAGATGTCGGCGATCAACAAGTCACGGAAGGTCGGTCCCCGTAGCGGTCGCCAGACACTGGCCGCGGTGCTGGCACGGTGTTCCGCTGTCGGAGGATGGGAGGGCGTCGGCTCCATTGGATAAATCTCTCGCGCATTTTTTCAAATTTTCGCGAGGGATGTAAACCCAAGATTGAAAAGCAAGCTTCTCAGTTTTCGCCTCTCAACTCTCAACCCTGTTCCTACACACTGCGGTCTGGCGACCCGGATCCTTTCCGTTTGAACAAACGTTCGGCGAGGTGCTCGACCGGGCGACCGAACGCCAGCGCGATTACAGTTAGACCAAGAGCAATTCCGAGAACCGGCCAATTGCCGAGACCACAGGCAGTTCCAAGCACGGCGCAGATCCAGACGGTCGCTGCGGTCGTGAGGCCAGTCACATGACCATTGGGATCGCGCAGAATTACGCCCGCGCCCAGGAAACCGATCCCGGTGAGGATACCTTGCAAGACTCTTCCGATCGCATTTGGATCTATCGATTTCGATTCGCCCGGAAACCCCAGCGAGACGATTGTGGCCACGGCGGCTCCGAGGCTGACCAAAGCGTGGGTGCGCAAGCCGGCCGGTTTGCCATGCAGTTCGCGGTTTAAACCGAGTGCGCTTCCAAGTATAAGCGCCGCGCCCAGCCGCACCGCGATTTCGCCGTTTCCACTCAGCACAACACGATGCATTAATCACGGACTCCAGCTCGAAGGCAAGCTTGTATTGATCGCTCGAAGCGACCAAAGCACACGCCGCCGGATTTTAGCTTGCGCCGGACGCTACCGGTGGCTGGACAAGGTTGATCTTTGGAGAACAAGATGATCCGCTTCCCACGCTGCGGTGAATATGTAGGTGCGGCCCGACCGTACGGTTACACGCACTGACGTCGGCCGGCGAGACTCGGTGTTTGGCAGGGCAAGCACGGTCAAACACATGACGCCCAGCCGACACGAAACCGTCATAACGATGGTCCCGTAGGATATCCGCGACTTCTCTACCATCGACCGACAGATGGACGACGAGTTCAGTTCCAAAGTTCGGCGCTCTTTGCACGATCAGGCGAGCGCCTTTGTCGCTAGTGCGCGCCTGGGTCTCAGTGCCGCTGACGAGGAATGCGCAAGCGAAAGCAAAAATCAGAAAGAGCCTGCTGGTGGAGTTATGTCTTGAGTTCATCTTCCAAGTTAGCTCCAGGCCAGTTTTTGCTAACGACCTTCGTTGTCCCTCTTGCACCTTCTTGATGGCTGGCTGTGGACCTTGACCGAGCGAGAGATCCTCGCCGCGTGGGAGAAGAAGAAAGAAAGTTGAGCATCCTCTGGCGCAATAGCGCTCGCACGATTTCCGCTTCAACGATTCATCAATTCAACAACTCTGGACGCAACCCCATTTCCACATTCCAGTGACTTCTCAGCTTGTCGGATGCGTTGCACCGAGGCAAGGTTTGCTCCGCAAATCATGAACACCGACAGCAAAGATTTTCTCAAACAACTCGTCGAGACGCCGAGCCCGTCCGGTTACGAGCACGATGTGCAGAAGCTCGTGCGCGAGCGGATTCGGCCGTGGTGCAACAGCGTGCGGACCGATGTCATGGGCAATGTGTTTGGCATTCGCAATCCCGAAGGCAAACCGCGCATCATGCTCGCCGGACACTGCGATCAGATCGGGTTTATTGTGCAATACATCACGGACGAAGGATTCTTGCACATCGAGCCAATCGGCGGCGTCGATCCCGTCGTGGCGACATCGCAGCGTGTCTCGATTATGACGCGCCGCGGTCTTGTACCAGGAGTAATGGGCCGCAAAGCGATCCACCTGATGGACGACGAGGACAAAAAGAAAGTCCCAAAGATTCACGACCTTTACATCGACATCGGCGCAATGAGCAAAGAGGACGCGCTCAAGATTGTTTCGATCGGGGACGCTGGAATTTTCCTCCAGCCTTACGTCGATCTCGCGAACCGACGTGCCGTCTCCATGGCGTTCGACAACAAAATGGGTACCTGGATCGTAACCGAAACGCTGCGACTGCTTCACCGTCGCCAGTTTGGCGCGTGCGTTATCGGTGTCTCGACCGTGCAGGAAGAAATCGGGTTGCGTGGCGCGACCGCGAGCGCATTCTCGAGCGAAGCGGACGTGGGCATTGCCCTCGACGTCGCCCACGGCACTGACACGCCTGGCATCGAGAAAAAGCGGGCCGGGGATTTCCACATTGGCAAAGGGCCGATGATCTTTCGCGGTGCGAACATAAACCCACGCGTGTTTGATTTGCTCCTCTCCGCGGCCAAAGAGAAAAAGATTCCTTATCAAGTTGCCTCGGCCGCGCGCGGCACCGGCACCGACGCCAATCCGATGCAGCTGTCCCGCGGCGGGATGGCCACCGGTCTGCTTTCCGTGCCGCTGCGTTACATGCACACGCCTAACGAACTGTTGTCGCTTGAAGATCTCGAAAATACGGCGCGCCTGCTCGCCGCCTTTTGTACAAGTCTAAAGAGGGACCAGGAT
>Ga0207099_1050_pt1 | contig 25379 bp, 18 predicted proteins | sample Alteio_BWMinHeat_85_FD_153521 | JGI IMG/M metagenome (GOLD analysis project Ga0207099, IMG submission 153521) | Enriched cells from forest soil in Barre Woods Harvard Forest LTER site, Petersham, Massachusetts, United States -... | ecosystem: Environmental > Terrestrial > Soil > Temperate forest >... | reverse complement strand
TTGGAAGAAAAGGTGTTAGAATTCGCGTTTTCGTATAGAGTTTTTAAACTAAGAGGAAGAAACCAATGGCAGCAAGTATTGAAGATCGCGTTAAAAAAATTGTGATTGAACAATTGGGTGTAAAAGATGAAGAAGTAAAGCCAAGCTCATCTTTTGTAGATGATTTAGGTGCTGATTCACTCGATACCGTTGAACTGGTAATGGCTTTGGAAGAAGAATTTGATATCGAAATCAAAGATGATGAAGCTGAAAAAATCACGACTGTTCAATTGGCAGTTGATTTCATCAAGGCACGTGCTGCATGAACAAAAGACGCGTTGTTGTAACGGGATTAGGGATGTTAAGTCCCTTAGGCAATAATGTTGAAGATACATGGAATGCGCTGGTTGCGGGAAAAAGTGGTGTTGGTTTAATTACGCGATTTGATGCGTCCTCTTTTCCGACGCATATTGCCGCAGAAGTTAAAAATTTTGATCCAATGCTTTCAGTTGATGTTAAAGAAGCGCGTCGTTTGGATACGTTCGTGCTTTTTGCAGCAGAAGCTGCAAGACAAGCGATGTTGGATGCTGGATTAACGATTACAGATGAAATGGCTCCGCGCGCAGGTTGCGCTATTGGTGCAGGTATTGGCGGTTTGTTGCATATCGAAAAAAATCGTGACGCCTTTGTTGAAGGCGGCGCTCGTAAAATTTCCCCCTTTTTTATTATCGGCTGTATTGTGAATATGGCGCCCGGCATAGTGTCGATGAAACACAATTTGCAAGGTCCTAATATTTCTATTGTGACGGCTTGCACAACGGGTTCTCACAATATTGGTGAAGCAGCACGAATGATTGCCTATGGTGATGCTGATGTGATGGTTGTGGGTGGTGCGGAAATGGTGACCACCGAATTGGGTGTAGGTGGTTTTAATGTGATTAAAGCATTGTCCACGCGCAACGATGACCCCACAAAAGCGAGCCGTCCTTGGGATCGGGATCGCGATGGATTTGTATTAGGGGAAGGTGCGGGCATTTTAATATTAGAAGAACTCGAATTTGCCAAAAAACGGGGTGCACGTATTTACGCAGAATTAGCGGGTTTTGGAATGAGTGCGGATGCCTATCACACGACAGCCCCTGAGCCGAATGCGCGTGGCACATCACAATCTATTATTAATGCATTAAATGATGCAAAAATTTCTGCGACAGAAGTGGATTATGTCAATGCGCACGGCACATCGACACAAGCAGCAGATCATTTAGAAGTGTTGGCACTTAAAAAAGCGTTTGGTGATCATGCGTATCATTGTATGATGAGCTCAACAAAATCGATGACGGGACATTTACTCGGTGCGGCAGGTGCAGTCGAAGCTATTTTTTCCATTTTAGCGATTCGTGATCAAGTAGCCCCTCCTACTATTAATCTTGATAATCCTGATGAAGGCTGCGATATTGATTTGGTACCGCACACTGCGCGTCCTGCAAAAATTAATTGTGTGTTATCCAATTCATTTGGATTTGGCGGCACGAATGGTACATTGATTTTTAAGAAATATTCGTAGAGACGTCGATTTATCGCGTCTCAAACGCTGTCGCGTCCTATGGAACCCGAGCACAATGACCAAACACAAACTCCTCACCACATTATTAATCATAATCGCTTTCGTTTTCCTAGCACTTTCCAGTCTCACCTATCAATTCTTCCGGGTCCCATTGGTAAAAAAAAATGAACCAACATCTGTTAAAGTTTATCCTGGTCAAGATGTTAATGTTTTAGTAGCACATTTGTACGATAGAAAAATTATTTTATATCCGAACTTTTTTACGTGGTTAGTGACCATCACCAGTAATCGTTTTCAATTTCGTTATGGTGAATATCAAATAAAATATCCGATGACGGCATGGAAATTATTAAAACACATGAAAGCAGGAACGGGTTTGGTAAAACACCGTTTGACGATCGTGGAAGGATGGACGTTTTCAGATATTCGCGCTGCCTTGTTAAAAGATGCCGACTTAAATCAAACATTAATTAATCAACCGAATCAAATGGTATTACAAAAATTAAACGCGCCAGAGCAACACATTGAAGGATTATTTTATCCGAACACATATTTTTTCACATGGGGAAATACCGATCTTTCGGTATTAAAAACAGCGTATCGAAAAATGCAGAAAATATTACAAACTGATTGGGCAAGCAGAGCACCTAATTTACCTTATCAAAATGCCTATCAAGCATTAATTGTGGCGTCATTAATTGAAAAAGAAACAGCAGTGCCTGCAGAAAAACCCTTGATTGCCAGTGTGATTGTTAATCGTTTGGCAAAAAATATGCGTTTACAAATTGATCCGACAGTACAATATGGTGCAAATCAAAATTTTAATAATCCCATTACGAAAAAAGAATTAGCAACTAAAACACCTTATAATACGTATTTAAGTGATGGCTTACCACCAACGCCGATTTGTGTGCCAAGCGAATCATCCATACAAGCGGCATTACATCCTGCAACAACCGATTATTTATATTATGTCGCAACTGGAAAAGGTGGCCATCATTTTTCTGCAACCTATGCGCAGCATTTGCAGCAAGTGCAGGAGTATCGTAATAAAATCAGCTCAGAGCCCAGAGCGTCAGCGAGCGGAAACAACGAAGCGAATAATTGAATTCCACGACACAAATTAATTAAGGAGTAGACTTTTGTCACACTCATTCTTCATCACCCTCGAAGGCTGCGAAGGCGTCGGCAAAAGCACCGCATTATCTTATATAAAAAACTATCTAAGCGAAAAAAATATTAATTTCATTGTCACACGCGAACCCGGCGGTACGGGAGTTGCAGAAGCACTTCGAAAAATTTTACTGCATCATGATGATGAAACCATTTTACCGATAACAGAATTATTATTAATTTTTGCAGCCAGAGCACAACATATTGCGCATGTGATTAAACCTGCATTAGAAGCCAAGCAGTGGGTTATTTCCGATAGATTCACCGATGCGAGTTTTGCCTATCAAGGTGGCGGACGAAAAATGTCGATGGATCAATTGCATATATTATCAGATTGGGTGCAAGGCGATTTACAACCTAATTTAACATTATTATTTGATGCGCCAGTTGAAATTGGATTGTCACGTATGACTGTGCGCGGCGCAACAGACCGAATCGAAAAAGAAAAAGCAGATTTCTTTGAACGCGTTCGCGCGGTTTATTTAGCGCGTGCAAACCAATTTCCTGAACGATTTAAAATTATCGACGCAACGCAATCGTTCGAATCCGTACAAAAACAAATAGAGCAAGCATTAAAACAGATAACCCCCTTTGAAAAAGTATGACCTACCCTTGGCAACAAAAACAAGCTGACTTACTCCACAATGCATTTTCGCAAAATCGCTTATCGCATGCATATTTATTGTCAGGCGTTTCAGGTTTGGGAAAAACTGATTTTGCGCGGGAATTTGCGGGGTTTTTATTGTGCGAGCGTGCTGTAGAGACGCGATTTATCGCGTCTCAGGTATCATGCGGTATTTGTCGCAATTGCAAGCAATTCTCCGCTAACACGCACCCCGATTTTATATTTATCACTCCGGAAGAAAAATCCAACATAATTAAAATCGATCAAATCCGCGCACTCTCCGAAAAAATTTCACGAACATCGCACGCTGGTGGCTATCAAGTGGTTATTATTTCCCCTGCCGACGCAATGCCAGTGCAAGCGGCGAATGCCTTATTAAAAACACTGGAAGAACCCAATGGTAAAGTGATTATTTTTTTAATTGATGATCAAAAACAACTATTACCCGCAACCATTATCAGCCGCTGTCAAAAAATAAATTTTTCAGCGGACGAAAAAAACGCCTTAAATTGGCTGAAAAAAACAATGCCAGCAGAAAAAAATATCGAAATATTATTTCGATTATCCGGCAACGCGCCGTTAAAAGTAAAAAAATTATCGGATAGTAATTATTTATCATTGCGCGATCAAATTTTAAATCATTTAGAGCAGATTATTTTGCGCCGCGCGAATCCAATTGCGCCGATCGCGAATTGGTTAAAGCAGGATATAAATTTAATATTAGAAATTGTGACGTTATTGAGTGTTGATATTTCTCGCATACAAAGTGGTGTTGACCGTAATTTTATTTTAAATAAAGATGTTTACGAAACGCTCTTGAAAATAGTAGAAAAATTGTCACCGATTCAATTACAAGAATTCATTGATCACTTAAATGAAAAAAAATTATTTTTATCTAGGAGCATTAATTTAAATGCGCAGTTGTGTTTAGAAAGTTTGTTCATCAAATTTTCAGTGGACTACTTTCAGAAGCGGGGGCGGTAGCCCTCGCGCTTACCTTGCGATGAAAATAATTCATTGCGAGTATCGCACGCGGCCTGCCGGCCCCGTTTTCGAGAGAAGTGCGTTGTGCGTATTAACATTAGCGAGGAATTATGTTCATCGACTCACATTGCCACCCTTACATGCTGGATTTAGCATCCTACGACAACAACTTCGATCGTTTCATGCTCGAAACAAAAGCCGCCGGAGTGGACGCAATGCTCTGCGTTGCCGTCGATATGATTACAGCAAAAAAAATGCGCTGACATAGCAGAAAAATATGAAAACGTTTATTGTTCCGTCGGTTCACACCCCAGTGAAAAAGAAGAAGATGATTTATCGATTGAAACATTATGTGAATTAACAAAACATCCCAAGGTGGTTGCCATGGGTGAAACAGGTTTAGATTATTATTACAATTCCGATAAATTGGAAGTGATGCGACAACGTTTTCGCGATCATATTACCGCTGCAAAATTAATGCGAAAACCTCTGATTATTCACACACGCAATGCTCGCGAAGATACATTAAAAATTATGCGTGCGGAAAAAGCAGATGAAATAGGTGGCGTGATGCACTGTTTTACAGAAAGCTTAGAAATGGCCAAGGCGTCATTAGATTTAAATTTTTATATTTCATTTTCAGGAATCATTACTTTTAAAAATGCGAAAGAATTAGTCGATGTTGCGTCCTATGTTCCCCTTGATAGAATATTAATAGAAACTGATTCTCCCTATTTGGCGCCCATGCCTTTTCGTGGAAAACAAAACGAGCCGAAATATGTTCGTTATGTTGCCGAAAAAATTGCAGAGATAAAGAATACTTCTGTTGAAGCAGTGGCAATTGCAACAAGCGACAATTTCCGAAGGTTATTTATAACGGGCACTTGATCATCTCCCCTTGGAGAAGGAGGTCGGTTTACGCTAGCAAACTGGGGGGATTTCCCTTGCTAACTCCTTGATCTTAAAATAAATTCGTCCATTTTCCGCGACATTTCACACTTTCTTAAGATTCAATCACTATACTTTCATGATAACTAATCGCCAGGGTTAAAACACTGACAAGGTTTATTATGCGTAATCAATTGATGGAAGAATTAGAAAAATTAAAAATTGATATTAATCCGGATATTGATATTTGGCAGCAGTATTATCAAGCATTCTTTTCAAATTCGGCTTTATTAGGCAATAGCCTTGCAGATGAAACTCTTACTGTTGATGCATCCCCGCTTAATCCTCGTATTCGCGCTCTGTTATTGGAAATGGGTGATGAACCCCTTATCGAATTATTTCGTTTTTTAGGCGATCATCAGGAATTTTTTGACGCCTATCCAGAGCAATTAGCTTACAGAAAGATACGGGTGACCTGTCACAGTAAGAAAACTGAAGATGCTGTAAATACTTTGGCTATTTTAGCGAATCATTTATCTGAAAAAAAATATTTCCCATTTGAAGAAATCATATTGAAAATGCCTAGTTTTGATCACGAGAATACGGATAAGGCTTTTGAAAAGTTGAAAGTGATTATGGACACTTTAAAATATTACCCACAGGTGAAAAAAATAAATATCCTTCATCAGGACTCAGATGAAAGTCAGGAATTAACGGTAGACCAGTACTTACAAATTACCCAAATTGTTCGTGAAAATGCGCGTACTGTTGCTTTTGGGTTTCATCATGTTACTGCCGAAAAAAAAATTGATTTGGATGAAAGACGAGATGCACGAAACCTTCTCGCAAATGAACTCAGTAAGAATATCCGAAATGCCAATATAGCACGCAGGCTTAATACGACACAAAAAGTGCCGGAATTAAAATCAAATAAAAATAAAAAAACCGTTCCATTTGTAGCCTTAAAATCAGATGGTGTCATTCGTGCAGTTAAATTAGGCAATGCAAAGAAAATGCTTTCGGTAGATATCGCTACACAAGTCGAACAACAACATCAGCTTCAAACGCAGGTACAGCAAGAAACACAGCAGGAAACACAAATTCAAGCGCAAGAACAAAATGAAATTAATGCTGATACAGCTCATTCTAATGCCAAACTGATAGATAGAAAAAAATATGTTGATTTAGCTAACAGAGAATCTGCCAATATTTTAAAGGCAGGAAAGCTTCAATGCACGACACTTGACGAAAATACGTTTAAATTGGCTAATCCCAATCCATCCCTTTACTTTCTTGAATTATGGGAAAAGTTTGTTGGAAAAAAAGAGTTGGAAAATAGTATTTGCTATTTAACTGAAACAGCAATGGCAAAAATACATGCGCTGCCGCAATATTTTTTGGGTGGCTTGAATTTTGATAATTTACCTCCAGGTTTTTTCATACAGCAACATACCGATAGAAAATATATTTTATGTTATGACGCAACAAAATTAATTGAAAATAAAAATCAATCAAAGTTAACACCCATCTTAAAATCAAGACCTCAATTCGAACCTTGGCTAGGTGATTGGCGTCAATTTTGCCCTGATGAATCTAATGTGAATATAGTGAGCACTTTTAATGGATTAACTGATAAGGACGGTGTTCCTGATTATCGTGGGCTTTCTACTGTTAAACTTCACTTGATTATGGAAGCATTAAATCCAACACTGTCTTCTGAAATTAAAGAAAATCATCATTGGTTTTTTGATAAATATATCCAACATAATGCAAGCTTTACGCTATCTGCATTCTTCGACATTCTTTATCGTGAAGGATGTGAAGGCCTTGATGCACTATTAAACTGCTTAAAAAAATTATACGGTAGGGATACTGGCTTATGTGATTCAATTGTAAACGATTTCATTGCCCATAATTTTCAGTCAAAAGAAAATAATAATTACAGCTTTGTAGGCGATTTAATCAGTGCTGAAAATCTATTACTGCTTGAAAAATTAGCTGATTTTACCGATGCACAAATTAATTGGTGGAAGCAAATTGCTAAATCTCAATTTCAAGCTGTTGGTTACGTTGATTTTTCTGCTTTGTTCAACGGATTTACCTATTTTTTAAGTCGATTACCGTCATCGGTTGTTTTACCTTATGAGTGTCCGATTGTGGGTGAAAATCCTTTGGTTCAATTGGATCGTTTATTAGGGCTATTAGGAAAAGTGGATGCAGCGCATTTAAATGAGCAAATGGATAATTTGACTTCTTATCTCTTTACTCAAAAAGAAAAGGATCTTCTCGACAGTAATATAAAAGAATTAGGTGAACGAATAGCTGGTTTTCAAAATACGATAAATTCCGTGATGCGCAGAATATTTAATGATGAAAAAGACACAAGAGACTATATCATTAGCCGTTTAAATGTAATTTCAGAATTAGTAAGACCGATAGCGGATGATAAAATACGCGAGCACCTTGACTTTTTAGATTCAGCACTAGGTGGAATGCGTTTTGAAGCTGACATAGAGACTATTCTTGAATCTTTAAATCAAATTGAAAAAAAAGTACACGAAATACAAACTATAGATTTAAGTTCTGAAGGGGCATGGTATGCCGCTCGTTGGGATAATTATCATTATTTTCATCCAAAAATGCATTTAGAGGCACAATCTGTCGATGCTGAAAAGAATTTTAAAGTGACTTTTCAGGATTTACTGGAGGTTGCGCGGGATGCTGATTATTTAGAAATGGAAATTTCTTTTCATCGTTTTGTTGGGCAAAGCGATCACATTGCCGCACCCTATCAAAAATACGTTGATCTGACGAATGACTTAAATAGACTGGATTTTCGCACTCATCACAAAACAATATTGCTTGCTTGTCTTGCTAAGGTGACAACAGGACCGCGTGGTAGTAAAGAATTTGATACAAAACCTTTATTTGATTTCCTTCAATTGGCATTAGGCAAATCAACTTCGTCTGCCCTTATTATCTTGCAAATTAGCCAGAAACTTGATCGCATGCCTAATAAACCCACCATTAGCGAGTTATGTGCCTTAATTGTGATTGCCTGCGAAACCAGTGCTACAGAAGACGTGACTACATTAACCTCGGAAAACCCTTCTGAAAAAGTATTGCAGTCTTGGAAATTGTGGCAACAGAACGAAAATCATTTAGGTGCAAATGACTTTTTATATTTGTATGAGGCATTAAGAAAAAAAGACAAAGAACAATTTGATCAATGGTCTCGTATTTCTGCACTATTAAAAAAGGGTGATCAAGATACCCAAAAAAGAGATGAATTAGTAGAATTGGTCGACGACCTAAAAAAACATTCCCATTATGAAATGATATTAAAAATACTGGCGACCATTCACATTGAAAAAACAGGTTCTGATAATTTACCAACACTAGATCAACTTATTTCACTTTTAAATAAGCGTAAATTAACCGACTCAGGCGATTTAACATCTGAGCAAGCCGTCTTTGCCTTTGTCACATCGGAACTGCCTGCCTGTGTATTTGATCGTGCTAGTAATGATGTAGCACCACTGGATGGCGAATTGTTGCGTGAACACATCGATGCTTTTAATGTGAAACTGGAAAGCTATGGTGCACCGCCTTTAGATGTTGATGAATTTGAGAAGGATCGTGCGGGTTATCTGTCTGGATTGTATGCTGGTTTAATGAAGAGGCTACCTGAATTTCTTTCAGCTAGAATGCAACAGGAAATGGATTCGCTACTTGTAAAAATGGCAATAAATCCTGCAAAACAAGCAATCAATAAACTTGTTTTCCCTGCCGTTACATCACTTTTTTTGGCCCCACTTGAAAAACACACTAAAGTATTTCCTGCATTAAATAAATTAAAGAATATTTATCCAGAACCGGCTGCTGTTACTGTCAATTCAGAAAAACTGATAGGGCTCGAGGAACTTCAAAACTATACAGCTTCTTTGGAAGGATTGTTTTCTGTCTTAGTTGACCTGAAAAAATCGTGGGGTGAAAAATTCAACGTCGATAATATTATTAATTCTCCCATTCAATATTCACCAAAGCAATTACAATCGATTTTTGAAGCAATCAAAAAGCAAAATTATTCATCTATACCGACCCAGTTATTAGAAACTATTTTTCCGAAAAAAGGACAATTACCAGAGGGCACTGATTTAGAGGGGCTCGCATTTCAAATCAGCAAGATTATTGCAATAGATGGTTTGTCACTAAAACAAAAATCACAAATGATTGCTTTGTTGAACAAGCAGGGCCCCAGTTCTTTAATTCATGATGTGGTCAATCATTTAGCTATCGTTAAAAATCAGCACGCTGCTATTCCGCAATCTTTTTTCACAGTTATGCTTAACGTACTCAATAATAAACATCCTGAAATAATTAAAAACATCAATGAACTACTGCTTCTCCCGTTTGAAAAAAATGATGCGATTTTAACTATTTTATTCAATACTTTTTCAAATGAGAGTTCGGATTTCTTTATACAATTTAAGAAGTCATATAAAAATACTCGCAATCTTCCCGATGAGGAAATAAAAAATGAAATGAGATTCGCTTTATTGCAGGATTTTGATTTTTTATTGAATGCCGTCAATAACTTTAATGATGCGGATAAAATTAAATTTCTGAAAATAATATCGTTTGGTTGTTTGCATAAAAATTATGATTTAACTGAAGATGTGCGTGATGGTTATTTCAAAATAATTAACAAACTCTCAACATTGTATCATGATGACAAAGGTCATTTTGATGCTATCGCTACATTGTACGATAAAATCCCTCGTCCTTCCTTGTCTTCATTGAAAAAATTAATTGAAGATAAAAGTTTTATTGAAAAGTATGAATTGGATCCTTCAGGTGAACGCTTAATCCCTGGAAAACTCCATCAGCAATTCAATATTGACAAAATACACGAACGTATTGATTCGATTCTTGATTTAGGACGTGATAAACAGGAAGGTCGCGCAGTTGCTTTATTTCATAATGACCGCGAAAAATTATATGACGCCATTGGCTATGTGACAGCAGTTGGAAAAGACTATCCGATAACTGTCCCTGGAATGCAGGAAGGAAAAGAAAAATATCAAAAGCCTGTTTTGCAATTAACACCTGGGGAAATAAAAGCGCTGATTCAACATTATCGTTCTGTCATCAGTGGAGAAATTTCTGTCTCTAAAAAAATGCTTTGGGTTGCGCAGTGTGAGTTGATGGCGTTATTGCGTGAAGCTTTGTATCGCACTCACCCTGAAAATGCCATGGCATACGATACGCAAATTGTCAGCGTATTAAATACCATGTTACACGGCGGGAATGTTTTTTCAGAAATTCGAACCGGTGAAGGTAAATCAATTATTACGGCAATGATGGCCGTAGCCAAATGGGCGCAAGGCGGTGCAATTGATGTCGCCAGCTCAAATATGGCATTGGCAAAACGTGATTGGGAAGAAAATAAAGATTTTTATGATTATTTGGGTATTGAAACAGGGCTTATTCATGCTTCATCGGAAAATAAAAAATATAAACACGATGGCATTCATTATTCTGATATTTCAGAATTAACGTTGTGGCAAGAACAACAATTATTGTTTGGTGAAAAATTACCAGATAAAGTGTCATTAATTGCAGATGAAGTTGATTTTAATGTTTTGGATAATACAACGCAATTTCGATATGCCACTTCATTAGATGAAGTATTCGATCCCCATTACAATCCTTATGAAAAATTGTATCCTAGCATTTTGAATTTTGTACGAAACGATAATTTGTTTCTCAAAGTGATGTGTTCTGCAAAACAAGATATTCTGAATTTAAAAAATTATATCTTAAGTGATTCTTGTACATTACCAAACTCGTTAAAAATGAAGATCATTAATCTACCTGAGTTAATATTAGATCGCTGGATTAATTCTGCTTATATTGCAACAAAATTAATTGCTGATGAAGATTATGTTATTCGGACGGGAAAAATAAATAAAAATGGTGAAGAAATTGAAACATCAGAAGCGCAAGTAAAAATCAATGGCCGAGCGAATCCACAATCTCGTTTCAGTGACGGGGTGCAACAATTTTTAAACACGCTGCTCAATGAAAAAATGGAAAAAGATAAACAATTTAAAAAACTATGCAATGGTAATCAATTTATTATTGAACCTGAAAAAACCTATTTAGCCAGTCGCAGTGCTAAAAACACAATTGATTATTATTTACGTTCTGAATCGGGTAAAAATCCCCGTGGTAATGTGATTGGGTTGACAGGAACCCTAGGCACATTTGAAGACAGAATGGAATTATTTAAAAATTACGCTGCAAAATTTTTTAGAATGCCACCGCATAAACCCTTATTGCGCGATCCTATGCCTCCCATGGTTGCAACGATTGACTTTTTTACTTCGCGCACACCAGAATTGATGCAACAGGCGCACTTTAATGCAATTTATAAGGATATTAAACGTGCACAAAAACTAGGACAAGCCATTTTAATTATTTGTGAAAGTGTTGCTTTTTCGGATGCTTTGAATAAATTTTTAATCGCAAAAAATAGCGATACAGAAAAATTACAATTGCATAATGGCGAGCAAATTGGCCAAGATGAAGCGTCTGTTACAAAAAAGGCTGGCGAGCCTGGCATGGTGACGATATCCACTTTAATGTTTGGACGCGGTACGGATATTAAATTAAAGGAACGCAATGGAAATGGTTTGCATGTCATCACAACCTATATTTCGGGTGAACGAGAATATGGCCAAAATATTGGACGTGCAGGTCGAAATGGTGCAAAAGGAAGTGACCAATTAATTATTGCTGAAAGTGAGTTTACAAAACGGGGTAAAAAAACGCCTTCTAGTATATCTGAATTAAAACTCGCTATTAAAGATATCCGAGAAGAAATTGATAAAAACAAAACAGCTGATCGCTTTGAAAGACAGTTGTATTCTGACGTGAAAGATCAATTTTTTAAACAATATACTCAGTTAAGCGCTGAACTCAAAAAACAATTTGAAGGTGATGCGGGTAGGGTTTGGAAAATAGCTTCTTATAGAAATCATGTGCAATGGGAAGGGTTTTTAAGATCAATTGATCAAAAATGGAATGATTTGTTAGCTGATTTGCGTAATGAAATGAAAGCTAAAATGAAAAGTAAAATTCAGGAAATAGCCAAACTGCCTCAATCAAAGCGTCGCCCTTTGCTTGATGCCTTGCCTCATGAAATGGCGAAATTGGAAAAAACAAAATTGCTTGAAAAAATAGAAATGCTAGTTAAGTTTGGAAATGAAAATTGGTCTGCTACGGTAGAAGATATCAAAACGCAAAGTCTTTCAGAGTTGACAAAAATTGCTCATGATGAAAGCAGTGATAGTGAATCCTTTTCTCCCATTTTGGGTGTTCCGCTGGCGTTTAATGTTACACCAGTTTCACACACATTGCCGGATGCGGTTGTTCTTGCGCAACCCTTAAATATGGTTATTTCTGCTGATAAATTAGCGGTACCCTTGAAACCAAGTGAAATGCAACCTCTGAATGCTTACCTGAAATGCGTTGAAAATTCCGAATTGAAAAAAACTGAAAAATATGAAGCGTTGCAAGCACAGTTACTGCAACGGAGCATCGATGCAATTCATAAAAGGAAACTATTCAAAAAAAATATTACGCCTAATTTAGAAAAAGGAGAAATTTATTATACTTTATTATACTTAGGTGAAGAACATTACCGTCTATCAAAATTAAATGCATGTAATTATGCGCAACAAAGGGCTATTTTTGAATTAATAAGGACTGTTGCTAGAAATGGCATTGTCAAGGATAAAGACCAAATTGTTGAGGCCTTAAGTAATATTAGGAGTGTTGCTTTTGATGACATTAAAAATAAAGAGCGAGGTGATTATTTACTGCGATTTATGGCATTCACAAAATTCGCTAAGGAATTAAACTTTGATATAGAGGTAACGTTAACACTTCCACCGCTGCCAGAAGAGTCAATGAACTCTGAAGATCTTGTTTGGGGATTAGTGTACGATTTTGCATCTAAGGCGATTCAAGACGATTATCTTTCAGCATTTGTATTTAAAAAATCTCAGGATCGTTTAGAGGCTGCAGAGAATTTCAAAAAAAGTTTAGTTGAAATTAATGAATCAGTAAAACTTAAAACTCATTCGGAAAAAATATCTGCACTTATTTCTTTATTACAAAAAACCACCCAATCTATTGCAGATTCCGATTTAACTGTCGATAAAACATCATTTTTTAAGCGTAATAAGAGTGGAAGTCGTTTGCAAACTACTCTTAACAATATAATGTCATTAGCACTGTCACGTATTCCTGCGCAAAAATTGACAGATGATAACCTATCAAAAATAAAGGAAGTGTTAGCTATTATTAATGGTCGTGCATCCTATTCTGAAATTGATTTACGATATCAGTTGCCCAGTAACGATGTGACAATAGACCATTTATTGGTTTTGCGTGATCGATTAAAAAAAGATATTGCGCAGTTAGAAATAAAAAAAGACAATTATTTTTGGAATCGTAATACAGCAGGTCTTTTGCATTTATTAAAAACAGCGTTCAAACAAATTGATATGCTTTGTATTTCCCATTCTTTAACAATTGAGAAGAAAAGTGTACGTGATAAATTAGTTTTGCAGCAGACATTGCAGGAAAATTTGCAGTTATTAGCCAGTGCGCCTGTTGCAAAAGATTACCTGGATCAACACCGCATCGATGTGATGGAGCGTCATTATGAGGCAGTGCGCGGTTTTCCGATAGCGATAAATGAAGCCCAAAAATTATTATTACAAAAAGCGATGTTTGAAATTGAACGCATCATGACGCCAAAAGAGGGGGATAGTGAATTTAGTTTTAAAAATGTTGCTTACGATGGTGAACATGTTCTTTTTATCGCTGACTTTTCACAAAATGGTGTGAAAAAAGAATTGCAAATAACTTTTGATCATTTCTATCCCGGCAGTGAGCGGGTGATTTGTTCTTTTGTTGCTGTAGAGACGCGATTTATCGCGTCTCCCGTGCCGCCTACCAAGACGCGATAAACAGATTATGCATGTTTAATACTTAAGAAAATACCCGGTAAACATAAAATAATTAATCCAGCAGCAAATACTTCGGCATAATGCAACACACTCCCAAATTGCAATAAACTCGGTGGAATGAATCCAATAATTAAGGTAGTACTGCAACTGAGTAATCCCAGTAAACACAGCACCCACTTTATAAACGTGCCACCCGGAATTTTAAAGGATTTTTTGATGTCTTTATGTTTGTAATGCAAAACCAATGCGCTTAAAAACATTAATATATACATCATGACATACATTTCTGTTGATAAATCCGTTAGTAACCAATAAATATCATTCATCGTTTTGAATAGGGTAAATCCCACGCAAACCAATGACACTAAAATCGCTTGCATCATTAATACATGTCCTGGCATGCCATGTTTATTATTTTTGGCTAAAAATTTGGGTAAGGTGCCTGTCAAGGCTGCTTGTTGTAAGCCTCTGGCAGGAGAAATAATCCAGTTAATCATTTCACCCACGCTCGCCAATACCACTAAAACACTCATGATAATGACAAGCCAATTTAAATGAAATGCATTGAGATAATATTCAAATGTTTGAAAAATACCCGTGGTTAATCCGATTTGTTTTTGCGGAATAACAAAGGCAATAGCGAGCGAGCCTACAATCATTGTTAATAAAATAACAGATGAGGCAATAATGACGCCAATAGGATAATTTCTTTGTGCGTTTTTGATATTTTTGACATTCACGGCTGCCAATTCCATGCCTAAAAAGGCCGTGATAATGGTTGTTAAGGAAATCCAGTCGTTGATATTTGAAAATTTAGGGATGATGGTGCTTAAATTCACGTGTATTTGAATTGCATGACCTTTCATTTGCCACATCACTGCTAATACAATCATCACGATTAATGGCAATACAAATCCCATGATCGTACAAATCGTTGCAAACCCAGCGGATAATGAAAAATTATTCAGTGATAAAAATGTTAAGCCCCAAAATACCGTCATAATAACAATAACGGCGAATAATTTATTGCTTGCCAATGAGGGATCTACTAAATAGGCAATACCGCCGGCAATAAAAGAAAGAATGCTAGGGTACCATGTTGCTGTATTAATCCATTGTAACCAAATACCAAAAAAAGCAACTTTTTCACCGAAGGCTTCTTTGATCCATTGATAAATACCGTTTTTTTCAGAATGATAGGATGTTAATTCTGCTGAAATTAAAGCGATCGGTAGTAAAAATGAGATGGCAGCAGCAATGAAAAAGAAAATCAATGAAGGGCCAAACATAGCGTTTGAGGGCATATTTCGTAAACTGTCGATTGAGCCCACGATAAACATGATGAGGACGAATAAGCCGATTTTTTTGGTGTTGTTCATGGTTTATTTTCCACTCGCTGACGCTTGGGGTTCTGAGCCGATTGATAGCTCGGGGCTCTGAGCTGAATATATTTGCCAATATACTTTAATTCATGCTATTTCTATAATGAATCATCCTCATTAAGTGAGCAAAATAAATGAGTTTACTGAGCCCGCAATTAATCGCTTTTATGGCCATCGTGAAGTATAAAACCGTTCATGGTGCGGCACAAACTATTCATCTCACGCAAACCGCTGTAACGCAACGTATTCGCGCGCTTGAAGCACAATTGAAAGTGACTTTGTTTATTCGCACGCGGCGCGGCATGGTGTTGACGCAAGAGGGTGAAGCGTTGCTGCGATATTGCCAAGCGGCAAAATCTTTGGAAGGCGAAGCCCTAGCGCATATTCAAGGCACAGGCACGGAAACGGAAGTGGCGTTAACGATCAGTGCACCGACGAGTTTAATGCGCGGCCGTATTTTACCGAGTTGTTTTCCGATCATGAAAAAATTTCCGAATCTATTATTGTATTTTAATGTGAATGACGTGGAAGAACGACATGAAACCTTGCGCGCGGGTTTGGCCGATTTGGTTGTTTTGCGCGAAGAAGATTTGCGTCCGGAAATGGAACATAAAACATTATATCCCGAAGAATATGTGTTGGTGTGTTCGGCGAAATGGAAAGGGCGTCGATTAAAAGAAATAATTCAAACGGAGCGTATTATTGATTTTGATGAAAATGATTCCGTGACCTTTGATTATTTAAAAAAATATGATTTATTTGATGAAGCGCGACACAGTCGTTATTTTGTCAATCATACGGAAAATTTAGCGTTTATGGTGATTCAGGGTATGGGTTATACGACACTCGCAAAAGAATTTGCAAAATCGTATGTCGATAATAATGAGTTAATTATTTTAAATCATGGAAAAACAGTTGAAATTGCGCGGGTGTTGGCGTGGTTTGATCGCCCTGAACCGCCGGATTATTTTTCAGCGATTGTGAAGGGGATTGTTTAAACCTTGTTTGTTTGGTTCTTGGGCGCTTCTTTTCGCAATGCAAATGTGTTGAGGACTGCTATTCCGGTTCTGTTTACTTTGCTGGATGTCCATTCGGGTTTGTCTCTGGTGTGTGAAAGTATCGCTAGTAATTTTTCATCGTTAGTTTTTATGCTTTTATAATAGTTGCTTTCAATGTAATTTGATCTGAATAAGGAAACTGTGTTTTCGCTTTTGAGTTGACGATATTGATATTCATACTGAGCAATAAAGTCTGATGCAGTGGTATTGTGCAGATGAATTTCTCCTTCGTGAGAATGGGGAGTACGAATTGCCTCGCATTTCACATTTTTAAAGATACATTTTGAAAAATTCGTTATGTAATTAATAGCAGCGTCAGTGAGTTTGGCTTCTGTGAGATTAGCGCCGTTAAAATTCGTGCCACGCAAACTAGCATTCTGAAAATCACAACCCGTTAAATCTTTTCCTGATAAATTTAATTCAGATAAATCAACGCCAGAGAAATTTTTATGACTTCCTTTATGAAGTGAATCAAACTGTATTTGACTCAATTTTGTGTTTTTAAAAAACGTTTTTTCACTAACGATTGTGTCAGTAAAATCACAATCGAGTAAATCTTTATCTGATAAATCCACTTCTGATAAATTAACACCTGAGAAATTTTTAAATCCTTGTGAAAAAAGAACGTCAAGTTGCGCCTGATTTAATGTAACACCTTTTAAAATTGCCCCCGAGAAATTTTTAAAGCCCCTTATAAAAAGCGGATCAAATTGATTTTGATCAAGCGTAATTCCATTCAAGGTAAATTCATCGGTAATGCTTCTAAAATCAATGCTATTTAAATCAGCCCCGGCAAAATTTTTAAGACCCTTGTTGCAAAGGAATTCAAATTGTTTTTGATTTAATGTAACGCCATTAAAAATACCATCAGAAAAATCCCTAAAGCTGTTTTCCCATAAAAAATCAAATCCATATTGTGAAAGCGGTTTTTTTTCATCCGCCATTTTTTCAAGACGGGTTATTGTTTTTGTTTTGTCAGTATCACTTAACAGAATTTTTTTAGACGTTCTCTTATTTTGAGAGTAGCCCTGAATCATTTCGCCCTCTGTCTCTTGGGCTTTTCCTAAGCTACTGGTGTCCGTATTTTCGAAATGCTTACTTGTATCTCTTATTTCATTTATACATGTCGGTGTTTTGCTTAGTATTGTTACTGTTTGTATTGTGCCCTGACAGTTTGAATGACCATGGCAATTAATCGCCCTTGCTTTCCATCCACTTGTTGGCCAGGTGTATTCTGACCTTGGTTCTTTTTTTGGTTTTTCGTTATTATCATACACTACTTTCACGCGAGACCAACTGAATGTGGTTAAGGGTGTTATATCCGTAATTTTATTGCCATTGTCGTGTGGCGCCCTTTTTATTTTTCTATCTAAATTACGCAGGATATTACGTTCAGACGCTATTGCTTCATTGATTTCACCCAATGCGAGTTTAAGTGAAAATTGGCTATTGATTTGATCAAGTGTGTTGCAAAATGCTTCGATGGTTTCATCTTTATATTCAATACCTAAAAAAATCGCCATGTCTTCGATGGCTTCAAAATCAACTGGCGCATGTGTGTAAAAAATAATATCTTCATTGGGTTCTTCGCCATAAACATCATATGAAATTAATTTTAAATCAGGCTTATGATTTTTTTCAGTCAGTCGTTTTATTTCAGATTCATCAACGATATTGTTGCTGAGTAAAATGCTAAGGCCAGCTTGTGAAGTTGCTTGAGGTTGCCCTAGAGAATTATTCCCCAAATAATATTTGTCTTTTTGAGGTGTTTTTAAAAAGCCGTTTTCATATGCGCTCATAAAAGAAGCGTCGTGATTTGAAAAAAGCACTTCGTATTTAATGTCTTTTTTGCGCATGTGATCGAACACAAGGAGGGTGAAATAATCTTGTGCGCCGCGATCAGCGAGCAGATCACCTATAAAACGAATAGCAAATCTGTTGTTGGCAATATCCAGTTCGCTTAAGATTTTTTTAAAGTCTTTGATATTCTTTTTTAAATTGGCAATGGCATTTTGTTTTTCATTTTCGTTTTTAGCGGCTTTAAGCGCATTTATTTTTTCTGAATGTTCGTAATATAATTGTTGTAATTTTTGATATTGCATTTTTTTGAGTTCTGGCGAACGTAGGGATTCAGAAACTTCTTGATTTCCTCCTGCAGTCCGTTCACTTTCTGCGTCACTTATTCCATCACCACCAACGGTTGACCTTGGTGTTGCGATATCAACAATTTCTTCAAATTCTTTATTTTGCAATACACCATCTGAAATTAAGCGATAAATTATTAATAGTGCATTACCATGCATGTCGGGATAAGTAACCCAATTTTGTTTTGGATTTTCTGCTGTACTGGCTGGAAACGCAAGATGTTCTTCATTAACCTTTGGAGAAACATCCAATAGAGATCGCCTAAAAGATTTGAAAATGGTTCTCATACTTGTCCTGAATCGTTGTGATGATTGTTATAAGTTATAAGGCTTCGCTGTGATGAAACTAAAAGAGAGTCTTCATCATTATTAGTTACCGCGCGACTTTCTTCTGGTATCGGTAATCGTTTATCAAAAAATAAATTTAACATATTATTCGCCACATTCGTCATATAATTCGCCGCTAAAACAGCAAATCCAACGGCTGCAGCAACGAAAATAACATTTTTCAGTGTGGGATCGGTGCAATGATTTTTGCAATCGGGAAAAAGTGCATTATACGTAAATTGCCAAACAGCCCCTGCAACAATAGCGGTTGGAATGTTTGTTGCAAAATAAGCAACGCCGCGTTTCGCTCCAATAGCGCCTTTATTCAAATAATTTTTATACCGTTTTTGTGTTTCTTCATGGCAGGCTAACAATAACATTTCATATAAGAAAAATTGGACGAGAGGTCCTTCCATTGAGCCGGTATCGATCCCTGCAAAAAAACCGGCGTCTTTATTGGACATGCCTTTGTGTTTCGCAAAATTTTCACCCCACATTTGCCCTAAATTCCAGGTGATAATCGCCAGACTGAGTGCAATAAATCCTGCGGCAAATTTTTTGTGATTAAAGGAAATATCGTTTTTTTTAAAACAAACTGCGACACCTGTTTGAACGGTTAATGCGGCTAATGAAGGATAAAACCATTGTGCGAGTGTTTGCGGCCAAAATTCTGTTGAAGGTTTGAGTTTAATATCACGACTCAATGCAGCCAGCGCTGCCCATGCGACATCGCGCGTCCAATTTCCAGCGAGACGAATAATGTCATCGGGCTTTGGGAGAGAAATTTCTTTTTTTTCTTCAGGGGTAAACGTCATCGTTTTATTCCCAATAAAATGCTTTATTGGGAATAATTATACGGGGTGATTGTTAATGTTTTATTAGGAAATATTCAGAAATATTCAGAAAATCCCCCTGGTTTTGCTGGCGCAAAACCGACCCCCTTTTTCAAAGGGGTGATCGCTCCGCTACTTACAAATCGTTTCAATCAACATCGCCGCCACTTCATACGGATTGGCATTCGCGCAAGGTCTGCGGTCTTCAAGATAGCCATATCCTTGATTTGCAACGCCTCGGGGAATGCGAATTGATGCGCCGCGATGGCCAACACCTGATGAAAATTCTTTGTAGGAAGCCGTTTCGTGTCGACCCGTTAAGCGTTCTTCGATGCCATGACCATACACTTCGATATGCGCATCATGATTGGCTTTCAGTGCTTCAATCGCTTCGTTAATCGCTTTCATGCCCGTTTTAGGGTCGCGGGTTGCCTTTGTGGAGAAGTTGGTGTGTTTGCCCGCACCATTCCAATCGCCTTTCATGGGTTTTGGATGGAGTTTTGCAGAAATGTCATAGTGTTCACCAATGCGATAGAGCAACCAACGTGCTACCCATAAATGATCGGAAACGGTTAGGGGATCTGCAGATTCGGTTGATATGCCACGATAACCAATTTGAAATTCCCATTGGCCTGGCATGACTTCGGCATTCGTTCCAAAAATCATCAGGTTAGCATCAAGGCAAGCTTGTGCGTGATCTTCAATCATCTCGCGACCAAATACTTCGTCTGCTCCCACGCCGCAATAAAAAGGACCTTGTGGTGCTGGATAACCGCGATCTGGCCAACCGAGCGGTTGCGTGCCTTTGAACAAAGTGTATTCCTGTTCGAAACCAAGCCACGGGTCATATTTTGCAGCAGTTTCCATTAATTTGCGTAATTTTGCGCGCTTGTTGGTGGTGTGCGGTGTGCCGTCAGGATTTAATACTTCGCATAGCACTAAATAATTGCCTTCGTCGGTGAGTGGATCGGGTGCGAAAAAAACGGGCTGTAAAATTAAATCAGAGTCGTGCCCGGATGCTTGATTGGTAGAGGATCCATCAAAACCCCATTCTGGAAAATCTTTGATGGCCATCGAACCTTTTGGATGTTGTAACACACGCATTTTGCAGCGTAAGGTTTGCGTGGGTTCAGTACCGTCTAACCAAATATAAGTTGCTTGAGATAACATCATAGACCCCATTAAAAATAAATTTCCCAATCATACTTTATCTTTTGGCATGATCGCAAACATTTCGATATCCCAAGCCCGGTTGTTGTAATAACGATAATTGGAAAGCGTGCCTTCGTGGACAAATTTGAGTTTTTTCAGTAAAGCAAGTGAAGCTGTATTGTCGTGACGGGTGACCGCTTCGATACGCAATAATTTCATTTCTTTAAAGGCATAATCAATCACTGTTTGAATGGCATTTTGCATAATGCCTTTGCGCCAAAAGTCGCGCGACAAATCATAGGTAATTTCGGCACGATGATGTGTATTATTCACATATAAACCAATCGCACCGATCATTTGATTGTCACTTTTTTTTGCAATTGTCCAGTAAATACCTTGCTTGGTGTAAAATAAATTGCGGCAATATTGCACTTCTTTGCTGGCTTCTAAAAGTGTTGCGGGTTTTGATGCCAAAATATATTTTCCGACTTCAGGATCGGTATAATAACGAAAAAAGTTTTCGGTATCCTCGAGCGATTGTTCGCGTAAGATATATTTTCCGTTGAGTTCGATGGTGGGAAAGGGTTGTTGGTAGAAGTGAGTAATCATATCGTTCACCGAAAGTTTTTTGTGTATGATAGCGCAAAATATAAAAGATGTAGAGACGCGATTTATCGCGTCCTGGATGCTACATCGCCCCTGAGACGCGATAAATCGCGTCTCTACAATACTTATTGGAATCTTAACATGCAAAACAAAATCATCCGCCGACAATATTCCCAAGATGATTTATCACCATTATCTTCATTACCCTTATTATTGCAGCGTATTTATGCCGCACGCGACGTTAAATCATTGGGTGATATTGATCGCTCATTATCCGCATTATTACCGTATGCTGATTTATTAGATATCGAAAAAGCCGCCGTTCGCTTGGTCGATGCTATTTTAAAACAAGAACGTATTTTGATCATTGGCGATTTTGATGCCGATGGCGCAACCAGTACGGCTGTTGCTGTTTCAGCATTGCGTGCCTTTGGCGCAAAAAATGTCGATTTTTTGGTGCCGAATCGCTTTACCTTTGGGTATGGATTAACACCTGAAATTGTCATTGTCGCAAAAACAAAATCGCCCGATTTAATTATTACCGTTGATAATGGCATTGCAAGTATTGAAGGGGTTGCGCGCGCGAACGCCTTAAATATTGATGTTGTTGTGACAGATCATCATTTGCAAGGAGCGGAATTGCCTAAAGCCTTTGCCATTGTTAATCCCAATCGAAAAGGAGATCCGTTTAAAAGTAAATCACTCGCAGGCGTGGGTGTTATTTTTTATGTGATGTTGGCTGTCAGGGCACAATTAGCATTAAAAAATTATTTTACAGAAAATAATATTGTCAAACCCAATATGGCGGAATTTTTAGATTTGGTTGCGTTAGGAACGGTGGCAGATGTAGTACCACTTGATAAAAATAACCGTATTTTAGTGCATCAAGGTTTAAATCGTATTCGTGCCGGATTAGCCAGACCCGGCATTCGTGCCTTATTACAAATTGCAGGACGCACATCTGAAAAATTAGTCGCGATGGATTTAGGATTTTCAATTGGTCCGCGATTAAATGCAGCGGGGCGTTTGGATGATATGTCGCTTGGTATTAATTGCTTATTAGAAAATAATTTTGATGAGGCGTTAGAACGTGCGCGATTATTGGATAAATTAAATATTGAACGACGCGCAATTGAAAATGAAATGAAAACACAAGCATTTGATATTGTTGACCAGCTTGATTTGCAAAAAAAATTACCGATGGGAATTTGTTTGTATGATGAAAGTTGGCATCAAGGAGTGGTGGGTTTAGTTGCTTCACGCGTGAAAGATAAATTAAATCGCCCGACGATTGCATTTGCAAAAGCCGATGAACACACATTAAAGGCATCGGCACGTTCAGTGAATGGCGTGCATATTCGCGACGTGTTAGACGCAATTGCCACACAGCACCCGCATTTATTATCAAAATTTGGTGGGCATGCGATGGCTGCTGGCTTAAGTATTAAACGAGCAGATTTTGCAGAATTCAGCGCTGTTTTTGCAGAAACTATTTCACGTTATTTAAATCATGATCAATTGTGTCGCGTGATTGAAACGGATGGTGAATTATCACATGAGGATTTTACGCTGGAAAATGCGGATGTTATTAAAGGGGCAGGACCTTGGGGTCAATATTTTCCAGAGCCTATATTTGAAGGTGATTTTGACATTATTTCTCAGCGTATTGTTGGGGAAAATCATTTAAAGCTTGTTTTAAAGGCTGAAAACGCAGTTTATCCAGTGGACGCCATTGCTTTTCAAGTGGATTTGAATCAATGGCCCAATCATCGCGCAAGAAAGGCGAAAATTGCTTATCGATTAGAGGTGAATGAATATCGTGGACGATCCAGTTTGCAATTACATGTTGAAGGGATGTTCCTGTGATGATTCTGTTCCTGATGTAGCCAGTGTTTGCCGCCTCTTAAAAATAGGATCGATGAGATCGAGAATGTGATGGGTGTTTGGATTTTTTGCCTGCTCTATTAATAGATTAATACGGTGTTTGTCGGGATTGGCTGTAAAACATTCTCCTCCATTTCCAGTTGTCATATTTTCGCAAAGCGCGTTATTTATTTTCGTTAAAGAACGAATTATTTCTTTTTCGAATCGTCCTGCGTTCAGAGGCATGTGAACATTAAAATGATTTTTTTTAATTGAATCGATCACATCGGGATTTTTTGCTGCATAAACATCCCATCGTGCCTTGCATGCTTTTTTCAATGAGTTTTCTATTATATCCAAAAAATTTTTATTTTTTTCTGAATCTGAGCCCTTAATGTCCCGTAGTTCAATTTGTAAATCTCCTGCGATTTTCTTGAGTGATAAAGTTAATTTTTGATTTTTAAAAGCCATCAAAAATCGCCCGAACCGCGTTTTTGCTTCATTTTCAATAAGTCCTACGTAGTTAAATTCGTTTAAGAAAGTGGTGATGTCGATTGTTGTGCTGGGCATAAAATAGGCTTCTGTTTGTTTAGAATACGACAGTTTTAGCAAACTTAAGAGCCTTAAGTCAATTTATTCACATTCTGCTATAATGTACTTTTGATCTTTTAAGGAGAAATGCAATGTCAGCAGATAAATTTGATATGAATAAATTGAAAGAAAGTGCCGGTGGATTGATGGGCAGTTTAAAATCGATGATCAACCCTGCCGGCAGCACGCCTGTTGTGGATCCTGATGATGCATTGGGTGTGAAGATCGCACAAATCACGACGTTAATAAAACAAATGACCGATGCAACCCAAGAACATGTTAAAAATTTAGAAAAAAAACAAATGAATTATTAAACGGGGCTTTTAAGGATATTGAAGCATTGCGCGCTGAGAAAAAAGCTGAAAAAGCAAAATAATATAGAGACGCGATTCATCGCGTCTCCGTCTTGTACTACTCCGTAATTTCACTGAGTTCACCCAGTTCATCTTTATTGCGACGGCGTTCGAGATAATCTTCTATTTTACGACGAACTTGGCAACCTGCGTTGCCTTCTTCCGTAATGCCCTCAATAACGGCGAGTGCTTCGTCATCATGGTTATTTTTCACGCGAATACTCCTTTTGTTGTGAAAAAGTTTAAGAACATCGACATCATATCGAATCTGTACACTTAAGAAAAGCATTATGAATCATGTAGATAAAATTGTGAGTAACCAGGGATTGCTTGTTAATGCGGTAACCAGAATAAGTGAGATGGCCAAAATGATATTTTTGCGCTCGATTCGTTTTAACCACGGTTTTTCAGAACGTAATGCAATGACAGCGTAACTGATATTGTAAGCCAACAATAATACTGCATTGACCGCCAGTGCAAAATTCTGTGCCTGGAAATGACGGTGAATGTTATAAATGTTATATAAGCCAAGCAGTGTAAAAAGTGGCAAAATACAGAGAAAAATCGTGCACAGTATTTTGATTGTTTTAGGATAATGATTGTCTGCTTGACCATCTTGATAAAAACCGTTGAGAAATAGAATACTGAAAAAAAGACAGAGATAAAAAAAGCGGTGTGCTCAGCGTTGGTTTTTGATGGAGTCCAAAAAAAGAAATTAATCCACTGACAAAAAATAAAAGTGTCATGATCGCGAGCACAGGAAATAAATATCGGCATATTAATAATAAAGCTTTGCGAATGTGGAGAACCATG
>Ga0207099_1048_pt1 | contig 25772 bp, 24 predicted proteins | sample Alteio_BWMinHeat_85_FD_153521 | JGI IMG/M metagenome (GOLD analysis project Ga0207099, IMG submission 153521) | Enriched cells from forest soil in Barre Woods Harvard Forest LTER site, Petersham, Massachusetts, United States -... | ecosystem: Environmental > Terrestrial > Soil > Temperate forest >... | reverse complement strand
TACAAAACATTACCGAAATAAAGCTGATGTGATTTTAGCGATGTACCATGATCAAGGCTTACCTGTGATTAAATACACGGGATTCAGCGATGCCATCAATGTGACTTTGGGTTTGCCCTTTATTCGCAGCTCCGTTGATCATGGTACGGCGTTGGATATTGCGGGGACGGGTGAGGCAGATTGTAGTAGTTTGTTGAAGGCGATTTTGTTTGCTAAGCATTTGTCGTAGAGACGCGATAAATCGCGTCTCTACATTCACACAATAGAATATTGAGGCGAAATGAAATCCCACCAACCCCGCAAGCGCTTCGGCCAACATTTCCTGACGGATCAGCATGTTTTGCGTGAAATCATGCACTGTTTAGATCTTAAAAAAAATGATAATGTCGTTGAAATTGGTCCTGGCCAAGGTGCGTTAACCTCCTATTTGCTCGAAGATCTCGATCACTTGAATGCAGTTGAATTAGACCGCGATTTAATAACGTTATTACAACAGAAATACGATGCCAAACAATTAACACTTTATTCTGCTGATGCGCTTAATTTTTCTTATTCATCCCTGTCAAAAAACAAAAATGATTTGCGAATTGTGGGTAATTTACCTTATAACATTTCAACGCCTTTATTATTTAAATTATTTTCTGAAATTAATTTCATCCGCGATATGCATTTTATGCTGCAAAAAGAAGTGGTTTTGCGATTAACAGCGAAAGTGGGTACGACGGATTACAGTCGATTAAGCGTTATGTCGCAATATTTTTGTAATAACGATTATTTATTGACGGTGCCCCCAGAAGCGTTTGATCCACCACCTCAAGTTGAATCAGCGATTGTTCGTTTAACACCCAAAATTCAGAACACCTTATCCGAAAAACAATTTAACGTTTTTTCGCAAGTTGTTAGAGAAGCTTTTAACTATCGACGCAAAAAATTGGGGAATTGTTTGAAGCGTTTGATCGACTCCAAAAAGTTGATCACATTGGACATTGACCCTAATGCGCGTCCACAAGATATTTCCGTAGCAGAATTTATTCGCATCAGCGAGTTGATTTCGGTAGAATGATCTTAAGTAAACACAAGGAAGTTATTTATGGCCACTAAAAAAAGCATCTACAAACATATTCTTCTTGCAACTGACCTGTCCAAACACAGTGATTTTCTTGCCAAACGCGCCGCAGAAATAGCGAAAGCGACGGGTGCAAAACTCAGTATGATCCATGTTGTCACACAAGCGGTAATTGCCTACGCAGGTGAATTTACAATCCCAATCGACATGGAATTTGAAAATGCTTTGAAAAAACAAGCATGCGCACAATTGACTAAATTCGGGAAAAAATATAACGTCCCTACAAAATCGCTGCATATTGGCGAGGGTTCAGTTAAGTTAGCGGTGACTGATTATGCAAAAAAAATTAAAGCAGATTTAATTATTGTCGGCACGCATAGCCGATCAGGTTTTGAAGTATTATTGGGTTCACAAGCGAATGCGATATTACATGCAGCGCCGTGTGATGTATGGGTAATCAAGACCAAATAAATCAGCTCAGAGCCCCGAGCGTCAGCGAGCGGAAGCGACAAAGCATTTACTTGAATTTCGCAAGATATTCACTACAGAATATAGAGCGACAACACAGGGAACTACACCATGGACAACAACGACAAATCAACACTCGACAATAATTTAATTAAAGCGTTACTCTCCGAACAAAAATCCGCCCGTCGCTGGAAAAACGCCCGTTTTTTGTGTGGCTTATTTTGTTTTTAATCGTGTTATTTATTTTAATTGGGCCGTCCTTTTCATCCGGAAAATCTGATGATCACGATGGTTCCTATATTTCGCTTGTGCGTTTGAATGGTGAAATCATGGCGAATAATAATTTCTCGGCGCGTAAAGTTATTCCTGAATTAACAGCGGCATTTTCTGATAAAGAATCCAAAGGCGTTATTTTATTAATTAATTCGCCTGGTGGCAGTCCTGTGCAAGCATCCCTTATTCACGACAAAATTCTGCAATTAAAAGAAAAATATCACAAACAAGTGATTGTTGTGGGTGAAGACACATTGGCTTCGGGTGCTTATTTGGTTGCAACCGCTGCGGATAAAATTTTTGTCAATGCAGACACCGTAACAGGTTCAATTGGTGTGATCATGGAAGGATTTGGATTTGCGGATGCGATGAAAAAAATCGGTATATCACGTCGCGTGTTTACAGCAGGTGCAAACAAAGATCGTCTCGATCCTTTTGAATCGATTAAACCAGAAGATCAAGCGAAAATAAAAGATGTTTTAGATGCGGTGCATCAAGATTTTATTAATGATGTCACTGTGGGTCGCAAAGGAAAGTTGAATGGTGATCCGAAAGAACTATTTTCCGGTGATTTTTGGACTGGTACACAAGCTGCGAAATTAGGCCTTGTTGATGGCACTGGTGATGTTTGGGAAGTGGCACAATCGAATTTTGGCACAACCCATTACCGTGATTACAGTCCGCATGATTCTTTCTTTGAAAGCGTGATGCGGGATGTGTCGATGAAACTGCCTTTGGGTTTAGACTCACACACAAAACTGCAAGAAATTATCTAAAACCTCGAAAACTCAATCTGCTGCTCTGTGCAGGTTGAGTATCTGGCACTGCCCCAAATTTTTCACGGAAATCCTGCGAGCCACCTGGCGGAATACCCACAAAATCATCCTCTGAATCCGTATCCGATGCTGGCTTGAATAACTGTGACCCCGTTTTTTTGTCTTCTACCCATAAACATTCTGCTGCTGAAGCTGATCTTGGAATGGTGTCACATTTTTCATCAACACGATGAAAACCCGCAGCCACTGATTTTTCTTCGTCGCCTGGAAATATTGCCTCTGTTGTCGTAAATAAGCAAAGACGTTCTTCGAATGATCTTTCTTCTTGGTCTTTTTCTTTAGTCTTGTAAAAATCACTGGTGCTTGACTCGCCGGGAAAATAGCAATCACTCACATCGAGCAGTGGGTTTCTTTCCACCTCAACACGCTCATATCCCAGCGATGCAAGTCCTATTTCATTGGCCATGAGGGAATCTAATAAAAAACTTTTTAGAATAGCTAAGTTATCCAAAAACCTTTCATCCTGGAGTAATTTAAATATTTCTTGCGCAGATGAGGGCGGTAATTCTTTTATTATTTTTTGTATCATCAAAATATTCTTTTTGAGAATAGCGACTTTTTTTTCTGCCGTAAGGTAATACGACTTGGGTGCAGCTTTTTTATATAAATATAAAAAATCATCTAAGTAGGCAGGCCCTTTATTCATGATAAATTCATAGGTAAAAATATCAGTAAGTGTGCTGACGCCTGAAAACCATGCCCCCCATTTTACGGCACGATTTTCGCAAAATGCATTGATCATGCGTGTATGTTCAAAAATAGCCAATGCCGATTGGCGAGAGCTAATCATTGCGTCTAGTGCGCCATTGATACTGATGAGAAGACCCGGAAAATATTCTGATACGATCGGATCATTGGAAAAATTGCGGAATAAGTTAGGCACAAAAAAAGGTATTAACGCATTGAGATAGTAATTCGTTGGAGATATTGATTTTTTATTGTGTGCAATAATGCGTGACGCTAACATAGCTCTTAATTTTGCCTTACCCGATTTAATGAGGCTTGTTCGTGGTAAATCCTGTTTTGTTTCGGTCGCTTCTGGTGATTCAATTTCCAATAATTTACTTTTAATCAATTCGGGTTTTGGGTTAATCAATAGGTTGCAATCATCTAACAACTTTAAAATTTGATTTAGTGTGCTGTCAGCGGTAACAGGTTTGTTGTCGTCATTTATCGCTGATTTAAATTCTTCTTTAAAACCAGCCACTAAAAAATTAGTGAGACGACGCGTTCCAAAATCAAAAAATGGACCAGATGATTTTTCAGATGGTTTAGGAAAGGGTACGTAATGAGATAAACCAACCAAAAACAGCATGACAATGCTGGCAAGATAATTTTCATAAGCTGTTTTTGGCATAGCAGAAAATGTTTCTGTTATGCTGGATAATAAGAAGGTGTCACCCAAATAACGCTCATTGATAATCTTGGGTATAAAACTGAACAATTGAATTAACACTGAAGATAAAAAAATAGTAGTTTGAAAAAGCAATCCAAACATGAAAAACCATTCGCCATGCTCGTTGAATTTTTTATTGCGATGCTCTTCGCATTGATCGCTTAAGCGATATTCAAGCATGGCTAGGCCAGAAAATGACATCTGAACATAACCACCTAAGCCCCAAAATAACCACTCGGCATAATTACCTAACCCAAAAAGATAAGGAATGTTTTTTATGATCCACACCGTTAATTCTCGAATAAAAAAAATGAGAATGGCGCGTATGTCGCCTTCAACAAACTTTAATTGATTACATTGCGTTAAACAGGGTGATTGATGACTTTCAATAACGTTATTTTTAATGTCGCGAATGGCTTTTGAATCTACCAGCGTTTCAGCATCTAACATTTTATTGGCATCTAATCGTTTTTTTATGTCATGAAGGGTTTTCATTCTTCGATATTCTGGAGGGAGTTTCATTAGCAAAATCGTCGTGTGTAATTGCAATTGAAATTTTCGCAATAACGAAAATAAAAATAAGACGCAATTTAATAACATTAAACCATTTTGTAATATCCAAGTAATTGACGAGGGTAAATTTTCTTGATTTGATTCAGGTTTTTTTTGTAAAAAGGAATAAGCATAATTGGCGAGAAATACAGGTACTAAATAACTGATGGCCAGTAAACCTGAATAAGTAAAAAGTTTGGGGGCGTAATCGTTTGACATACAATCGCCGATAAAATGCGGTGTTTCAAGGATAGCTTCTGTCGCATATTCTTTAATTTTTTTTGCTGATCGCACAGCAGATTGAGAAATTCTATAAGCTTCTTCTGTATTACCTAAAAAGAGAGCCCAGCCATATAAATAAGAAGCTGCTTGTTTGCCGATATGTAAAAAACCTTGATCGCCTTGTGGTGTTGGTTGTTCAGCGGGTATGACAGACTGGTCTGATTGCGATCGCATTATCACGTTTCCTTATGATAAAAAATTTCGGGGTGTAATTTATTATATTCTAATTCGTTTAGATGGGAATACAGTTTGTGCATTTAAGGCTCCCTTAAGGATTTAGAATCTTTTTCAGCTGAAATAGTATGTTTTCAAAGGGGATAACATTGATTTTTCCGTGATACTCCTCATGATCACCACCATGTGCTAAATATAATTTGGCCATCGGATAATCATTGGCAAAAGCTTTTAACCCCGTTAAGTCCTTTGATGTGATTGTGCGTTTGCGTTTAATTTTAAATGCCAATAATCCACGTTCTCCATAAGCAATAAAATCAACTTCAAGTTGATTGCTTGTTCGCCAATAATAAAACGCATAACCTAAGCGATAATAATCATTAAAGGCTATTAAATGCTGTAAAAATAAGGTTTCTAAAGCAGCGCCGTCTATTTCTTCTGTGGTATCAAGAGGACCTTTTGGACGAATGGCGCGATAAACGCCGACATCAAAAAAATAAAATTTAGGTTGCGCCATCAGGCGGCGTTTCGCCTTTTTTGAAAAAACGGGCAATAGGCGACTGAGCAATAAATCATTTGAGATTTCAAAATAACTACTTACAATGCGCCTCTCAATTGCGCACTCACGCGCAATTTCAGAATAATTAATGGGTTGTCCTTGAGAGAAACTGGCGATTTGTAAAAAACGTGCAAATTCTCCAATGTTTCTTACCAGCCCTTCCTGCTGAACTTCTTCGCGTAAATAAGTGGCAATGTAAGAATCCAAATAGTGCTGAGGATCATCCCCTTCTGAATAAATAAATGGCAATAAACCAAATGTCAGTGCTGTTTTTAAAGAAAAATCATGACCCATTTCTTCACAGGTTAATGGATGCATGTAATATTGGAATGCTCGCCCTGCTAATAAATTTACCCCTTTTTGTCGCAATTTACGCGCGCTTGAGCCGGTTAATAAGAATCGGTAATGGTGTTTTTCAATTAAACGATGTACTTCATTAAGTAATTCCGGAATTTTTTGAATTTCATCAATTACAATCCAGTCTTTAAAATTTTCAGGTATTCTGTTTTGTAGTAGCGAAGGATTGGATAAAAATTCTTGATAGGTATGCGTTTCTAATAAATCTATGTATAGAATATTGGGTAAGTGTTCCTTAATCCAAGATGTTTTTCCTGTGCCGCGCGGGCCAAACAAAAAAATACTGTGTTGGCCTTTTTCTGGAAGTTGTAAGAGTCGTTTATAGGCTAACATATAATGCACCTTAATTCATGTAATCTGTCATGCATTGTGACAGAAATACATGCAATTTGTCAATATAATTGCCAAAAATCAATGTAAATTGTCAATTATTATGACAAACAGCCTATTTCTGTTATCCTTTTTATCATGAATACATACACCATCGGCGACGTGCAAGGCTGTTTTGACTCCCTGCAAGCGCTATTACAAAAAATAAAATTCAATCCAGAGCAAGATCAATTGGGTTTTGTCGGTGATTTAATTAACCGTGGGCCAAAATCATTAGAGACCTTGCGTTTTATTCGTTCATTAAAAAACCCCTTAATTGTATTAGGCAATCACGACCTGCATTTGTTGGCACTTTATTTTTTACGGGATAATCCTGATTTTTCTTTTAAGCATATTTCACATACTGTGCAGGAAATTTTAGAAGCATCTGACTGTGATGCGTTAATTGATTTTTTATTGCAGCAACCCTTTATGATTCTGAAAAAAGAATTCACAATGACGCATGCCGGTATTCCACCGCAATGGTCTTTTGAAGTTGCCTTCAATGCTGCAATTGAAGTACAAAACGCAATGCGTAAAAATCCAAAAGCATTTTTTGAAAATATTTATGGCAATTATCCTGAAAGCTGGAATGAGAATTTAATGGGCTGGGATCGAACGCGTTATATTGTGAATGCATTGACGCGCATGCGATTTTGTACGCGCGAGGGTGTTTTGGATTTAGAAAATAAAACCGATGTTTCTGCAGATGAAAAATTTAAACCTTGGTTTTCATGGATTCAACCGGACCGTGATATTTATTTTGGTCATTGGGCGTCACTCAATGGGCGCTGCGATAATCCCCGCGTTTTTGCGCTCGATACGGGTTGCGCTTGGGGTGGAAAGTTGACGGCTGTTAGGGCTGAAGATAAAAAGTTGTTTCAGGTGGATTCGTTGGAGTTTTCCGATAATCAATAAGCTGTGTATAATTATGCTGATCCGACAGGTTATTTGACAACGCCTTTTGTGGAAGGGTTGAGAAAATTGAGTGAGTGGATTGATTAATTTTAATCTCGCGTTTTTTAATCATATTTTGCTTTGCGAAAATACCATTCCGCTAATTTTTTATCCGGTATGCGCAACGCACATTCCCCCGCATTTTTATAGGCTTTTTCAGCATGCAAATAACTGGGTTCATCGGCTGCTAACACAAATTCAGTAATTGCTTGCAGATAAGCGTGTTGATGACATAAAAAAATCCCATCATTATTTTTTGCCGAGCCTGATTCAGGATTTACTTCAATGGCCTTTTGATAATAGAGTTGTGCTGACTTTTCATGATTCGTTTTTTCTAAAAAATAACCCATGCTATACCAAGGAGAAGCGATAGCGGGATCTTCACGTAATGCCGTTAATAAACACTCTTTTCCAGCCGGGTATAATCCTTTTTGTAAATAAGCCAATCCTAATTTGGCATTGGTGCGGGCTGCATCGGGATTTAATGTGTCTGCAACACAATAAATTGATGAAATAATAAAAATAAAACAGAAAAGTGCTTTCATTGTGATTCCAAAATAAACCCCCTCAGTATCGTTGTCGCGATACCGCCCCTTTTTTCAAAGGGGGTTTTATTATTTTGGCATCATAGAGAATATAAAAAAAAATTACAATTCGGGTTTTGTATTTTATTATTTTCTGAGTGGTTTTAATGTTGTTGCAGAGGTAGCAGTAGATTGCGTGGGTGCCGTTGCGAAAGGATTGTAGGCTGCTAACCCTGCAAGAAAACCTTGATTTTTTTTCGCAGCTGCAGCTGCAACAGCAGATTGAAGATCATTATAAAAACGATCATCGCTTTCTGGTGCTGCGTCCCATTCAGGATCAGCATTATTATTTGCGGGGTTGAATCGTCCAGCAATTCTTTGATCATCTTCTTCTGCAGTAGCCATTTCTTCATGATCAACTGCATGTAAAGTTTCAGCGTTTTCTGGTGCTGCATTCAATTCACAGTTATCAAATTCAGTTGATTTTGAGGATGGTGGTTGCGTTGCCGGCGGTGTTGATTCATTTGAATCAATCTCTTTTTTTTCTGGAGCGGTAACTTTTTTTGGCGCATAAAAATAATAAGCCACTGCTGCAAATACGACGACAACAGCAGATGCTGTCAGTATAAAAGAAAAATTAACTGGATTTCTTCCGTTGTGCATTTCTCACCCCCAAATAAATTTTACTCTATCACCGTTATAATCTGGGATCAAATGCATCGCGCACACTGTCTGCAAATAAGTTGGCGGATAATACTAAGAAAAACATCATCGATAAAGCGGAAAGCAGTGGCCACCAAACCATGGGCTCGCGTGCCAGCTCTAAACGTGAAGTGTTAATCATATTTCCCCAGCTTGCGGTGGTAGGGTCAACGCCAACACCCACATATGACAAAATCGCTTCTGCTAATACCAATCCACTAAAATCTAAAACAGTCGTGATAATAATAATGTGCATTACGTTGGGTAATATGTGGCGAATAATAATGGGGAATTTGCGTGCGCCCATTGCAATTGATGCTGTCACGAATTCCTGCTCGCGCAATTTTAACGTTTCAGCGCGTAATAATCGGCAAAGAGACGCCCAGCTTGTAATGCCCAAAATAAAGCATAACGTGAGTAAACGTGCGTCGGCCCTGTCGGCAATGGTTGGAAATAACGTGGGATGATCGGTAATAACAACTTGCATTACCAAAACCATCGCGGTAATCAATAATACGCCAGGAATAGAACTTAAAGTAGTGTATAAATATTGAATAACATCATCAATAAATCCACCAAAATAACCTGCGATCATGCCAAAAAACAAAGCAAAGGGCAGCATAAAAACAGTGGTTAATGTGCCAATTAATAATCCTGTACGCACACTTTTTAGGGTTTCATAAAACATATCCTGGCCAATTTTATTGGTTCCTAAAATATGTGTTCCTGGATATTTTAATTGAGGGTAATCTCCTCCATCCATTTGATATAAATGCGTTGCCAATGGTGCAGAATAGGTTTTTTCATCTTGTGTGCCGAGGGGTTGTACCATTAAATCAAGTAAACTTTTTTGTTGTACGCCATTCTTGTTTGAAACAGAGAAATGCAGTGAATCTAACAAACCAATGGCAATATAAACACATAAAACAATGCAGCAAACGACAGCGCCTTTGTTGGAAAATACTTTTTTCCAGGGTTTGCGTAAGTGTGGTTGTGTTCGAATATAAAAACCACAAATAATGCAAATGAAAAATAATCCGTAAATAATATAATCGCTAGGGAGAAGATTTAAGGTCATAATTATATTCTCGTTTAAATCAATTGTAGAGACGCGATTAAATCAATTGTAGAGAGGCGATAAATCGCGTCTCTACAGCTAATTTAATCTCACGCGGGGATCAACAAGCGTATACGAAATATCCGTTAATATTAATCCAATAATATAAAATACCGTTCCCAAAAAAACCATAACGCGCACAATATCAAAATCTTGTTGTTGAATCGCATCAATTGTATAACTGCCTAATCCAGGGATACCAAAAAAAGATTCCATGATTAAACTGCCCATAAATAAAGTGGGAATAATGACCACAATGCCAGTTAATATGGGAATTAAAGCATTTTTTAAAATATGTTTAAATAATACAGCAATTTCAGATAATCCTTTTGCCCTAGCCGTGCGCACGTAATCCCTGTTCATTTCTTCTAGAAATATGGTGCGATACCAGCGAACGCCTGCACCAATGCCGCCAATCATGCCAACAATCACTGGTAAAATTAAAAATTTAATGGCGCTTAATCCAGAATGATATCCAGAAATGGGCACGATATTTAATAATTTTGCTAATAAAAATTGCCCGACAATAATATAAAATAATCCGGACACCGACATCATGATCACACAGAGCATCATAGAAAAGCGATCAAAGAAACTGCCGCGAAATAAAGCAATTAATAAGGCAAACGTAATGTTAACAGCAAGCCCAATTATTAATGTGGGAATGGCTAATGCTAAGCTGGGCCACATGCGTTGTGAAATGTCGTGACCGATATCGCGCCCTTCGCTTGATCGTCCAAAATGAAATGTGAATAAATTTAAAGATTTTTTGACAAATAAAGTGTCGGAAAATTTTTGCAAGCCAGATGCTTTATTGTCATAAAAAAGCGGCTCATCATAACCCGCTTTTATTTTCCATTGTTGAATGGCTTCGGGGGTTACGTGTTTTTGCCCTAAATGCATGCGCGCCATATCGTCGGGTGAATTGACGACAAAGAATAAAGTGAAGGTGATGAGATTAACACCGATTAGGATCGGAATGGCATAAAAAATGCGGCGAAGGATGTAGGTAATCATTTGAAATTCCGTTTATTTTTAAACTTCTGGGCAGAAATGATCTTTTTATACTATAGATTAAGTTACTGAAATGTCCATAACTACATTAAGAGGTGTATCATGAAAAAATTATTGGTTGCGTTGGTATCGGTTGCAACGTTAGGCGCTGCGTCTGTGTCGATGGCGGCGACAACGGGTTGTCAGTATTATAATTTTTACTATGAATCTGCTGGTGGCAGCAGTCCTGCTTTTGGTGTGAGATCAACTAGCCATCAGTTTCCCTATTTTATGATAAAGAAGAATAGCAATCCTTCTGTGAATCTGCCAATCACTAGCAAAATCAATCAATCAAATCCTTTAAAGAAATTTTATGTTGCTCAGTTCAAGAAAGTGAATGGTGGTTATCAATTTGTTAATGAATGTACTTACCATGCGAGTGGTAGTGTTTATCAAGGTAGTAACTGTCTTAGGTTGAATGTACAGAATTATGGTAATGTTTGTAAAATTGGATTGCCAGGTTTATAAATTGGCATTTTAGATTCAAGGGGTGGAAGTAATCCACCCTCTTTTTTTTAATATCTTTTCGTCGGCGATTTATTTTCCCTTTGATAATAGGTCACAATCAACGGAATAAAAATTAAAATAATAAATCCCAATAAAATCCACAGTGGCCATAAAATCGGTTTATTCCATTTTTCATGTAACTGCGCTCGCAGTGTTGGATCAATTTGGGCATATTTTAAAGTGTTGTTGGCAACCGCGCTGGGTTTTGCAGGCGATACCCATTGATGAGATAACGTATAATCAATGGGATTAACACCCCAAATCCATGGGGAATCTTCTTGAATAATTGAAAGTAATTCACGAATTTTCTGTAAACGCTTTTCTTCATTCGGTAATATTTTTATTTCACTGATTAATTTATCTGCTTGTGGATTGGTGTAATTGGACGCATTTTCGCCGCCAAATTTGACTTTCCCGTTCGCAGTTTCTAGTAAGAATAAAAAGTTTTCAGGGTCAGGGTAATCCGCAAGCCACCCCCAAGAAAAGATTTGTGCTTGACCTTCGCGCACTTTATCCTGAAAACGATTATATTCCGTTTGACGAATATTTAATTCAATGCCCAATTTGGCAAATTGCTTTCGCATCCAGTTTAATTGTGCTCGGTCATCCGGATTGCCGCTAGATGCCACATCATAATTCAATACCAATGCTTTATGTGTTTTGGGATCAATGCCATTGGGATAACCTGCTTCAATCATTAATTTTTTAGCAGTTGAGATTGGTTTTCGTTTTATGTTTTTTCCATCCCAAAAATAAATGACTTTATTGAAATGATTTTTATCGGATTCATAGCCAAAAATACCGGGTGGAATAGGGCCTTCTGCTGCAACACCACGACCATTCATAAATAATTGAATATATTCTTCGTAATCGATGGCAATTGAAATCGCTTGCCGTAATTTTTTATTTTTTTCACTGGGGCCGCCCACAATTGAATCAGCCATATTAAAGCCAATATAAAAAACAGAAGGGCTGACGCTGGTTTCTAATCGAATGCCTTTGTCTTTCATGGATTGTGTTAATACGGGCTTACCATTTTTATCTAATTGAATCGCTTGATCAAAACTATCGGCGCTGATTCCAGAGCTATCGTAATAGCCTTCAAGAAATTTATTCCAGCGCGGAATACTTTCTTTATCAAGGCTTAATATTAATTTATCCACTTTCGGCAATGTTTGCCCATTGAATTTTTCGCCATGATAATTCGGATTTTTACTTAAGATCATTTGCTCGTTTGGATTGTTTTCAGATAAGGTGTACGGCCCTGTTCCAATAGGATACCAATCGAGCGTAATATTTTTTTCCTTTAATTGTGGCTGCGAATAAAATAAATCAGCTTCATAAGGCATAGGTGAAAAGAATGGCATCGCTAACCAATAAATAAATTGTGGGTACGCACCGCGAATTTTAATTTGATACTCATATTTATTTATTACTTTAACGCCTTCAAGCGGATATTGCCGTAAATCTAAAAAATGATTTTTTTGATATGCGCTTTGCAGTGTTTTTGCATAAGCGTTAAAACCCACGATATAATTACTCATCACGCCAAAAATGGGCGAGCTGACTTCAGGGCTTGCGAGTCTTTTGATTGCATAAACATAATCTTCTGCTGTTAATTCACGTGTTGCTGTATTTTTAAAATCTTTTAAATCATGGGGATTTTTTACATTATTTTTTGCAAAAGCGGGGTGTGGTTGATAATAAATCCCTTTTTTTATTTTTAAATCGTAAATGGTTTCGGTGATCACGCCATTTTTTTTAATGTAAGTCACTGTTGGCATTTGCGTGAGTGTCTGCGGAATTAATTTATAGGGCCTGGCAAGATAATCATATTGCAATGGTGGCTCATAAATTTGTGCGATTAAACCGGTTTCATCGGAAGAATAAGCTCTGGCAGGGTCAAGTGTTTTGGGTGAGCTTGCAAATGCGCCGTAAAGGATGTTTTGATTTGAGTCGTCTGTGTGAGGATTGTTCCATTGAGCGAAAATGGGTGTGGTGAAAAAGAGAATGAGTAAAAGTATTGTTTTCATTTCAAAATCCGTTTAGCGTGAGGGTGTATTGTAGCATACAGCCAACGGACTTCGAGATGCGATTGTAGAGGCGGCGATTTATCGCGTCTCTGCCGACGCATTGCGCGTTCTGAGACGCGATAAATCGCCGCCTCTACAGCAAGCATGTTCGCATCTTTAAGTTCGTTGGTGTATTTGTTTGTTTAAATGAGGCTGTTTTGTGAAAAACATAAAAACATATTTCAACAAATCAAGCCAAATCTCAGACTTAGCCACGCGCATCGATTTCTTCGGTCAACAATTTCTCGGCGTGCCCTATTTAGCCGGCGCACAAGGTGAAGGTGAACAGGCTGAGCTTGATCAATCGCCGCTATATCGTTTTGATGCTTTTGATTGCTTGACCTATGTTAACAATGTGTTGGCATTATCGTTATCGCGTAATGAAACTGAATTTAAAGAAAAATTATTACAAATTAATTATTACGACAGCATTGCAAAATATGAAAATCGTTTTCATTTTGTCAGTGTTGATTGGAACCTGCAGAATCAAAAAAATAAAATAATAACGGATATCACGGATACGATTGCTGATGTCAGCTATGCGGAAGGTGAAATTGATCGGCCAAATTGGTTTTTGCATCGATCTGAAAAAGATATTAAATTATTAAACCCGTTTTCTGAAGCCGAAATAAAAAATCGTATCGAGAAATTAAAAAATATTTCAAAAAAAGTAAAAAAAGAATGGGCGTGTGTTCCGTATATACCGCTTGCAAAATCATTTGATATTTTTGATAAAATTCCACATGTCAGTATTATTGAAATTGTCAGGCCCAATTGGAATTTAGCAGAAAAAATAGGCACAAATTTACATATTTCTCATTTGGGTTTTGCGATTCGCAGAGAAAATCAGTTGTTTTTTCGACATGCGTCATCAGAGCAAAAACAAGTAGTTGAGGTTTTATTGTCGGACTACATGAGAAATTGTTTGAAAAGCGAAACAATTAAGGGAATCGGTATTTATAAAATAAACTGCCGAATTACTTCAAAATAAGGCTTTCCTATATCAGATTCAATCGCATGGCCCGCATCTGAAAAAATTTTAAAAGTATTATTCGGAATTTTTTCAGCCATTAATTTAATATGTCGAATATCATTAATCCAGTCATCTTCGCCCGCAAGAATAAGTGTTTTGTGGTTGATGAGATGCAGTTCTGATTCAAAATCAAAATGCGGTAAAAATTTCGTGAATCCCCAGTTCATGGCTTCATAACTGAAATTTTTTGAAAAATAAGTTAATGCGTATGCCTCTAAGCGTGTTTTTATATGCTTTGAGTAAAGGGGTGCTGTGATGGCATAGAATTCAGCTAATTCTCTATTGCTTTTAAACGTACCATTCCATACTTTTTCAAAAATGTTGATTTGTTTTGGCGTGCCGAATTTTAATAAATTTTCTTTTGCGGTTTTTAATGAACGAAAACTGGGTGCGCCGGCAGACAATATTAATTTTTCAATTGAATTTTGGTAGCGTAATGCATAGGCCATTGCACAAACGCTACCGTATGATTTTCCCAGCGGAATGATGTGAGCCAGTTTAAGGAATTGTCGTATTGTGTCGACATCGTCAATATAGTTTTCCATTGAGTAGGTTGATGGATCATTTTTATCACTTAGTCCGCAACCCCGTGGATCGTGAAAAACAATATCGGCAACATCCAGCAAGCAATTGTAGGATTGATAAGTGGAATGATCAAGACCTGGGCCGCCAGGTAAAATAAAAATGACAGGGCGCGAACCCATTTCATTTTTGTCTCGAGTGACAGTTTTTACAAATAACTGTGTTTCAGGTGCTGATGGGCGTTCAGGGATAGTTATTTTTTGAGTGAATGTTTCTTTGCGATTATGGATTGTCATGGATAGCTCCGTATAGCTCACTATACCAGATATTTTTTAAACATACTTTGACAGACGCTGCTTTATTTTAGCGACGATATCGTCGACTTGCTTGATTAAGGGTCTTGCATCGCTAAAAAACCCTTCGGAATGGCGACCATTTGTTTTTTTTGTTTCGACATAGTTGAAAATTGCCGATCCGATATCTTCATCGTTATTTTCTTCATCATCAATTTTTTCTAATACATTTTTTGCTGCTTTTAATGCATTGTATCTATGAATAAAGAGTGTGTCTGTTTTTCCGAGATGCTTTTTAATTTGTTCTGTCAATAATAATTTTAATTTTCCATTGTCGAAGACAGGAACGGAACGCGGGAATAATCGGTGCATCAAACTGTTGGGTGAGCTCACTGAAAGCTTGGGTTTGCAGTGATAAATGTGCGGGTTGTGATCAGGATGAGTGGCGTGAAAAGAGTTTAAGTGATCACACATCATCGTAAATTGATCTGTTATTCCAACGCTGCATTTGTTAGGGTCATAAAAATAATAATACTGATCTTTTTTAGTGACGGAAGCAACCTGTCCGTTTGCTATTATTGTCATTCCTGAATTATCTAATTTTCTTAATTCTTCACGAAGCTGTTCTTGTAGTGTGGCAGTTGAAATGACATCAGGTGCATGAGCGTTGTGTTTGAATTGTAGGGTGCGTAATTTTTCATGAAAAATTACGTCTATTCCGGCATTCATTAATCCCAGAATTGTCACATCAAATATCATTTGAAAGTTTTTAAGATCACATGCCCATTCTTTAAAAGCTTTTTGAAGTTCATGTTGAACTTCAATAATTTCATGTGGCGGTATTTCTAGAATGTCATGCGCGAGTATTTTTTTCTGAATAGGTTCAAATAATTCTATGATGGCGGCATTACGCACTTTTGTTTTTACCGCGTGGATTTTGTTGACTGCAGCATTGATGGCTTTGTCAGTCACTGGATCTAAATTAATAATCTCTGCGATGATCGACATGCTGATGGCAGCGGATGCATTATTAGTTTGGGGCGCTATTACTGGTATTCCTCTCATAAAACCTTCCACATTTGACATGTTTTCAGTTGGTAAATAAGGGACGTAATAGATTTATCTTAATGGATTGCCCAGGGGATTGGAATGTGGTTGTGGATTAATGCAGCGGTGGGAAATAAGGCGCATAAGGCGCGCCTGACACCGGTTATTCACCGGTTATTTCACTAACTTTTTGTAAATCTTAAATCAGCATTAATTTCACCTTCTTTGCATATTTTTGATGCAATCTTTATGAGGGGGTATCATTTGACCTGAATAAATTCAAAACTAAAAAAGATAAGAGGGTGATATATGCGAAAACTTAAAAATAGGGCAAAGGCTGCTGTTGGGCTTTTTGTAATCTCGCTTGCTGACATGATTACAATAATAGCGTGCAACAAGAGTGATTGTGGCGCATTGAGTGACTACCCTGCACCACAAACAATGGCTTTTGGATTTGGAGTGCTATTGATAGGTTCTATAGGTGTTTTACTAAATGGTGGTGACTGGAAGTGCACAAGGGATGGCTATACGGCTTTTATTGACTCTCTTTTCCATGGTGCGACAGAACAGGCAGCAACAGCTCCACTTAATTCAGAAGTATTGACTGTTAATTATGGTAAATAATATTTTTATGTCGATCGCATCGATTTACTCGGTGCGGTGGTTTTATTTTCTTTTAAATAAATCTAGCCCATTAACCATTTCCAAATCGGCATTACAGTAATATTGCTCTCTTGAAATTCAGTATCTTCAGTGAGTATTAGCCCACTTTTTAAATGATAAACGTCCATCGCTTCTTCCAGCCCCGCAAATTCTCTGAGACGTGTCTCGATACTATCCAGATGAGCAGAAACTTGAATTGCTTGTGTGATTTTATGTGCTTCTTTTACGACAAAGTCACATTCTTTTTCTGCCTTGTGAAAATAAATTTCAAATTTTCTGCGTTTTAATTCGAGGAAAACAATGTTTTCTAACGTGCGACCATAGTCTTCTGAAGTGCGAAATCCAACGGTTGCCGCTAATGCTTGATCAATAAAATATTCCTTTTTGCCGTAATGCGCTTGTACTTTAAGTGACGGGCTGTATTGATTGATAATAAAACAGAGATAACTCATTTCAATAAAATAAAAATAGTCCGAAACGGTTGTAGCGCTTGCTAATTTTAATAATGTTTTTAATTTATTGTAGCTGACTTCCTTGCCTACATTGCTCGCCAAATAATACACGAGTGATTTTAAGTTTTGTTCCTTGCCTACATTATGTCGCACAATAATATCGCGATACAAAATGCTTTCATATAATTCACTTAAATAAGCGGGTTGTTCAAAACGAATGTATTCTGGAATACCACCCATTTTGACGAAATCATTGAATGCGCTTTTTAACAAACCTTTTTCTTCTGTTGTGTGCACTTCTTTTGCGGGCGTTATTTTCTTTGCTTGTAAATATTCCTTGAATGAATAGGGGAACATTTCAATTGAAATAGTACGACCTGTTAAATGCGTTCCTAATTCACGACTAAATAATCGCGCGTTTGAACCTGTGATATAAATTTTATATTCTTGATCATGCAGGCGACGAATAAATTTTTCCCAGCCCGGAATATTTTGGATCTCATCAAAATAAGCGGTTTTTGCGGGACCCATTAATTCGATTAACGACTCCAATAAAATTTGAAAATCGTCGACAGTGAAATTGGTTAAACGATCATCGTCGAAATTAAAATAGTAATGCGGATTTTTTTCGTGCGAGCGCACCCATTGCATGAAAGTTGATTTTCCGCAGCGTCGCAATCCCTTGATGATAATGATCTGCGTGTTGTGCTGCAGCGGGGCCAATTCACGCCAGATTTCACGCGGCACAGGATCTGGGGGCAGGCGAACCGCTTGCTGTTCTCGAATAAGTTGCTTTATAACTAATTGATTTACCATAATTTATAATTTCTTCTATTTATAATAGAAGAATACATTGTATTTCTTCTATTAGCAATAGAAGAAAGTGCCTGTATGGTTTAACTCCTTACTTCAAAAAATTCTCGGAATAGACTCCGAGAATATGAAAGACATCGCCTGACATGAATTTATTTGGTATGGCAAATTTTAAATAAAATCTAACGGAAAATTGGTTTTATCTATGATTTTTTGAAGTATAAAACTGGAATGCACGCTAGTGACGCCAGAAATTTGCGTGATTTTATCAAGCAGTATTTTTTGGTAATGGTTCATATCAGACACAATGATTTTTAAAATATAATCTGCTGCTTGTCCTGTTATTAAAAAACATTCCATTATTTCTGGAATTTTTTTGATTGTATTTTCAAATTGTTTTATGCGTTCAGGTGAATGCTTATCTAACCCAACAGAAGTAAGCACATGTAACTGTAATCCTAATAATTCAGGCTTTAGTAAAGCCACGTATTTTTCAATAACGCCTTGTTCCTCTAATTGATTCACGCGACGCAAACAAGGTGAGGGTGAAAGCGCAATTTTATCTGCTAACTCTTGATTGGTGAGCTTCGCGTCTTCTTGTAATAAAGTTAATATTTTTTTATCAATGCGATCCATAGACACCTCAAATTGCTCTATATCGTTTTATAATAGCATTATATTCTATAAATAGTGAATATTTTGAAATAATATTCTATTTTATAACATTTTTAAGCGATATTTGCAATCAACTGTCACGCGCGCTGTGTTAAGCTATTTTTGTAGTTAAAAACAACATCAACAAACTTTGAGGGGTAAGCAATATGAAAAATTTTATTAGATCAATGGTGGCAAAGAAAATGGCGAAATCGGGCGCTAAGCAGCCATTGTGTTACGCCTAAATAGAAAACCCTGGTGAAGAAATTTATCAGTGTGTCTTTATTTTTAGGAGAAACGTATGGTGGCTTCATTAAAAGAAATGAAGCAGTATAAAAATACTGCCGTTTTTAAGCGATACGAAAAGGAATTTTTAAATAATAAATTAACTGCAGAGCAAGCATTTTATGGCGTTATTCAATATCTGTGGTTATGTAAAAAACACGAAATGGATAAAAAGGAAAATCCGAATAATGATGCATTTAATTTTGTTTGTGGCGTGTATCCTGAGATGCGCGAGATTGATGATATGTGGCATACATTTTTATTATTTACAAAAGAGTATGCTGATTTTTGTGCAAATTATTTTGGTGAGTTTATGCATCATGTGCCGGAAACTGAAGATAATCCCAGTCCAAAATTGACTGATACTGAGTTTTCGCGCTATCTGTCATATATATACGACAACTTGGGAGAAGCAACGGTAAGGATTTGGTTTTCAGATTTAATTGATTAGAAAAATTAAAAACGGAGTAAGAGAAGGAGGGACATATTTAATTTTATATCCAAGTAAGTGAGATGTTTATGATAATCAACTTAAAATTATTCGATATTGATGGCTGCATGCATCATAAAAAAATACAGTATTTTGTTGGGAATAAAATCCGGCCAGCGCGAAGATGGCTTGTTGATGGCAATAAAGATTTTTTGGAAACATTGGTTGCTGAGGCGTGCGAAAAACAGTATGAAAAATTAATTATTGCTTGTGGTAGCGCTCGCCAAGATAAAGCAAGCGATAAGGAGAATGCAATACAAAACGGAAATGGTTCATGCATTCTCACTTTTCCGCTTTTACAGAAATATTTTTCAAAAAAGCTCGAAAAAAACAACGTTGAGGTAGTTTTTGATCCTTTTTTGATGGCAGATATCTATCAACTGGAGTCGGAAGGGGTTCCTGTAACTGGTGGCGAAAGCTATAAGGCGATATTACGTTCAGTATGCTCGACGCAGGCGACTGTTGCTCACGCAGGCGCTATATTTGATGAAACTAAAATATTGCTTATTTATGCTCATGCGCATCGTATTGCCTCTTTGCATTCGAATGAAGACATCATAATTGATTTTTATGACGACCGCAGCGACATCCTTGGAATGGTCGCTACCTTTTTTTATGACTATCCAACTCTTTTACCAAAGAATGTGACTTTACGTATTACGCACTATGCAGATGGGAAATATGATGCAGCGTATAAAGGAGAAAGGCAGCTGCCTTGGTGCGACACAAGGCAGCTCCGAGGTCTTCCAAAGTCTCCTGTCATTAAAGAGGTTTGCGGTATAGGAAAAATAGATGAAAAATATGATGTTACGGTCATTTATATGTGTAGGTTATATGCAGCATTTAATGAAATAATACGTCTCAAGCCACGGTCTGAGTATCCTTGCGGTTCTGATCTGGCGGCTTTTTTGAAGGCCCTTTCATCAGATGCTTCTGCAGAAAAGCAAGCGGCGATCGTTAAGTGTCAGGAGAGCAGCTGCGGCGGTTTGCCCAATACAATAGAAACAAAAGGTTTTTCCCTGTTTTGGCAGTATGCACAGCAAATTCTTTCTACCCAAAATAAGGGTAGTTTGTGTCCTAAGTCAGGAGCATATACCACTGCCTCTCAGCTCATTCAAGATGGCTTGATTCCTGCGATTGAGTTGATGGAGTTGGAAGAGGAAATAGCGTATTTAGAAGCAGCAGAAAAGGAAAAACGCGCGCAACTGGAGGGTGAAGAAAGCAAAGAAGCAGCGACGGCCCTCTGTTTAAAAGAGTTGGAACACCGAGAAATAGTACAGCGTGATTCCTCTTCCATCCTTGTAACTTTTAGAGAAAACTTTGCTGCTGGTAAATTTTTTATCGAAAATCCACCTGGTTCACGTTCTTTTTGGACGCCAGAAACCCGAAAAGATGCCACGGTGAGTGCACTGGTTTCTCATGCTCAAGGCTGTAATACGAAACACGGGCGTTTTTTTAAAGGATGCAGTGGATCAGACACCCGCACTGCCTTAAAAAAATATGGTATCGATGTGGCTAATTGTCCAGCAGCATTAAATGAAAGTGGCGTAGCGGAAATCACGCAAAAAATAATAGCTGGGCCCAATTCGAGGCAGTGATGCCATATATAGCACAGGAAAATTTCCGCCGTATCGATCTATTCGATGCGGTGATTTTATTATAAAGTTCAATTTCGCGCCTTGCTGTTATTCAGCGCCAATATCCATCTTCGCTAACCATGGAATCACGGACTGAATTGCCAGGCCATCTGGATACGTTTTTTCACGCGATAAATTTCGCACCAGTTGTATTTGTTTTGCATTTTTTATAAATTGAGAAAAATGCTTAAATCCTGTGGCGGGTTTATCATCAGATGATTTTATTTCAATTAAATGTGTCGGCTTGTTTTTTTGTGAAATTAAAAAATCAATTTCAACGCTGTCTTTTGTGCGCAGATAGTGTAATCCTGTTTTAATGCCTTGAGTGTCTTCAATGTATTGTAATTTTTTTAATAATGCGCTCGCAACCATGTTTTCTAATTTTGCGTCTTCATCTTCTATAAATCCAAAATCATAAAAATAAAATTTGGGTTCTTTTAAAATGGCACGTGAGATTTTATTAGAATGAGGGGTGACACGAAAAATAATATACATGTTTTCGAGTAATTGTAGCCAGCGTTTGACAGTATTCACATCGCGCTCTAAATCTCGCGCTAAATTGCTGTAGGATGTTGTGCTGCCGACGCGCGATTGTAACAATAAAACCAGTGTTTCAATTGATTGAATATCTTTTACTGCATGAAGATCAATTAAGTCCTGACGTAAAATAATATCGGTATGCGTGCGCCGCCACCGTTGATAATAATTTTTATTATTTTTGATAAAGGGTTCCGGAAAACCGCCGCAATCCCATAATGTTTGAAAAATCGATTCGTGATTTTCTGTTGAGAATTGCGCAATTTCATGTAGGTCTAGCGGATGTAGGCGATACTGAAAGTAGCGTCCTGCCAGTGAATCACCCACTTTGCGATAGGTATCTAATTTTGCACTGCCTGTTACCAATAATTCAGGTGGAATGCCTTCGGTATCGTAAACACCTTTAATCCAGCGTTTCCATTGTTTCATTTTATGGACTTCATCAAAAATAATGAGTTTCTTTGTGCGATCCCATGATTTTTCTTTTAAACTTAATCGGTCTTCTGCGGCGTCATAATTAAAATAATCAAAGCTAGTGTATAACGCTTTGGCAAGTGTTGTTTTGCCGCATTGACGTGGTCCCGTGAGCAAAACAATTTTGCTGGGGAGGTCGTTCTGAATGTGTTTTGTGATGATTCGTTTCATGGGACTATTTTGACACTCACATCAAAAAAGTCAAGACTATTTTGACTTCAGTGTCAAATTGGTCGTTCACAAGGGTTATTGTGCTGGCAATAGGAAGTCTATTGCCAGCACAATAACTTATTAATAATAAACCCCACCCAACATACTGTCTGATTTAGCACCCGTCACACTCGGCAAATTCCCGGGTTTATGTGCCATTGTTTGTTTCGCAAGCCATGCAAACGCAGCAGCTTCAATCCATTGGGGGTCGATGCCGATTTCGGAAGTGGATTTAATGATTAATTGGGGGGAGTTGATTTTTAATCGCTCGATGAGGAAGCTGTTATAAGCACCGCCGCCGCAGAGCCAAAGAGTGTCAGTGACAGTGTGAGTGTGAGAAATTGCGTCGGAAATAGATTTTGCGGTTAATTCGGTTAGGGTGTTTTGTATATCGACAGGTGAGACGTGATAAATCGCGTCTCTACAGCGTGCTTCCATCCATTTTAAATTAAAATATTCTCGCCCTGTGCTTTTGGGAAAGGGTTTTTGAAAATACGGATCATCTAATAAAACCGATAATAATTCTGAATTTAATTTTCCGGCTTTAGCCCAGTCGCCATTTTTATCAAATGGTTTTTGACAGTGTTTTTCGCACCATTGATCTAGCAAAGTATTCGCAGGGCCGGTATCAAATCCAATAACGGATTGTGATTTATCAGCTGAAATAGCTGTGATATTGGCAATGCCGCCGAGGTTTAAGACTAAAATCCCCCCCAGCCCCCCTTTTTCAAAGGGGGGAGCAGTATTTCTTTCCCCTTGCTTAAATAAATATTTATGAAATGCCGGCACCAGTGGCGCGCCTTGTCCGCCGAGCGCAATATCGCGCCTGCGAAAATCAGCAACGGTTGTGATATTTGTTCTGGCTGCAATAATATTGGGATCGCCAATTTGCAGCGTAAAAGGATGTGCGCCATTGGGTGAATGATAAATGGTTTGTCCATGACTGCCGATCGCAGTGATTTTTTCAGCTTGAATTCCAGTGTTTTTTAATAATTCTAATACAGCCACAGAAAATAATTCGCCGAGCTGCACATCTGTTTCGCCGAGTAATTTTAAATTAATATTCTCTGAGTTTAATAATAATTTTAAATTTGATTTTGTTTTTGCTGGAATAGAGATTGAAAGGGTTGCAATTAAATTGGTTTTATCGTTTTCGAATGAGACTAATGCAGCATCAATTCCATCCATGCTGGTGCCAGACATGAGCCCGATGTAAAGATCACTGTTTCTTCGACGCATCATGCGCATTCTCAAATAAACTCATTTCATTAAACCAATGATGTTCGTCATAGAAAAAGGCGCGACGGTATTTTTCTTCGATGGGAGCTGTGTGTGGAAATTTCACAGTGAGTGGATTAACGGCTTTACCATTTTTATAAATTGCGAAATGCAAATGCGGGCCGGTTGTCCAGCCGGTCATGCCAACATAGCCAATTACTTGGCCTTTTTTTACGACTTCATTAGGTCGCAGGTGTGTTGCAAATCGTCCTAAGTGTGCATAAAAACTTTTATACGTTCTGTTATAACGCACCATGATGACATTGCCGTACCCATTCATTTTTTTGCAGAAAACAACAATGCCGTTGCTCATCGCTTTGACCGGCGTGCCCATCGGTGCATCATAATCAACGCCTAAGTGCGGTTGCACGCGATGCGCGATAGGGTCGAAGCGATCATAACTAAAATGTGAACCAATTCGACGATACGCCAACGGCGCTGATAAAAACAAAGGTTTTGTGCCTTCGCCATTCGGTGCGTAATATCCTGCATGATGATTTTCTGTGAATCGCACCATGCGGTAATGATTTTTTCCGTCGACAATTTCAGCAGCAACAATATTTCCTGGGTGATCTTTTTGATCGCCGACAAAATATTGATGATATAAAATATTTAAACGATCACCCGGATGAATTTCATGTGTAATGCCATTGCTTGCTAACATGGCATTGAGTTCATGTTGTAAATCTGTAGGTAGCCCAGTTGATTTCTCGGCTTGTGCAAGACTGTGATGAATAACGCCGGTTTTGAATCGTAATGCTTTTGTGACTGGTTTTTGTAAAACGTGTGCAACCAAATAATTTCCTTGTTTTAATACTTGCAGCGTTTGTGCGAGATCAATTGTGTCGTTCAGTGAAACAAATTCATGTGAAGGCGTTGTTGTAATGTCTATTGTGCTTCCAGCTTGTAAATGCTCAAGGTATTTTGCAGCGGGTGGTAATTTTAAAGTCGTTATCCATAATGTGCTGGGTAATCCTGCGCGATGGAATAAGGACGCGAGCGTGTCATTTTTTCTGATGGTCAGCGTTTGTGTTTCTGTTTTATTGGGGGTATTGGGAGCAACCACTGTTTTTGTTACCTTATCCGCAGGCAATTGAAGTGTGGATGTTGTTCTTTTTGTGGATGCGTGCGTGTGATTTTCAAAAAAGTGACTTATAATGGCGCCTGTTATGCAGATGGCGATGGTGATACCAATATAACGTAAACGATTACTCGGAGCTTGTTCGGTAAAATCCATGTAATCCATTATAAAATCCTATTGCTTTGCGACGAAGGTATAACCTTAATCATCCTAGCGTTGATGGTCAATGATTTTTTTTACGGGAGTTCAAATAAATGTCAGCAAAAGAAGCCCTAGCGTTAATTCGACGGGGAGTTTCAGAAATTATTTCAGAAGAAAGTTTGTTAGAACGATTGGAAGCGGGCGTGCCTTTGCGCGTGAAATTAGGGATTGATCCCACGGCAGCAGATTTGCATTTTGGCCATACTGTTGTGATTAACAAACTGCGTCAGTTTCAAGAGTTAGGGCATGATGTATTATTTTTGGTCGGTGATTTTACATCGATGATTGGTGATCCTTCTGGGCGTAATGTGATGCGCAAGCCGTTGTCATTAGAAGAAATTGCGGTTAACGCTAAAACATATACGCAGCAAGTGTTTAAAATTTTAGATCCTAAAAAAACAAGCGTCATGTTTAATTCTGAATGGATGGGAAAGCAATCTGCCGCTGATTTAATTCGTCTGTCATCATTGAGTACCGTTGCGCAAATGTTAGAGCGTGATGATTTTGATAAACGCTTTCAAGCTAATCAACCCATTGCGCTTCACGAGTTTATTTATCCTTTATTGCAAGGTTACGATTCTGTTGCGATGAAAGCCGATGTGGAATTGGGCGGCACTGATCAAAAGTTTAATCTATTAATGGGGCGTGAATTGCAAAAGCATTATGGTCAAAAACCACAGTGCGTGATTACGATGCCTTTGTTGGAAGGATTGGACGGCGTGCAGAAGATGTCGAAGTCATTGGGTAACTATATAGGGATTACCGATGCGCCGGATGATATGTTTGGAAAAATTATGTCTGTTTCTGATGAGTTGATGTGGCGGTATTTTGAATTATT
>Ga0207099_1047_pt1 | contig 25785 bp, 27 predicted proteins | sample Alteio_BWMinHeat_85_FD_153521 | JGI IMG/M metagenome (GOLD analysis project Ga0207099, IMG submission 153521) | Enriched cells from forest soil in Barre Woods Harvard Forest LTER site, Petersham, Massachusetts, United States -... | ecosystem: Environmental > Terrestrial > Soil > Temperate forest >... | reverse complement strand
GCAGCAAACTTGTCGATCTGGACTGGAGAGAAGCGGAGCGCGAAGAACTCCGCAAGGTAAACAGGCATGGACGAAAGCGCTAGGGTGCTGGTCGATAGCTCGGTGTGGATTGATTTCTTGCGGGGTTTGGAATCCGCAGCAACAGCTATGGCATCCATAACAAAGACAAAGCGCATCGTAGTTTGCGGTCAGATCAAGCAGGAAGTTTTACAAGGCAGCCGTGATTCCAGGGCGTTCGAGAAGCTGGACAAGAAAATGTCCATTTGGGAATACGAGGCGGAAACGCCCGAAGACTTTATCGAAGCTGCGCGAATTTTCTCGGAATTAAGGTGGAAGGGTATTACTGTCCCGCCAGGCGACTGTCTGATTGCGGCCCTTTCTAAACGGCTGAATCTTGAACTTTACGCGTATGACGCCGACTTCGATTCGATCCCGCATCTTCCGCGTTATCGATTTTAGGCGGCTGCCCTATGGCCTGCCGGTGTTATCCAGTTCGCGGTAGATCAGCCACTGCCGCACGTTGCCATTCAGGTGCAGCATCAAATTGCCAATGCTGTTGCTGCCGTCGTTTGGACGCCACCACACCTGCTCGCCGCTCAACGACTCGACGCACTCGCGCAGGCGTGGCCAATACTGCTCCAGAAGCTTTCGGCGGGAGAACTCAAGAAAGGCTGAGTGGATGCTGATGTCCGTGCGTTCGTCACTCATGAAGCAACTTTTCGCCCAACCAGAATAACGTTTCGGCCCATTGGAGGGCGAATCACACTCTCCAGTAGCTGCGAGACGGGAACCGCATAGCGATCGTAAAAACGGACCGCAGCCGGTTCCATTGTCCTGGAGCGCAGGACAATGTACTTCACCCACCACGGAACGATTCCCAGCATGTCAAAATACGAGGCCAGGCGGATGGTAAACCCCGCAGTTTTACACTTCCGGACGAGGTCCGCCATCGAGTACCGGCGATGGTGTCCGAGTTCATGGTCCATGCTTCCCATCAGCCAGGGATGGGCCGGCGAGAAAATCAAAACATGGCCTCCCGGTTGAAGCAGGGAATGAATCGTCCGGAGTTCCGCCGCGTCATCTTCGATGTGCTCAAGAACGTTGACGTAGATGACGGAATCCGGAACCCCGGTTTTGCGAATGGATTCGACGGTATCGGTCAGCGTTCCGCGATGCGCGTGTCCAAGGTGGCCTGGGTCGATGCTCTGTAAATTCTCGGCCAGCAGTGGATACAAGTTTGCCGAAGGTTCAATGGCGTCAAGCCATTCCGGCCTGGTTGCCAGCAGCAGTTCTGAGAATGACCCCGAGCCCGCGCCGACTTCCACGATGCGCTTCCCAAGAAACGGTTGAAAAACGTCGAATATCCATCGGCGGTAGTTCATCGCGAAAGCCATGGACTCCAGCTCTAGGCCCGCGTAACTCCACTGCTGGCCGATGGATGTTGGCATGGGCGCGCGCGTGCTCTGTGGGGCTGGGATATCTTCGCTGCTCATCAGTAGGGACAGAGCTTACACCATGCCCAGCCGACCCGGCAATCAACTGTAGCGGCGGTCTATGACTGCCTATGACCGCCGACGATGTCCCAGACTGAGGACTGTCGGGGGTCATAGACCGCCGCTACAGCTGCGCGACAGGCCTGCTATAATTCGCGTGCGATGACGACTCATGCCATCGATCGCGAATCTCTCCAGACCCTCTCGATTCCATCGAACCCGAGAGCGCTGTGTGACCTTTTTCTCGTCTGGGGCGTTATTTCGGGCGCTGTGGCTGCGGCGCAGTTCGCGCACCGCTGGTATGTTTATCTACTGGCGATCATCGTTATGGGCGGCCGCCAGAACGCGCTGGCCACTCTGGCGCACGAGGGATGGCATAGTCTTCTCTTCTCGTCACGCCGCGTCAACCACACGGTTGCTGCCTGGCTTTACGCGTACCCGCTCGGGATCCTCTATTACCACGACCGGGAACGCCACCTTCGTCACCATCGCGAAGTCGGACAGGACTACGATCCGGATTGGATCAACTATACCAGCCGCCATCGCGAAAGCGCCGGCCGCGTGCTGTGGTATCTCGCATCGCTTCTCCTGGGTCGTCTCCTGTTTTCCACACTCCTGAGTTTCATCAAGCGGGGGCGTCCCCGAATCGGACTGGAGTCCACGGGCAATGCCGGAACGGAAGACACCCCCGGCGTTTTCGGGGAGTTGTTCCGCGTGTTGATCTGCCAGGCAATTCTGTTTGGCGCAATGACGCTCGCGACCCACCGATGGTGGAGCTATCCTCTCCTTTGGATGCTCCCGCTTTCCACCTTCGCGGGTTTCTTCGCCAATTTCCGAGCGCTCATTGAACACGTCGCCGTTCGGGATGATGTAGCGCCGGAAGATCGCTTGCGGGACATCGAGGCCGGCCCGCTGGAGCGGTTTTTCATTGCGCCGTCCCACTTCAATTACCATGCGCTTCATCACGCACACCCCTCCATCCCACACTACAACCTCACGCGGGGGAAAGAAGCCTATTTGGAGCGGTACGGCATCTATCCGTTTACGGTCTGGCAGGGTTATGCGAGGGCTCTGTTTGTCCATCTGAGGGAACTCCGCTTACGAACGTGAAGACGATGCCACACGAAGTCTCCGAACGCCTCCCTCGCCCGCTGGTGACAGTGGCGTGTGAATTCTGCGGCTCGACCGAAGGCCAGCTGCTGAGCGGTCCGCTCACGGACCATGAACTGGCCGACGAGCTTCCTCCGGCGTTCCGCCTGCTGTCCTTCCGTTTTGTCCGGTGCGCGGACTGCGGCCTCGTCTATTTGCGCGAACGTCCGGATGCGGAGGACGTGGAGGTCTACTATCCGGACAACTACAAATGTTTCCAGAGCTACCATGAGCGCGGTTTCATCATGAAGCAGCTCGCGCAGATCGTGACGCGCGGAAAGCTCCGGCAGATCGCGAGACTCATGCCGCCGGGGAACGATACACTGCTCGATTACGGATGCGGAAGCGGGACATGGCTGGCTCTTCTCAAGGAACAGGGGTGCACCTTCCGGATGATCGGCACGGACATCATCGGCGGGCCTCTGCAGTCACTGAGGCGGCGCGGCATCGAAGCGTATCAGTGCGATGAGACGACGCTGCAGCGGCACGTCAAGCCTGGCAGCGTTGGTGCGGTGCACCTCTTCCACGTCATCGAGCACCTGCCGAACGCCAGCGGTGTTTTGGAGTCGATCCGCGACGTGCTGGTGCCAGGCGGAGTGTTGATCGGACAGACGCCCAACGTGGAGTCGCTCGGCCGCCGGTTCTGGGGCGATTTGTGGAACCAGTGGCATGCGCCACAGCACCTCGTCTTGTTCTCGGATGACACTCTGAAGCGCCATGCCGGTAAGGCCGGCTTCGAGGTCGTGAAGATTTCCAGTTCGATCTCGGGCGCCACGCAATGGGCGCTTTCCTTTCTACACCGGTGGGCCCGGTTCCGCGGCCGTCCATTTCGGCACATCCACGAACCGATGTACCCGCCGCTTATTTTGGCTGCCATCCCTGTCGCGATCGTCGAAGCTGTCTTCTCCCGGACCTGCCATATGGATTTTGTGCTTCGAAAGCCGGGGAATTAACCCCAAAGACACCAAGGCACAAAGAAACACAAAGGCTTTGGGGTTAATTCCGATGCGCAAAAACCAGGAACCCGAATCGATCAGGGTCAAGAGGGTCGTTGTACCCGTACGAGTAAACACCTTGATAGTTCTGGTTGATGAATTCGATCAAGAGTTGTCCATGCCCGGGTGAATCACCGAACCTCCCAACTCCGAACTCCCGCATGTCGCGCGAAATGACGACAATCCGGTCCGGCGGCGCGGCATTGAGCCGCTGGAGGATGTCGTTAACGCGTCCGTGGGCTAACACGAACGGCGGGAAGAAATAATATGGAATCGAGTTGGGAAGCTGCGTGAGGTAGTTCAACATCACGCCTTCGGGCATTACAAGGAGGGAATGAACATTGTTTTCCTTCGCGTCCTTGTCGAGGTATTGCCGCGCTTGCTCGACGAGCAGGCCCGTTGGAGCAACGTTCTCGTCAAACGCGTAAAACTGATTCGCGCCTTCGCCGATCGAAAAGGTATGGTAGGCATAAAACTGCATGGAATTGAACGCCGCGACCCCGATGACGGATGCCACGAGAAGCGTCAGCAGGGCCTGGTACCACTTCCGCGCCAGGCCGTCCACGCTCAATAACTGCGGAAGCGACGACATCAGTATCGCAACGCCGACGACTCCCGCCATCGCGGCCTGGACAAACCCATAGTGATAAATCCGTGGACTGAGCGCCATGCGAGCCAGCATGGCCGCTGCCGCCATCCACAACAGGACACGCACCGCCTCGTTTTCGTCCGGCCCTTCCGCCGCTTTGAGCGCCCGCATCCGGGTGATTTCGATCAACGCCCCGCACAACAGAATCCCCGGCAGGGCGTATCCCAGGTTCATCCATGGCACCCGCGTCGCCGCTACTCCCGCGAACACGAGTAATACGAGTAGAAACACTTTTTGGGCTTTAGCGGTCCGCATGAAAAAGGCCGTACCCCACGCGAGTGCTCCGGCAAAGACCACGGCCGCACCACCCCAGATCATTTCGATGCCGAGATTCTGCCATGGATGGTCCAGGCCCAACGCCGCTTTTTGAAATGGATCATCGAGCAGGCTTGCACTTTCGCGCATACCCTGAAGCACGACCAGCCAGGCGTAATTGGCGTAGTGGAGCGCATCGCCGGGGGAATACCTGCCGCGCAGCCAAAACAGCAGGGCCGCCACAATCATCGGCGTGAAACCCGCCGCGACAAAAATTCCCGATGTCCGGGCCCAGCGCGCCCATGGCCGCTTGCGGAAGTCCCGTCGTACGATCAGGAAAACTGCGCCCCCAACCACCGCCGTTGCCGTGAAAATGATTTCCGGTTTCAGCAGCAGCGACAATCCCGCCAACAGTCCCGCAATCGTTATAGCGGCTGCGCCAGGTGAGCGCACGACTCGCCGCAAGGCGAGGATCAAGCACAAGATCAACAACGTTCCATGCGTCATCTCGTGCGAGTACGGCGTCAGAAAGTTATAGTTGTCGATGCCGACCAGGTGAGAAAACGAAAACACGCCGATGAAAAACGCGCCAGAGACAAATGCGGCCCACCGTCCCCAGCCAACGCGCACCAGATAGTAGAGCAAACCCAGAATCGCGCAGTAAATGACGACGTTCGCCATCACCAGGGTCATCAGCCCAACGCCGCCCAGGCGAAAGAACAGACTGTTCAAGTACGGCGACAGCGGCCCGTACAAATGCGCTTCATCCTTGAACAGCAGGGCTCCCTGGGTGATGCGCCAGGGCAGGTACAGCTCGCGTCCAAAATCAATTAGCGGGTCCGGCCACTTGAGCCATGAAATCTGCGCGAAGTAAATTGCCAGGCCTGCCAGCACGGTCACGTTCAACGCGTCTGGCCACAACGTTGCGGCGGGAGCCGGGCGCTTCGCTTTCTTGGGCATAAGACAGGGAAGTTTAGCCGCAGATGACGCAGATGACGCAGATTAAATCCGGGTAAATCAGCGGTAAAGCTCGATTTCTTTTCGAAGGGTTTCAGCCTGAGCGCCGTTCGGACGCAGAGTCAGCGCTTTCTGGAATTGGACGACCGCATCGGACGGTTGTCCCGCCTTGAGCAATGCGTGACCAAGGTCCACACGAGCGTCCGGATCGTTGGGTTGGATCGCCAACGCGTTTTGGAATTGAAGGATGGCTTCGGCGGTTTGCCCTTTTGCAAGCAATGCGGAGCCGAGTCCGCGGCGAGCTTCGGCGTCTTCCGGTTTTATCTCGAGGCTTCTTTTGAAGTGAGAAATTGCTCCATCGGCCTCACCCTTTTCGCGCAAGGCAATGCCGAGGTTGAAGTGGGCGTCTCCATAGTCGGGGTTGATCTTCACGGCCCTTTCGAGATTCGAGATGGCGGCGTCCAACTGGCCCCTCTGGTAAAGAATGGTTCCGAGATTGTCATAAGGTTCGGCGTAGTCGGGTTTGATCTCCAGGGCCCTTTCGAAGTGTGGGAGGGCTTCGTCGGTGCGTCCTTCCTGAAGCAAAGCTGTACCGAGGTTGTTGTGGGCATAGGCGTAGTCGGGTTTGGCCCTCAAGGCGGCTTCGAAGTCCGCAATGGCTTCATTCACCTGGCCTTCCTGGAGTAAGGCAAAACCACGATTGCTGTAAGCCATCCAGCAATCGGGATTCCTGGCAATGGTCGTTTCCCACAGAGTTTTCATGTCCACGTACATGGCGGATTGCTGCCAGCTGAGGAACCCGAGTGTTGCCAGCAATATTCCACAGAGGGACTGCACCATCCAGATACCCGATTTCATGCGGCGGGAATACGAGGCGATGGCTGCGGCAGCCAGCGACAGCGGCGCGATGCAGGCCAGGTACTGAAAGTGATCCGCGACAAACGAGAATGAAAAAGGATAGATGTTGAAGTAGCCCAATGCCGGGAATAATGTGCCGGCAAATAGAAGGAAGACCGCCAGCGGGGCACGCGACCACTTCCGAAGCCACCAGAGTCCGGTTAGCAAGCCCAGGGCCGCCAATGGAAACAAGTATTGCCACCAGATGGTCTGACTTATCTGCCAGCGCGGATAGATGAAGATCAGATTCTCCGGCCAGACCATTTTGCCCAAATAAAACCAGATGGCGCGGCCGGCGATCAGGGTTCGCTCAACAAACGAAAAGTTGAACGCCGCTCCGTCCGCGCCGATAAACTTTCGTTCCATCCATGCGGTGAAGAATCCGAATAGCAGTGACAGGACGAAGAAGGGGGCCAGCGGCAGAACATCCTCTTTCCACGAGAGCTTTCCACGTTTCCACCAGAGGATGACCAGCAACGCGGCGGGAAGCGTCGCGATCACGGATTTGGACATCAGCCCCAGAGCGAAGAGACCGAGCGCGGTGGCCCAAAGAGTCCATCTCCGTTGTCGATCGAATCTGAAATAGACCAGGGTGGCGCCGAGACAGAAGACGCCCGATAGAGTGTTCTTGAGTTCCGAAATCCATGCCACGGACTCCACCTGCACCGGATGAAGTGCGAAGAGAGCTCCGGCCAGCCACGCTCCCGGTACTTCCAGCTTGCGAAGAATCCGGACCAGAAGCAGTGCGGAAAGCGTGTGCAACAGGATGGTCACCAGGTGATAGCCGAATGGTGAGAGGCCCCAGAGTTGGTACTCCACCCAGAAGACACTGTGGACCAGCGGATAGTATTGTTGAGCGGCTCCAGGTTCGATCCAGATGCGCACCAGTCCGGTTAGTGATCGCAGGGCCGGCTTTGTCAAATGCCCGTCGTCGTCCCAGATTGGCTGGCCGTTCCAGGCAGGGCAGTAAACGATGGTGGTGACAACAATCAGCGCCATGGAGAGGAACCAATCGCTCCGCCACCAGGGATCGCGCGCGGGAACCGGGCCGGTAGAAAGTTTTGGGATGGCTTTCTTCTTCGATCGATGGCTCATTTAATTCCGTACAGAATAGTCCAGCACGGAGCAGTCGGCAATGCGGCAGCCGCGGAGCGGTGCAATTGGACTGAGACACTGTAGCGGCGGTCATAGAAGGTCTGAATGAATCAGGCCCGGAGGGCCGACAGAGTGTAGCCCCGGCCGCGAGGCCGGGGATCTCATGGCGAAGCGGCGCCAGCCCCGTAAGGGGCGTAAGAGGCATTAGCTGAAAATCTTACGCCCCTGCGGGGCTGGCCTTTCTGACTTAGCTTCCCCCGGCCTGACGGCCGGGGCTACACTCTGTCGGCCCTCCGGGCCTAATTCATTCACACCTTCTATGACCGCCCCTACAGGTAGCGATGAGTCCCGCCGCTCTGCGGCTATGCTATTATCCCGCGAATGACGTTCCAGGAAAGCCTTGCCGCGCTTCATGACGATCGGCGCAACGTAGCCATATTCAACATTGCGGCCACATTTGCGTTCATGGCCGGCGCGATCTTTCTCCTCGTCCGCTACCCCGGGCCTTGGTCGTATGCGCTCGCCTTTGCGGTTATCGGGCTTATGCAGTACCGGACCGTCATGGCGTGCCACGAGGCGGTGCACAAGAGGCTGCTATTTCCGCTTTGGCTGAACGAGACTGTCGGGAGTGCGCACTGCGCACTCGTCGGCATCAACCTTTTGTGGTACCGGCGCCAGCATCTGGGGCACCACGCGGCACAGGACGTCGGCCACGATACGGACGCCTACATCTATGAGCCGATCTTACGGGCGCGGCCTGGGATGCGCCGCGTGGCGACCTGGATCTTCGGAGCAGCAGGTGAGGTCATCCAGAAAATTCAGCAGAAGGGCTTCACCGTCAGCGCGACGATCGAGGCCGAAGGGAAAGCCCGGCTTCTTTCGTTCTTGATCGTTGCCGTCCAGGCTGCGCTCCTGGCGTCCTGCGCCATCTGGTTGTCCTGGTGGTATTACTTCGCGTTCTGGCTTTTGCCTCTCCTGACAATCGCCATCTTCATGAACCGCACGCGAGTCCTGGTGGAGCACGGATACACGCATGTGCCACGGCAGGAGGGCTCCTTGTTAACCGCGGCGCCCGTCGAAACGGTCGATCTCTCCGCCGGTTTTCTGGAGCGATTCTTCATCGCGCCGTATATGTTTAACTATCACTTCAGTCATCATCTGGTGCCGTCGATTCCGTATTACAAGAATCCGGATCTCTCACGTCTCCTCCGGCAACACGGCAAGGTGGGATCATCCGCCAGGCATCCAACGTACACGCAAGCGCTCCGCCACGTCCTGTGGAGCTGAGCTGGAGATGCCCGCTATGCGGGCACGGCCGGCAAAGCATTGCTGCCTGCGGGCCCGACTACGAGTACGCGAGCGCCCCGGGGCAATTCACACTGTCTCAGTGCGCTCAATGCGGCCACGTTTCACTCCATCCGATACCGGAGCCTGATGAAGTGGCAGCGTTATATCCGCCGACCTACTACACGGTGAATCCCAACTCGCCGCTTTACCTCCACGGATTCATCTATGACAGCAAGATCCGCCGCGATATCCAGCGCATCCGGTCGTTTGTGGACGTTCGCCATCTCCATTCGATCGTGGACCTCGGCTGCGGCGATGCGGCGCGGCTCTTCCTGCTCCGGACGATCGTTCCGCCGGACACGGAGTGCGTCGGGCTCGATCTCCGGTTTCAGCCTGCCATGGTGGAGCGTGCGAAGGCGGCAGGCATCCGGCTGGTTGAGGGCAGCGAGTCCAATTTGGACATGCTGCGCGACGCGGGGCACGATCTGATCATCATGAGCCAGATCCTGGAGCACCTTCGTGATCCGATCGCCGCGCTTGAAAGGCTGCGGACGAAGCTTGCTCCGGAAGGGGTCCTGCTGATCGAGACGCCGCACCGCGGCGGTCTCGACTACGCTCTGTTCCGCAGGCGCTACTGGGGCGGCTACCATCTACCGCGTCACTTTCACCTCTTCACGAAAGACTCTCTCGCGCAGGCCGCGAAACGGGCGGGTTATCGAGTCGTGAAGCAGGGGAGTCTCCCGTCGCCGGGATTCTGGATCATGAGCTTCAGGAATGCCCTTGGACTCCACAGCAGTCACCGGGGAAGCTCCGTATTCGAGTTCCTGAATTTTTCGAACTTCCCGGCCGTGGGGGCGTTCACAGCATTGGATTTGATCTGTATCACTCTTGGGATATCGACGTCGAATCAGTTTGTGCTCCTGACGCGCAACTGATTGACTCCGTTTTACTTCATTTTACATTTGCCTTGGTTCCCCAGATTCGATAGTCTCCGTTCAGAAATGTCGGGAAAGGGAAGCCCCCGATGAATGTGTCTATAGAAGAACCGCTTCGCGTTCTGCTTGTTAAGCCGTACCAGCCGACGTACATGCGCATTGCCTGTCCGCCGCTGGGCCTGTTGTATTTGGCCTCGACGCTGCGGCAGATGTTCGGTCGCGATGTCGAGGTTCGCTTGATCGATCAAACGGTGGACCAGGCCCGGTATTTTGACGCACGCCCCGTTCTTAAAGAGTTTCGCCCGCATGTCGTTGGTTTATCTGCGCTGAATTGGGAGGCGGAGGAATCGGGCCGATTTGCTCTGATGACTCAAACCGAGTTTCCGGGAACCATCGTCGCCATCGGTGGTCCGTTCGCCCATCGGAACACGAGGAAAATCTCGGCGACCGGCGTCTTCGACTGGATCTTCGATGGCGAAGCGGATTGGTCGTTTCCGATTGCCTGCCAGCGCTGGTTTCGAGGCGACAAGACGATGGACGACATCGTGGGCTTGACCTGGCGCAGCGCCGCGGGAGAGCCATTTACCAACAATTCCGATCTTCTGAGTCTGGGGCATAAGAAGGCGGCCGGCGTCGTCGACAACGTCGACGCCATTCCACTGCCGGCCTGGGACCTTATCGATTTCGATCGCTACGCGAAAGTGCGGAACTTCATGTCCCTTCTCAAGGGCAAACGCTACGCGACGATCTTTACCTCGAGGGGCTGCCCTTATTTGTGCACGTATTGCCACGATATTTTCGGCAAGACGTTCCGTTTTCGTTCCCCCGAGAATGTCGCCGCCGAAGTGAAGATGTTGAAGGATCTTGGAGTCGACGAACTCCAAATCGTGGACGATATTTTCAACATGAACCCGCCGAGGATGAAGGCCGTGTGCCGGGCCATCGAGCCGTACCAGATGCACATCACTTTTCCGAACGGTCTGCGCTTCGACATCCTGGACGAAGAAGGATGCGAGGCTCTGACCCGGGCGGGGACGTATGCCGCTTGCGTCGCCATCGAAACAGTCACTCCCCGGTTGCAGGAACTGATCAAGAAGCACTTGCGCGCCGACCGCGCGCACCAGGGGATCCGCTGGATGTCGGAACGCGGCGTCCTGGTTCGAGGCTTCTTCATGCTCGGATTCCCCACGGAAACCGTTGGTGAAATCCAGGCGACCATCGACTACGCGGTAAAAAGCGAGCTGAGCCAGGCGTACTTTTTTAATGTGGTGCCGCAGCCCGGGACACCGCTCTACGATCTGGCTCTCGGGGAAAACGCAGCCGCCCTCGAGTCGCAAACCTTGATGGAATACAACACGAAGACGGCGTGGTATACCCTCGCCTACGGCGTCGACATGGAGAAGGTCCGGAAGCGGGCGTACATTCGCTTCTTCCTCCTGAGTCCGAGGCGCTGGGTCCGGTTGCTCAGGCTGATGCCCTGGAAAAATCTGGTTATGGAGTTCCGCGATTTCCTCTTGTTCTTCTTCCGCCGGAAACGAGTCGAAGACGAAGCCCTTCCAGAGGATCTCGTGCCGCTTGCACGGCTCTATGCCGCCGACGAGTCCGCCCTGACCAGCGCCAAGGCGCAACGCGAGAAGCAGCGCGCGCAACGTGCCGTTGTGCCTGTTTCCTGAGACGCCCGTCCCATTTAGGTATGAATGAAATAGGCCCGGAGGGCCGACAGAGTGTAGCCCCGGCCGTCAGGCCGGGGGAAGCTAAGTCAGAAAGGCCAGCCCCGTAGGGGCGTAAGATTTTTAGCGAATGTCTCTTACGCCCCTACGGGGCTGGCGCCGCTTCGCCTTGAGATCCCCGGCCTCGCGGCCGGGGCTACAGTCTGTCGGCCCTCCGGGCCTAATTCATTCACACCTTCTTCAGCCGCGGCTGAATCAGGGATTCGGATTCGAGTACAATCCCGAATCGCCGCTCGAACGAGATATGAATCAGTTTCTGGAAGAAGACCTCCTTGCTCCAGTTCAATTGCGGGGAATCCTCACGACGGAGGAGATCAAGACCTATCGCCGGCCGGTAGCCTGGCGTCAAGCCGTGGATTTTGGGCTGGTTTGGGCGCAAATCCTTGCTGGACTGGTTTTGTTTGTCTGGTCGCCGGGATTTCTGACCTACATCGCCGCCGTGCTCCTGATTGCCGGCGGGCAGCACGGTCTGGCGCTCGTGGCACACGAGTTTATTCATTACAACGTCATTCCCAGGAATCGCCGGCTAAACGATTTCGTGGGGACCTGGTTTTTTGCCGCGCCGGGCGGTCTTCCGTACGCGCTGTACCGCCACCGCCATTTCCTTCACCACCGCCATTACAGCACCGATCAGGACACCAAGGTCATTTACCGGAGGGATATTCGAGGAATCAAGCTCTGGGTCGAGGTCTTCAAGAAGCTTGTCATGTTCGAGTACTTCAATCATGTGCTCCGAGTGCTACATCTAATGAAGAGTGAATCCAAGGTACCCACGGCGCCCGGGCCGGGCCTTCTCGAAGTCCTGCCGCCAATCGTTGTGACACACGCGGTGATCTTCGCGGCATTATGGCCGATTCATCCCCTCGCTTATTTCTTTCTGTATTTGGCGCCGCTTCTGACCCTGCAGTGGCTCTTTAATGACTTTCGCGCAATCACGGAGCACCAGCCGCCGCGCTCCTTGGGCGGGAAGCGAAATTCTCCTTACTTTCTCGGAACGGCCGGGCCGTTCGTCCGAACCGTGGGCGCCTCACCCTTTGAGCGGCTATTCCTTTGCAAGATCAACTTCGGATACCACGTCGAGCACCATCTTTGGCCGCAGATCAACTACCAGTTTCTCCCGGTAGTGCATCGGCGGCTGTTGGACCGCGATGTTTTCTCCGACCCTCGATTTGGCCTCGAGCCTTCCTTCATGAGCAACATTTTCAAGTTGGCGGGCCAGGACAGCAATGACAGTCAGGGATGATCGGGGCTGGTACGCGCGCCCGATGTTGCACGGAATCTCCAAGCAGGCTGTCCCGCTGTGTCCTCTGTGCGACTCGCCCCGGAAGCGTTCTCTCTACGAGGTGCAGGAACACGAGTACGACAACACGACCGACGATCGATTCAATATGGTGGAGTGTCTCGAGTGCGGTGCGCGGTTTTTGGACCCGCGTCCTGCGGATTCCGAGCTGAAAACGATCTATCCTCCAAACTATTACTCGAATGTTCTCGAAGCGAGTTCGGCCGTGGACGTGGAAGAGGCCAAGTCGGGAGTCTTCCATCGTCTCGGATTGTGGATGTTCAAGCGGCGCATCCGCCCGATTGAAAAGCACCTGCAACTGACGCCGCAAACACGCTGGCTCGACATCGGGTGTGGATTCGGGCTGGCCCTCGAATCCATGTATCAGGTTCATGGCATCCGGGGAGTCGGAGTGGACATGTCGGAACGCGCCGTCAGCATTTGCCGGGAACGCGGGTTCGAAGCCCACGCCGTCAAGATCGAGGACTTCACGCCGCCGCCCGGCATGAAATTCCATTTCATCCACAGTTCGCACCTGATTGAGCATGTCGGGTCTCCGCTGTCGTACCTGAAGAAGGTGTACGACCTTCTTGAACCGGGGGGACTCACGGTCTTCATCACACCGAACACACAGACCTGGGAGGCGCGCCTCTTCAAGCGCCACTGGGGAGGGCTCCACGTTCCGCGCCACTGGGTGCTGTTCAATTCGGCAAGCGCCCTTCGCGCCGCCCGGCGCGCCGGTTTCGAGCACGTCGAAACCAGTTTCTCAACCAACAGTCAGTTCTGGATCTGGAGCTTCCACTCCGTGCTGTGCCGGTTCCTGCCACGGAACGTGTGCGATTCGCTGTTTCCTTCCGATCACCGCTTCGTCAAGTCCAGCCCCTGGCTGGTTCTGCGCGGAGGATTTTTCACGGCTGTGGACATGGCCACCGTTCTGTGCACGGGACGTTCGTCAAATATGGCCGTGATTCTGCGCAAACCCCGCGTGTAGTGAAACCCATTACTTCGTCTTGCCCTGGATTTTCTGAGACACGATCTCCAGATTGTCGCGAGCCAGTGCATTGTCAGGCTGGATTCGCAGAGCTTCGGTGAAGTGAGCGATGGCCTCACCGTATCGGCCTTGATTTGAGAGAGCCGAGCCCAGGTTATTGTGCGCTTCGGCAAAATCGGGCCGGACCCGCAAGGCTTCGTTGTAGCGTACGATCGCCTCCTCGTACTTGCCTTCATTTGCGAGGGCAAGGCCAAGATTGTCGAGCGCCTCGGCGAAATTGGGCTGGATCCGCAGAGCTTCGGTATAGTTAGCGATCGCTTCGTTTAGGCGGTCCTGGACTAAGAATGCGTCTCCAAGCTTGGTGAAAGCCTCCACGTAATTCGGATCGAGCCGCACCGCCTCGGAGTAGTGGGGGATGGCCTCCTGGGCCCTCCCTTCCTCCGCCAGCGCAAACCCCAAATCGTAATGGGTCACGGCCGCGGCAGGAGCGAGCCTTACGGCGGCCTGGAATTCGGAAATCGCCTCATCGATTCGGCCTTCCCGCGCGAGTGCAATCCCCAGATTGTTGTGCGCCTCGGCGAAGCCTGGTTGAGTGCTCAGAGCTTCCCGGTAGTGAGAGATGCCTTCGTCCAGTCTGCCGTCGCCTGCCAGGGCGAAGCCAAGAACGGTGTGGGCCAGATAATTTCCGGTCGTGGTGTCCAGCGCGTGTTGCCATAACGTGAAGGCGTTTTCCCAATACTGGACCTGGCGGCGGGCCGCAATCATGCATCCACAAACAAGGATTCCTGCCGCGGTCGAAAGCGCAAGGCGTCTGTATTTCCAGCGGCCTGCGAGTTCCTGGATCCCCCAGGCCGCGATGATGAACAGCCCAACGAGGGGAACGTAAGTGAAGCGATCCGCCCGGGATTGTCCTCCGCTCTGGATCAGTCCGATCACGGGAGCGAGCATCACCAGATACCACAGCCACCCGACAAGAAGATACGGGTGACGGCGGGCATTCCAGGTCAGGAATGCGGATACGGCAAGCAGACCCAGGACGCTTCCCGCAACTTCCCATCCTGATAACAGTCCGTAGGGATAGAATGCAGCCAGATTTGCCGGCCAAATCATGTCGCGAATGTATGCTGCACAGGATACGGACGCGTTGGCTACTCGCAGACTCAGCGGAACCGTGTCAAAACTTTCGACGCCTCCTCCACCTCCTGACATCACGATCGTCACGACGCTCGCCACAATTGCCAGAGCAACCAGGGGAAGCTTTTCATAAGTCAGCCGCAGCCACTTCTCTGCCTGACCGCGCTCAAGGCGCAGGCGGTGAAGCGGCCAAATATCAAGCAGGATTAAAACGAACGGAAGTGTGACGAGCATTGGTTTCGCCATGAGGCCCAGCACAAAAACAACGACCATGAGGAGGTAGCGGTGCCAACGCGGCGCGCGCGTGTAACTGCTGTAGGCCCAAATCGTCAGCAATAAGAAGAAAGTGCTCAGGACATCCTTACGTTCCGCGATCCAGGCCACGGATTCCACATGCAGCGGATGCACGGCAAACAGAGCTGCGACAAACGCGGATGGTTTCCATTCGGCTGTCATTCGCCGGAGTACGCCAAATAGCAGCAACGAGTTGATGACGTGGAAAATGACATTCGTTACGTGCAGTGGGCCAGGACCTGAACCGAAAAGCCTCAAGTCGAGGATGAATGACAACCATGTGAGCGGAACCCCCCGATTCGTTGTAAACGCCCACCGGATGCCCTGCCACAGTGGCGCTCCCTGAATGTTGGCGTTTTCAGTGACGTATTGGAGATCGTCATAGAGGACGAATCCATAATGACGGACCGGAGCGTAAACGAAGAGGTTGGCGGCGATCAGGGCAATGGTGACCCCAAACGAGCTTCCGAAGAAGAACTTGGTTTTCGCCCTGGAAGGCGGCGCATCGGTCTCGGGGTCGTGTCTGGGTGCAACAGGGAAACCCTCGGCATGTTGCTTCGCCGGTTCGCCCGCAACTCGCTGCTTTTTGTGCGTCTTCTTCTTCATTGCGTATTCCGGCCAGAGACTTTCGCATTCTACATGCACAGTGGCTAACGGAGTCACTCCAGTCGCCATATCGTCAAATGATCCGCGTGTTCTTGCCTGTACTTGCGGATGCGTTGATAATCTCGTTGTAAGAGGGAAGGAGCACAAGAAGCACAAAAAGGACACAAAAAGCACAAGAGGTGGGGTGCGGAACCGATTTTTTGTGCCTCTTGTGTTCTGGTTTGTGCCTTTTGTGCTCCTTCCTTCCTTCCTTCCTTCCTTCCTTCCCTCTTTCGTTGGGCAAAGCCCCCTGGTGCATGAACGAGCGCGTCAATTACGATGAAGTTGCCTCCACTTATAATGCGCGATACACGAGTCGTGCCGGAGAATGGGAGCACACAATTCGGCCCGTATCGCAAATCACGGAGTGGATGAGGGAAGCTGGGTATTCTGAGATCCGCGATTGCGTTGTCGAGCGCATCCTGAACCACCAGTATGGCCGGGCCGTGCTAGTAGACCATCCCCTGCTGCAAAAGAAGGGCACGTCTCAATTGATCTTGCTCAGCGATAAAGCGTATGCAGACGGATTGGCCAGGCTGAAGGCTGACCTGGAGGAGGCGGAAGCGCAGGGCAAGACGCTCACATTCCCAGCGGATATTTCGCTGGTGATGATTGCTGCGCAACGGAAATAAGGCAGAAGAACGGATTGGAAGATGGTCCGCTGGTGTTCTAACGAATTTGAATTTTCGTGCGCCCACGGATGGTCGGCGATACTCTAATCGGATGGGAATCCTGATTTTGATAGTGGGAGTCTTTATCATCATCGGCGCTATAGGCATCGTCCAGATGGTGTTTAAGTTGGCGGCTCTACAAATGAACAAGTCCACTGCTAAAACGATTGTGTTCTGGATTTTGATATTGGCTACCGCCGTTCTTCTATATCAAGTAGTTCAGCGAACGTCGTCGGTAGCAGCCGTCCGTTCTCAGGCGTCTCCAGCGAACCATACGGAGTATCTGGTCGCGCCGGTGGGGCCGGCAGTTGAAGATGTGCGCGTTGCGTTGGAGAGCCGCGCAAACGCGGGATGGGAATTTACGGCGCCGGTAACGAATAACGGGACGACCACCGCACTTATTTTCAAACGCCAGAGGAAATAATCCTGCGGTGTAGTTCAGTTTCCTTTTATGTAACGCATCCACTTCAAGCGATAAGCGGCGCGGCAGACGGACTTCTGCCATTGGTCCAAATACAAACCTGTCATCTGCAATCACGCTTGGGTGAAACTCCTTCGTAAAGGTGTCTGTGATCTGACCAGCCACTTTGCCGCCGAGCATCAGCGTTTGGCTGTAGGCACCCGGCGGAAATCCCACGAGCAATACAAGAGCGGCGGCGTTAACGATCCGCCGAAGCATAACGACGCTATGAGCAGCGATGGATGCCGTCGCCCGCCGCCAGACCCAAAGTGCAGACATTCCTTTCACTTTGCCCGACCAGCAATTCGGAGTCAAACTGCTTTCATTGAAGTTCCGCCGCGAAACCCGTGAGACGTCCGTGAATACCTTGGTGCTTGCCAAGAACGGCCCGACATTTCATACAAGTGACGGCCCGCCAGCGTGGTGTCTCTCAATTGCCTGGACATTTGAAACTTGGATGAGACGTCCCCCTGTAGCGGCGGTCTATGACCGCCGGTTTTATGGTAACTCGCAACAAACACTCGCGTTTTCTTACGGGCATTCTCCGCCACAACCGTTGTTCACCTTCGTGAATCCATTCGACTACCCGCATGGAAGAACATTACCCATGCTTATCGGGGTGAACATATTCCGTGGAATGTCGTTATATGGAACACGCTGGCGATGGCGATTTGGACTGTTGGCGTCTTCTCCGCGCTTTACGCAGCGTATCTCCGCCCGGATCTGCGAGTCACTTCAAGTGAACTATCAGCGATTATTAACGGCATCGCGACCATCTTGATGGTCGTCTTTATAGATCCATACCTGTCGATGTTGACTGATGAAGTCGCTGAAGGGAAGGTGACCGAACCTTACTTCCGCCGTTCAGTTGTTTGGCTGACTGGCAGTCGTGTGATCGGCACGGTCATGGCACAGCTATTGTTGATCCCGGCAGCACTTTGGATCGTTACAGTAGCGGAATGGCTCTAAGGCTCCATAGGCGTATGGGGCAACAACGCGAAACGAATCGCGAGTTTACGTTGGCGGTCCGGAATAATCGAACGGCCCAACCGCAAGATACTTGCCGGAGTGGTCGTATTCGATATCGTGTGTGAGCCGGAACCGGACTGACGCGCCAAGATCGCCCTGCTTAAAAATGATCCCTTCAGGAAGAACGACGCCAGGGTGCGATTCCGCTCCCGTAGCTGGATTCCGAATGGTGCCGCCCTCAATTTCGAGGCAACCACCGCACTTGATCCTTGTGTTCACGCCATCGAAAGCAATGTCATAGGCAACAGCATAGGGCCCGTGTACTTTCGGCCATGTCCACGCAAGCACACCCCAAGGACCGCCAACCGAACCTCCAACCAGCGTCTCGATCGCCGAGCGTTGTGTATCGTCTGCACGCTCATCAAAGAAAATGACGGCTTCACCGTTGCCGTGGTGAATCGCACCGGGCCAATTGACGAAAACGGAGAAGTTCAACCCGTCCAAGGGCACGCCGCCGTAAGTGCCCTCATCAACGTGCCAGGTCCAGCCGCCCTCGCATTTACCGGTGGTGGGCGGCGCGTTGAAGTTACACGGGCATTCCCAATCACAGTTGCAGGCAACAAGGACCTTCCCCAGCAGTTTCCATGGCGCCATCATGGGTTCCTCCAGGAACGACAATACATTGTCAGTCAGCATCAAAAGCGTTCATGAGTGGCTTTAGAAACAGTTTCCCACAGTCTGCAGGACTGAGCCAACCTAACTGCTCTCTGCATCTCGACGAATAAATAAAAGGTATTCAGCATCTTTGAGAAATGTTGGCTGCGGATTTCACGGATGGACGCGGTCGGCTCAATCAGAGTAGTTGAAGCGCCTATCCGCGTTCATCTGTAAAATCCGCGGCCAACATTTCTCCACCCGCAAAAGTTCGCACATTGTTGACGGTGCTCTCAACCTGGGCATCGGGGTCGCCGTTGAAACTCATCAAGACAGGAAGATGTTTTGTAATAGCCAAAGAAACCGCCTTTTGTCGGTCCGTAATATTCCTTTGTGACGAAGTAAACTTCCTTTGTGACGAAGGAAACTTCCTTCGTGGCGAAGTAAACTCTGTAGCCACAAACCAATATGGGTTTGCCGCAAAGGAATGTTCCTTTGCGGCAAAGCAAACTCCTTTGGCACAAACCAGACGTTCACGTCATAAACGAATGTTGGTTTGTGGCAAAGCAATGTGCTTTTACCTCAAAGGAATGTTCGTTGGTCGCGAAGCAACGTTTCATCGCGGCAAAGCAATATTCCTTTGCCGCAAACCAATGTTTCTTCGCCGTAAAGCAATGTGCTTTTGCCACGAGTGAGTTTTCACCGTGTCGAAGCAAACTTCCTTCGTCACGAAGCAACATTAGTTGCGCAAACCGAGTTTCTTTTGTGGCGGATGCGATTTCCTTCGTGATGAAGGAAGTTTTCTTGAATGAAAAGGAAAGCGGCCGGAGCAACTCTTGATTGTTGTGAGACCAAACGCGGTCGCCATTTGTTGATCTCTCGACGGGTTCCCTTTCATGGTTTTCTATATAGCAAGCGGGCGGCCAAACGGTAACGCGGTGGGTTTTGTGATTTATGAAGGACTTGCGAATGGAGCTTGCCTGAGATAGCAGAAACGCCGTCCAAAAAGTAGCTATTTCAGATGTTATCGATACGTCAAACCTTTTGTGCAGCTTTTTGTCGACGGGCCGGTTCCAGTACGGAGACTTGCATTCCTTGCTCGCGCAGACCTTTGGCAGTTCGGCCTGGCGCGGAAATCATGTATAGCCGCAGCGCTGGCACTTGAGCGTCGGAAGCTTCAAGGCGCGGCTCATCACGCCGGCACCTCGACTTCCTTAAACTTTGACGGTTCCGGAATCTCCAGACCATCCTCACGCATACCGCGGATAAGCAGGCCCAATAGGCCCAGCGCGATGACCACGGCAAACCGTCTTGGCAGAATTTCTTGCCTTCATTTGCAGGGAACTTGGCGAATATCCCAAGTAGTATCCGTCGCGTAAGCGAGAGTAAGCGCCACCGTCTTGGCGGTCGTGCCTTCAATGATGAGCTTGTAAATTCCGGGTTTCTGGAACTCGTAGAACCTGAATCCATGAGCACTGCTCTTGAAATCTGCAATTTTTATGGCAGAGACATACAATGCCGCGTCACTCTTGCCGTCGAACTCGAAGCGAATCGCGGGCGCTCCATGTCCTGGGCGGTCAATCACCACAACATTGACGCATGCCGAGAACGAGCCGCCCTTCAGCGGTGTGCCGCGCTCAGCAAGATGGATGTTCTTAATGCTCGTGTATTTGACTTGCCCAGCAAGTCCGGTCGGCATTAACAGCCCCGCGGCGATGATCACATTGATACCAATGAAGAGTGGTTGCAGCATTCTTCTTTTCCTGCATATTCACTCACCGCCGATGGTCTCGTCAACTCTTGGTGGATTCGCCATCGCACCGGGCGCGATAGCGCCGAGGCTTTTGAGTCCCTGCCTACAATCAACAACTTATGATCGAGGCTTCAACCGAGGCGCTACTGGGGTTAGCGGGTACCTCGGTTACCTCGGCCAATGCTGCATAAATTCTGCCATTTGAATTCTCGTGCCCCCACGGATGGCTGGCGATACTCTAATCCGCATGGGAATCCTGCTTTTCGAGGAGCATAAATGATGAATTCCACAGCGAAAGCGATCGTGTTCTGGATTTTGATATTGGCAACCGCCGTCGTGCTCTATCAAGTTGTCCAGCGAAACTCTTCAGTAGCAGCCGTCCGGCCTCAGGTCTCTGCACCGAACCATGCGGAGTATTTAGTCGTGCCGGTGGGGCCTTCAGCAGACGATGTGCGTGCAGCATTAGAAAGCCGCGCAAACGCTGGATGGGAATTTACCGCGCCGGTAACGAAGGACGGAACGACTACCGCACTCATTTTCAAGCGGCTGAGGAAATAATCTTACCATCGCTGGCGAAGGCGTAATTGCAAGACAAGGCGTGAGTTAATCTGAAACTGGGGACCGACGCCACTGACGCGGCTGACGGCGATTTGATTATCTCTTTTTCTCATTCATCTTTGTCTGGGTCCTTCCGGCATGCGAATGACATCACCATCCTTCAGAGATACATTTGGGGTTTTTCCCCTAAGCACGCAGTAAAATCCACGGTTATTTTCTCGCTACTCATTCGCGTTATCTCCACTTGTCTCGGGTCGGAAAAGGGTGTGAGACCGTCTGACGATGCCGACCAAGGTGCCCCTAAAGTAAGCCATAGGCCTCCTGCCAATCCGGCGATGCGATGCTCATTTTACTTTCCTGCACCAGCCGATCAGAGGGAAACTGCTGTGAAAGAATCGCGGAGAACAGTATGAGACGCATTGCGCTGACGCTCGTGTTGGGAATGGCTGCGATGGCTGCGGCAGGGCAGACGCCAGCGTTTGAAGTGGCTTCCATTAAGCCCTTTCAATTCCTTCCGGGTGTTATCGTTAGCCGAATACTCTCTCCTAGCCCTATTCGCGTCAGCGGCAACGGCGTCAACACCCGCGGCAACGTCAGCAGCCTTGTCCTAGCGGCTTACAACCTGAAGGGCTTTCAAATTTCTGGTTCTCCACCTTGGGCCAATACGGAATGGTATGAGATCACAGCCAAGGCAGAAGGCGATGAAATACCAACGATGGATCAAGCTCGGCAGATGCTCCAAATATTAAGAAGCTGACCATTCCGTATTCGATGCTGTTGAGCAACAGCTTGGCCTGAAGCTGGTGGCGGCAAAGGAGCCGATGGATATCATCGTTATCGACTCGGTGCAGAAGTCCTCGGAGAACTGAGATGGGTTACGCGGTGAAGATCATGACCTTGGCTGCTCTGCTGCTATCGCTCGCAGTCATCACTGTCGCCCAGAACCAGCCGTTGAAGTTTGAAGTTGCAACGGTGAAGCCAAGCCCACCAAACCATCCAGGGTTTATGGCAACTCTTGGCCTCTGCCACGGCACCGACACGCAACTCCCGAGCCTCCCACCGAGCTTTCCCTTTTCACTTCCAGCCCAAGGCCGATGCGTCATCAGATCAGTCTCATTGAGGGTGATCATTTCCGTGGCTTACCCTGCTCCCGCCGCAACCTTGACCGTCAATGAGCGCATTACGGGCGGACCGGGCTGGGTCTCTGCGGACGAGTACGATATTGAGGCAAAGGCGGAAGATGTAGCTTCGGCTACAGAGACACAGTTAAAGGCCATGCTCCGCCAGCTTTTGGCCGACAGATTCAAACTCCAGTTCCATACCGTGCAGAAGGAAGTTAAGGGGTATTCGCTTATGGTTGCGAGAGGTGGAGCAAAGCTCAAGCCAGGAGAAGGGGACCTTCAAGGAGGCTTCCGCTACGGGGGAGTCAAGATGACCGCGACCAATGCGTCAATGGACGCGTTCGCACGGGCCTTGTCGATTCGGCTGCGAGCGCCCGTGAGCGACCACACTGGGCTGGCAGGAGGATATGCATTCAGTCTAGCACTACCGTCCGACAACGACCCAGCGGCCCCCTCAATTTTCACCCTGTTACAAGAGGAACTTGGTCTACGGCTCGAAGCCGCGACGTTTCCGGTAGATGCTATCGTCATTGACCACGCGGAGAAACCTAGCGAGAACTGAAATGCGCGCGAAGATTATCCTGATCGCTACAGCGCTTCTATCACTTGGGACAAGTATTGCCGCGCAGAATCAGCCGTTGGCGTTTGAAGTGGCTTCTGTGAAGCCCGCCGCACCGTCGAATGGTTCAGTCATGGTCGGCTGCCATGTTCCGGGAGCTAGGCTCGATGTCATTCCAAAAGGGATGTGCATTGCGAGAAATGCAACGCTGCGCTCCATCCTCGCGGAGGCATACGATTTCAGTGTCTTTATGAACGACATTGGGAATTACGTCATCGGTGGCCCAGGTTGGATTGGCAGTGACAGATTCGACATTGAAGGCAAGGCTGACAACCCTTCCGCGACAACAAAGGAACTTCGTGCAATGCTCATCAACCTGCTCGAAGAACGATTCAAGCTCACGATTCATGAGGAGACGAAGGACACGGCGGGCTTTGCGCTAGTTATTGGAAAGAATGGCCCCAAGCTGACGGCCACGACTGGAGACAAGCCGGTAAGCATATACGCGCTCGGCCAACCGCCTTCTGAATTGGATGGACAGAACGCCCCGATGGCAGGTCTCACTGCGTACTTCGAGCGCCGCCTCCATCACCCGTTCGTCGATCGGACGGGCCTGACGGGACGTTATGACTTCAAGATCGAGCTGTTGACAGACGACCCTCCTCATGGATTGAATGAATCGGATCTACCCGCCATCGCGAAAGCTCTAGAAGGACTGGGCCTGCGTTTACAGCCAGAAAAGTTGCTGGTGCGAAGGATTTTCATTGACCACGCGGAGCGGCCGGACGCGAATTGAGTTGTGTGGGCCAGTGGGGGCTGTTGGACGCTGCGAAAGCCGCGAAGACGGATGAGGACATCCGGCAGACGATCATTCAGGAGTCCATAGCCGCCTACAAAAGAAGCTGCCCGTGTCCCTACAGCACGGCCCGCGCCGGGAGGAAGTGCGGAGCACGCAGCGCGTACAGCAAGCCCGGTGGCCAGCGCGAAGAAGCGGTGGCCGCGTACCATAAGGCGATAGATACGGGAGACGACGCATTCGGGCGCAGACTGAGGCGAAGAAGTATCTGTCGAGCCTTTCAAGGGACGCGCGGTTATCTGGCCTTCAGAATAATCTGCAACAGAGCAACCGATGGCATGGCCGCGATCATTGTGGTCTTCATGTGGCTAATTCTGAAGTCTGGTCTTGATCTGATTGACCGCCGCGAGCGGATCATCCACTTCGACAATCAATTCATCAAAACGATCATCGTGAAGCTGGATGATGATGGACTTCTCAGGATCGTGAACGTCCCAAAATATGCGCTGTCCGTGTTGATGAAACGTTCCCGCCGTGATCACGCCGGGAATGCTCGTGCCGATCACCTTAAAGCCATGCCACCAGCGGGAGACTTCTGAAGGGTCGTGCCGAACGCTGAGAACATGCCGAAGCGGAATATCTAACTGGCTCTTGAAAGCCCACAGCTTGTCCAGGCCCTTCACTTCAAGGTGAAGTTGATCGCCTTCTATGGAGATTGACACCATATTCGTTTGAGATGCGCTGACAGCGGGCATGATAACACGCGCCCTGGGCGTGATGAAGTTACCCACGCTTGCGCACGGTCGGCCAGAGAGGAAAAAACTACGTTGGTGACGCGCCCTATCTCTGGTTATATAAGAACGCGAATTGCACGACTATGCTGTTGTCGCTGAAGTCCGCAGGCAATTGCGGAAGTGGGCTGATGGCTTGAACTGCCGCCGTCGCCGCCTCGTCCAAAGAACCTGTGCCCGAGCTTGAAACAATGTGCACATCCTGAATTGTCCCGGCACGGACCACGGTGAAGATTACAACCACTCGCCCTTTTTGTCCTTGCCGCGCCGAGTCAGGCATTCCTGAATACCACTTTGTTCGCACGCGAGCGGTCATGGCATTTATGTATGGCTCAAAGTTGTAACCGTGTGTGTCTGAGAGAATGATCGGATCGTTGACAGACAACTGAGGATTCTGCATCGCATGTGCTCTGGCGGCAGATAACGTCGCAGCAAGGCTCAGGACAACAACAAATGTCGCGGGTTGCAATTTCATTTTTGACTCCTTCGAGTGGCGTAACTGGCGTGATGTTTGCTCACATGGTGCGTGCTGTCAAACAAAATAGTGTTATCATTAACTGCTTGCCGCCTCGTACTCTGCCGCTTCAATGACGACCGCCAGAAGTACATAGCAAGCCCCTCCGTGCCGTTCTCACCGAACCCGCGCTGACCGAACGTGCTAGACTCTTTCATGCGATAAGAAGGAGGTAAACATGCCCGATAAACAAAGAATGCTCGAGCTGGCTTTGAAGGGGCTTGAAGCGGAGCGGACGAACATTGATGACGAAATTGCTCAAATCAAAGGTGAGCTTAATCCACGAGGAGTAGTTGCAAAAGGTGTCGCGACTGCAAGTCCGAATACTCCGCCGAAGAGATCAATGAGTGCCGCTGCGAGGAAAAGGATTTCAGACGGCATGAAGCGGAGATATGCGGATCTAAAGAAGACGAGCGCACCTGGGCACGCGGCCACTCAGGTCCGTAAATCGGAGCCAGTTAGTGCTAAGCACAGACTGGCCAAGAAACAGAATAGTGGAAACGGTCTGACTGCGGCTGGCCGCAAAAAGCTGTCGGATATGATGAAGAAGCGATGGGCTGATAGGCGGAAGGGTCAGGCGAATTAGAACGTTTCAGCGAGAATTCTGACGGTATCAGAATAGGGTTTTCGTGCCAGTTTAGCTAGGATAGTATTGCTTGGGACAGCGCTCGACACACGTGCTAATAGGTGTTCTTGCGCCAACCAAAGGTCAAGCGATGATCAAAGGACCACCGGAACCAGGAACGGCAGATTGGTCAGAGCTTCTTGAGCACATCGCCGTTGCTTCTCACCTCAATAACGAACTATGGAGCGAATCGGACGCCGCTGAGTCTGAGGACTGGCTTGTTCGGCGGTATCTGCATGTGTTGACGCCTGATTGGGCCCGCGAATCGTATGGCGACGAGCTTGCGGATGCAGAATTCAACCGGATCGTTTCTGATCGCGCAGAGTACATAGAAGGGCATGCGAAAGCGAAATTCCGCATGGTCGATAAGTCAGTATCTTACGCGGCACCTTGTCCCGTGCGGATATGTGTGGCAACCCCCAGGGTCCCCACAAAATCCCCCACAGTCGAACTCCTGTCCCGAAATGAGTGTCGGCAATGAGCACAACAGCAGGGGAGTTGTCCGCACCCCTCTGGTCGCAGCGTGGCG
>Ga0207099_1045_pt1 | contig 26050 bp, 24 predicted proteins | sample Alteio_BWMinHeat_85_FD_153521 | JGI IMG/M metagenome (GOLD analysis project Ga0207099, IMG submission 153521) | Enriched cells from forest soil in Barre Woods Harvard Forest LTER site, Petersham, Massachusetts, United States -... | ecosystem: Environmental > Terrestrial > Soil > Temperate forest >... | reverse complement strand
ACCTTCCTGGGCGGCGAAGACTTCGACCAGCGCCTGATGGATTACCTGTGCGATGAGTTCAAGAAGGAGTCCGGCATCGATTTGCGCAAGGACATGCTCGCGCTGCAGCGGCTCAAGGACGCGGCCGAGAAAGCCAAGATCGAACTCTCGTCCAGCCAGCAGACCGAAGTGAACCTGCCCTATATCACGGCCGACGCTTCGGGACCGAAGCATCTGGCGATCAAGCTGACGCGCGCCAAGTTCGAAAGCCTGGTCGAGGAACTGATCCAGCGCACCGTAAAGCCGTGCGAACTCGCGATCAAGGATGCGGGCATCAAGCTCTCCGACATCTCCGACGTCATTCTGGTCGGCGGCCAGACCCGCATGCCCAAGGTGCAGGACAAGGTGAAGGAGCTGTTCGGCCGCGAGCCGCGCAAGGACGTGAATCCCGACGAGGCAGTCGCCGTCGGTGCGGCCATCCAGGGCGGCGTGCTCAAGGGCGACGTCAAGGACGTGCTGCTGCTCGATGTGACCCCGCTGTCGCTCGGGATCGAAACGCTGGGTGGCGTGATGACCAAGCTCATCAAGAAAAACACCACCATACCCACCAAGGCGTCGCAGGTGTTTTCCACGGCCGATGACAATCAGTCGGCGGTGACCATACACGTGCTGCAGGGCGAGCGGGACGTCGCCTCCGGGAACAAGAGCCTGGGGCAATTCAACCTGACCGATATTCCGGCGGCGCCGCGCGGCATGCCGCAGATCGAAGTCACGTTCGATATCGACGCCAACGGCATCCTGCATGTGTCGGCCAAGGACAAGGCAACCGGCAAGGAAAACAAGATCAAGATCCAGGCGAGCTCAGGTCTGAACGAGAGCGAGATCGACCGCATGGTGAAGGACGCCGAGGCGCACGCCGAGGAAGACAAGAAGGCGATGGAGCTCGTCACCGCGCGCAATCAGTGTGACGCGTTGGTACACTCGGTAACGAAGTCGCTGAAGGAACACGGCGACAAGATCTCGGCGGATGAAAAAGCCAAGATCGAGGCTGCGCTCAAGGAAGCCGAAGGCGCGCTGAAAGAAGGCAACAAGGAAACGATAGAGGCGAAGTCGCAGGCATTGGCCACCGCGGCACACAAGCTTGCCGAGCAGATGTACGCGAAAGAGCAGGCGGCAGGCCAGGGCGCGGGTCCGGGCGCGAATCCCGAAGCGGGCGCCAAGCCGGCGGACGACAATGTGGTGGATGCCGAGTACGAGGAAGTGAAGGACAAGAAGTAAGTTTTTGGTAGAGTTGGCATCAAGGGGTTAGAGGGGGGAGGCACATGCCTCCCCCCCTTTGCTGTTTTGGCGCGGCTGCAGGATTACTCAGACTAGACATGGCAAAACGCGATTATTACGAAGTGCTGGGCGTCAATCGCGACGTTTCCGACGAGCAAATCAAGAAGGCTTACCGCAAGCTTGCCATGGTGCATCATCCGGACCGCAACCCGGATAATCCCAAAGCCGAGGAGAAGTTCAAGGAGGTCAAGGAAGCCTACGAAATCCTCTCGGATCCCAGCAAGCGCGCCGCCTACGACCAGTATGGGCACGCTGCCGTCGACGGCAGCGCCGGTGCTGCCGGCGCCGCGGGCTTCGGCAACTTTGCGGATGCGTTCGGAGACATATTCAGCGACATCTTCGGTGGCGGCGGCCGCGGCCGCTCCAATGTCTATCGCGGCGCCGACCTGCGCTACAACCTCGAAATCAGCCTGGAAGAAGCCGCGCGCGGCACCGAGACCAAGATACGCATTCCGGCCATGCAGCAGTGCGCGACCTGTCACGGCAACGGGGCGAAACCCGGCACGCAGCCGGTCGCGTGCACGACCTGCGGCGGGCACGGACAGGTTCGCATGCAGCAGGGCTTCTTCTCGATTCAGCAGACCTGTCCGCGCTGCCACGGCACCGGAAAAATCGTGCCCACGCCGTGTCCGGCGTGCCACGGCGCCGGCCGCATCAAGCAGCACAAGACGCTCGCCGTCAAGATCCCGAGCGGGGTCGATGAAGGCGATCGCATCCGGCTGTCCGGAGAAGGCGAAGCCGGCGTCAACGAGGGGCCGCCCGGCGACTTATACGTCGTCATCCACCTGAAGGCCCACGCGGTTTTTCAGCGCGATCACAACGATCTTCATTGCGAGATGCCAGTGAGCTTCGCGACCGCGGCGCTCGGCGGCGAAATCGAGATACCCACCCTCGAGGGATCCGCCAAGATCCGCATCCCGCAGGAGACTCAGACCGGGAAAATCTTCCGTCTCCGCGGCAAGGGCATCAAGGGCGTGCGCACCTCCGCGCCCGGCGATTTGATGTGCCACGTGGTCGTTGAAACGCCGGTCAATCTGACGTCGAGGCAGCGTGAACTGCTGGTCGAATTCGAAACGATCAGCATGAAAGACGCCGGGCGCCACAATCCGCGCGCCAAATCCTGGATGGATAAGGTGAAGGAGTTCTTCGCCCAATAGGCCGCGCGCGGCCCATGGGCAAGCGCTAGCTGCAGGCGAGCGGATCGACGCTTGCCGGGGCAGTCCCGCGCGGCACCAGTGCCTTCTGTGGATCCAGGGCTCCGCGCCGCACGGCGGTCATCTCCGCTAAGATCGACAAGGCGATTTCGGGCGGCGTCTTGCTGCCGATCGGCAAGCCGACCGGCCCGTGCAGGCGTGCTATCTCCTCGGCGCTCAGATCGAACTGCGCAAGCCGCTCGCGCCGCTTGGCGTTGTTCAAGCGCGACCCCAGGGCGCCCACGTAGAACGCGGGTGACTTCAACGCTTCCAGCAGCGCCATGTCATCGAGCTTGGGGTCGTGCGTTACGGCAACCACCGCGCTGTGCGCGTCCATCTTCATCGCCAGCACCACGTCGTCCGGCATGCGCCGGTCGAGCACGGCACCGTCAACGTCCCAGCCCACGGCGTATTCCTCGCGCGGATCGCATACCGTGACCTGGTAGTCGAGCGCCTGCGCCATGAACGCAAGGTAGCGCGAGGTCTGTCCCGCCCCGATGATAACGAGCCGCCAGCGCGGGCCGTGTACCGTCTTGAGCACGGTGCCGTTGAATTCCAGCAAGTCCGGCGCGTGCGCTGACGAAAGCGTCACGTCACCCGTTGCCATTTCGAGCTGGCGCGAGACCAGTTCATGCTCCCCAAGGCGCCGGACGAGCTCGTCGATGCCGGAGGACTTCGAGAGCGGCTCCAGCACCAGCTGCAGCGTGCCGCCACAGGGAAGACCGAAGCGCTCGGCCTGCTCCTTGGTGACGCCGTAGGTTACGACCTGCGGCCGCTCGAGGGCCTGCTCGGCGCGCACGCGCTCGATCAGGTCATCCTCGACGCAACCGCCGGATACCGAGCCGGAAACCAGACCGTCGCCGCGGATGGCGAGCAGGGCCCCGATCGGGCGCGGCGCCGATCCCCAGGTCTTGACGACCGTTGCAAGTGTCACCCGCTGGCCGGCCGCCAGCCAGTTTGCTGCGCTCTTGAGTACTTCGGTATCGACACTGTCCATGATCGCTATTTTGAAATCCAATGATCGCGCCTGGCGCCCGCCCGGCTTTCCACCCGCCGTCTAGTGTACCGCAGCTCGCGCGGGGCTTCCATCGCGAATTATGGCCGCCCATACGCCGGAAAATTGCGGGCCGAAGTTGCCATCGCTACCTCTATGGGCTAGCATCAGCACAGCCTAAGCCCGATCAGTGCATCCTGCATTATTCAGGCGGTGCGCACGGAAACGAAACCCTCACACGAAACGATAGAATCTAAGTTATGGACATCACCGGCGAACAACTCATAAACAAAAGCCAACAGCTGACATGGGACGCCATTTCCGACCCGGCCGTATTGCAGAAATGCATTCCGGGATGCATTTCGCTGGAACAGACCGCAGAAGGCGAATTCGAGCTGCTGATGAATGCCAAGATCGGCCCCGTCAGCGCGAAATTCAAGGGCAAGATCACGCTTGCCAACGTCGATGCGCCGAACGCCTATACCCTCATTTTCGAGGGCCAGGGCGGCGTGGCGGGATACGCGAAGGGCGAGGCCGACGTCAAGCTGCAGGCCGAAGCGGAAGCGACCCGCTTGACCTACGTCGCACGCGCCACGGTCGGCGGCAAGATTGCCCAGGTCGGCTCGCGCCTGATCGACGGAGTCGTGCGCAAGATGAGCGGCCAATTCTTCACCGCGTTCGAGCAGCATTTGGGCGCGCCACCAGCGGCCGCCGACTCAGCTTCCTAACGCCGGCGCCACAGCGTGCCCTGCGGAGTATCCTCGAGCACGATGCCGGCTTCGAGCAATTCCTTGCGCACGGCGTCGGCGGTGGCATAGTCCTTCGCCTTCTTGGCCGCCGCCCGGGCCGCGATCCTGGCCTCGATGAACTCGGCCGCCGGACCATCGGCCGCGGCCGCGTGCTGCAGAAAAACGCTGGGTTCGCGGTCGAGCAAGCCTAGCAGCTTACCCAGCGATTTGAGCGTGGCCGCAGCCTCTGGCGCGTTGCCCCGGTTGGCTTCGTTGGCGAGCTCGAACAATACGGCAACCGCCTCCGGCGTATTGAAGTCGTCTTCCATCGCCGCGCGAAAACGCGCGGGCTGCCTCGCATTCCAGTCGATGGGACCAGCTTCGACGTCATAGGCCTTGAGGGCGGTATAAAGCCGAGTCAATGCGCCGCGTGCGTCTTCCATGTGATGCTCGGAATAGTTGAGCGGACTGCGGTAATGCGCCCGCAAGATGAAGAAACGCACGACTTCCGGATCATAGAGCGCGAGTATCTCCCGCACCGTAAAAAAGTTGCCGAGCGATTTCGACATCTTCTCGGCCTCGCCGCCCTTGACCACCCGGACGAAACCGTTGTGCATCCAGTAATTCACGAACGGCGGATCGCCCTTGCCGTTCAATGCGCCTTCCGATTGAGCGATTTCATTCTCGTGATGCGGAAACTGCAGATCCTGGCCGCCGCCATGAATATCAAAATGCGGCCCCAGCAGGCTGGTCGACATCGCCGAGCATTCGATGTGCCATCCCGGCCGGCCGCTGCCCCAGGGGCTGGGCCATGAGGGTTCTCCCGCCTTGGCGTGCTTCCACAGTACAAAATCCAGCGGATCGCGCTTGGCCTCCCCGATCGCCACCCGCTCCCCGGCGCGCAGCGCCTCCAATGACTTTCCTGAAAGCCGGCCGTAGCCGGGAAAATCCCGCACTGAATAATTGACGTCGCCGTCCGGCGCCGCATAGGCCAGGCCTTTGTGCTCCAGCATCTGAATCAGGGATTGCATCTGGCCGATGTACTCGGTCGCGCGCGGCTCGAAATCGGGCTTCAATACGCCGAGCGCCGCGGCGTCCTCCTCCATCGCCTGAATGAAGCGCGCGGTCAGCGCCTCGATCGGCTCCTGGTTCTCGGCTGCGCGACGGATAATCTTGTCGTCGATATCCGTGATATTGCGGACATAAGTGACCTTGTATCCGGCGGCCCGCAGCCAGCGCGTCACCATATCGAATACCACCATGACCCGCGCGTGCCCCAAATGGCAATAATCGTAGACCGTCATGCCGCACACATAGAGCCGTACCTGCCCCGAAACGATGGGGCGAAACTCTTGTTTCTCTCGTGTCAGCGTGTTATAGAGCGTCAGCATGATTGCTATCGTATGTCGCGCGCGGCAGCCTGACCTGTCTATGCTTCAAGGCGGGGCCGGACCGCCCGGCGCCTGGGCTGCGTTAAGCCTGGAATGCAGGGCTTAATGCTTTGAGTTTAATTTAGGCGTGGTTCTTGGTAAACTTTTGAGCTATAGTTACTAACGCCATGAAATTTCAGGTAGTATAACACGATGACTCCTATGGCCTCAGCGACCCGCATCGGATTGTTTTTTGTTTGCCTTGTGCTCGCGTCCTTCGCCTACGCGCAAAGCGACGATTATCAGGAAGCCGCCAAGCTCTTCCACGCGGGCCAATATCCGCAGGCGCTGCAGCGCGTGGAGAGTTATCTCAAGAGCAAACCCAATGACGCGCGCGCGCGCTTCCTCCAGGGGCTGATATTCACCGAGCAGAACCGGTCGGCTGATGCCATCCGGGTATTCAGCGGCTTAACCGCGGACTATCCCGAACTTCCGGAACCCTATAACAACTTGGCGGTGCTCTACGCGCAGCAGGGCCAATACGACAAGGCACGCACCGAACTCGAACTGGCGATACGTACCCATCCGAGCTATGCGACCGCCCATGAAAATCTCGGCGATATCTACGCCAAGATGGCGTCCCAGGCTTACGACCGCGCACTGCAACTGGATAAGAGCAACGCCTCCGCGCAAACCAAGCTGCAGCTCATCAAAGACCTGTTTACCACCGGCAAGACACCACCTCCGCAGGCCGCCACCAAGCCCGTACCCACCAAGCCCGTCGTGGCAGCCGCAACCCCTGCGCCTGCGCCTGTGCCAGCACCTCCGGCTGCGACGCCGAGCGCTACGCCGGCTGCGCCGCCGGTTGCTGCGGCGCCTGCAGCAAAGTCGCCGCCGGCGAGCCCCCCCCCAGCTGCAGTACCGGCGCCGCCGCCTTCCACCCCGACCGCCGCTGTGCCTGCCAAGCCCGCGCCCGTGGCGACGGATAAATCCACAGAGGTGATCGCCGCCGTAAATTCCTGGGCGAAAGCCTGGTCGGACAACGACGTCAAAAACTACCTTGCGCATTACGCGCCGGGTTTCAAGACTCCCGGGGGCGAAGCCCGCAGCAGCTGGGAGGCCACGCGCAAGGCGCGAATCGCGAAACCGCGCAGAATTACCGTGCAAATTGCAGCGCCCAAGGTTAAATTCGCCGACGCAAGCCACGCCACCATCACATTCAGGCAGCACTATCGCGCAGACAATACAAAAATGGACAGCACGAAAACGCTGGTTATGACGAAATCCGGCGAGCACTGGCTGATCGAACAGGAACGCGTTGGCGGCTGATGCCTGCATTTCATTTCCACCCGGATAGGAAGTTACTTCCTGCGCAGGTATTTGCAGCCGCAGTATTGGTCGTCTGCACGACCTGCGCGCCTGCGATGGGCAGCCGTCCATCGCGTGCACATGCGCACAGGGCTCCTGTGCAATATGCGCAGATCGAACCGGAAACAATGCTGGTCAAGGTCCTGATCGATATCCGCGACGACAATCTGACCCAGGCGCTGTCCGGCGTCGAAGAAATCCTCCGCAGTTATCCGAATTTCCGGCTCGCTCAACTGATACACGGCGACCTGTTGCTGGCGCGATCACGCCCGCTGCGGGAGTTTGGCGAGGCCTCCAACGCTTCGAAGGAGCAGATCCAGGACCTGCGTGATGAGGCACGGGTCAGGCTGGCGCGCTATCAGGCCAAACTACCGGGTGACCGCATTCCTAAGTACGTGATCGAACTCAATCGCGATCAGAAATACGCCTTCGTGGTCGATACGCGCCAGTCGCGGCTTTACGTCTATGAGAACAATAACGGTACCGCGCGTTACGTCGCGGACTACTACGTGAGCAGCGGCAAGAACGGCGTTGAAAAGGTGAAGGAAGGTGACAAGAAGACGCCGTTGGGTGTCTATCATGTCACCGCCAGCCTGCCGCGCGCAAAGCTGCCTGACTTATACGGCATCGGCGCATTTCCGATCAGCTATCCCAACGAATGGGATCACCGGCAGGGCCGCGCCGGCACCGGCATCTGGCTGCACGGCACACCGTCGGATACCTACAGCCGCGCACCGCGTGCGAGCGACGGCTGCGTGGTGCTCACGAACAGCGACCTCGAAAAGATCTCCAAGGAGCTGCGCATCGGCGTAACTCCGGTGATCATCACGGACGGGATAGAGTGGGTCAAGCCGGGCGACCTCACAGCCGTGCGCGATCAGATCAACAAGAACCTCGAGAACTGGCGCCGCGACTGGGAAAGCCGTAACACTGACACTTATCTGCGCCATTACGCGGCCGGATTCAGTTCCAACTCGCAGGACCTGGCCGCCTGGTCGCGCGAAAAGCGCGCGGTCAACGCAAGCAAGTCCTGGATCAAGGTCAACGTCGATCGCGTCAGCGTTTTCCTCTACCCCGGCCGCAATGACCTCGCGGTCGTATCGTTCGACCAGGATTACGCCAGCAACAACCTCAACAACCAGATGCGCAAGCGTCAGTACTGGATCAACGAGCAAGGCGCGTGGCACATCATTTACGAAGGCAGCGCTTGATCGCGCAACGACCTGGCCGGACACCGATGAGAATCTGGATCACATTATTCCTGGCGCTGATGCTGTGCGGGGCCGCCCGCGCAGCGGATCCGCGCGTCATGCTCAGGACCAGCCTGGGCGACATCACGATCGAGCTCTACGCGGACAAGGCGCCCAAGTCGGTGGAGAACTTCATGCAATACGTGCGCGACGGGCACTACAAGGGCACGCTGTTTCACCGTGTCATTGCCGGCTTCATGATCCAGGGCGGCGGATTCAACGCGCAATTCGCGGAGACACCGACCCGCGCCCCGATAATCAACGAAGCCAGCAACGGCTTGAGCAACGATGCGGGCACCGTCGCCATGGCGCGCACGTCGGACCCCAATTCGGCAACCGCGCAGTTCTACATCAACGTTGCCGATAATGCAGGGCTCAATTACGGCCCCGGCAATCCAGGGTACGCGGTTTTCGGCAAGGTCGTCGCCGGCATGGACGTCGTGAAGAAAATCGAAGTCGTGCCCACCGGGCCAGGCCGGCCACCGTTCCAGGACGTGCCTCGCACGCCTGTCGTCATCCGGGACGCGGTGATTCTGCCGACCGGCAACCCCACCGCGAAATAACACCATGTCCACAGTGAAACTCACGACCAATCACGGTACGATCACGCTCGAACTCGACGAAGCCAAGGCGCCCGCAACCGTCGCCAATTTTCTCGAGTACGTCAATAGCGGCCATTTCAACAACACGGTTTTCCATCGCGTCATTGACGGGTTCATGATCCAGGGCGGCGGATTCGAGCCCGGCATGAAGCAGAAAGCGACCGGCAAGCAGATCGCCAACGAAGCCGCGAACCAGCTCAAGAACGAGCGCTATACGATAGCGATGGCGCGCACCTCGGATCCGCACTCGGCCTCCGCGCAGTTTTTCATCAATGCCGCCGATAATGATTTTTTGAATCACAAGGCACCCACCGCCCAGGGCTGGGGCTATTGCGTGTTCGGCAAAGTCACCGCGGGCCAGGACGTGGTCGACAAGATCCAGTCGGTGAAGACCGGGTCACGGGGACATCACCAGGACGTGCCGGTCGAAGACGTGATCCTGGAAAAAGCCGAAGTCGTCTGACGGCCCTGCTGCAGCACGCGCTGCGGTAACTGTCGAAGCGCGTCCCGGGCCCGGACGCAATATTGATGCCGGGACGAGTCTCGCCAAACTCCGAGGCCAGCATGCACAGCATCTTCATCTCCGATCTCCATCTCTCGGCGCTGCGCCCCCGCATCAACCGGCTTTTCCTCGATTTCCTGGCCGGCCCGGCAACTAGCGCCGAAGCGCTCTATATCCTCGGCGACCTGTTCGAATACTGGGCGGGCGACGACGATGACGATGAATTTAATCGCGGCGTGCTGTCGGCGCTGCGGGCCTACGCCGAGCGCGGGCCCCGCCTGTATATCATGCATGGCAATCGCGATTTCCTGCTGGGGCCGGCGTTTGCCGCCCGCTTCGGGGCGACGCTGCTGCCGGATCCGACCGTGATCGAACTCTACGGCACGCGCACCCTGCTCATGCATGGCGACACGCTGTGCACCGACGATACCCGTTACCTGGAATTCCGCGCCCAGGTGCGCGACCCGGAATGGCAGCGGCAATTCCTCGCCAAGTCGCTGCCCGAACGAAAGCAAATCATCGCTGGGGTGCGCGTCGAAAACACCCGCGAGAAAAAGCTCAAGACCGAAGCGATCATGGACGCGACCATCACGGGTATAGAGACCGTCTTACGCGAGCACGGTTATCCCCGGCTCATACACGGACACACACACCGGCCCGCGCTGCACCACCATGACGTGGATGGCCGCGCCTGCGAGCGCTGGGTGCTCGCGGACTGGTATACGAGCGGAAGTTATCTGCGATGCGACGCCGGCGGCTGCCGGGCGATCGCGCTGACGGATGCAGTTTGAATCAGGCGCGCGCCCCGCGCAGCAGGTCGGCCTTCAGATCTGCGAGCGCTTCCAGTCCCACCGCGACCCTCAGCAATCCATCGGTCACGCCCGCAGCTGCGCGCGCTTCGGGCGTGATGCGCGCATGCGTGGTGCTCGCCGGATGAGTAATCGTGGTCTTGGTATCGCCGAGATTGGCGGTGATCGAAATGAGCCGCGTTGCATCCACGATATCCCAAGCCGCCTGCTTGCCGCCCTTGACGATGAATGAAACGATGCCGCCGCCGTTTTTCTGCTGTTGCATCGCCAGCGCGTGCTGCGGATGCGACGCGAGTCCGGGGTAGTAAATACGCTCCACCCAGGGTTGCCCCTCCAGCCAGCGCGCAAGCTCGAGCGCGCTCGCCGACTGCGCTTCCATCCGGATCCCGAGCGTCTCGAGTCCCTTGAGGATCACCCACGCATTGAACGGGCTCATCGATGGGCCAGCGGTGCGCAGGAAACCGTACACGCCCGGATGTATGACATCGCGCCTGCCGAGTACCGCGCCGCCCAGCACGCGGCCCTGGCCGTCCAGATATTTCGTGGCGGAATGGATGACGAGATCGGCACCGAGCGCGATGGGCTGTTGCAGTGCCGGGGTGCAGAAGCAGTTGTCGACGGCGAGCAGCGCGCCTGCCCGATGCGCGACCTGTGCCAGCGCGGCGATGTCCGAGATTTCGGTCAGCGGATTGGAAGGCGTCTCCAGAAACAAAAGCCTGGTGTTGGGCTTGAGGGCGTGCTCCCAGGCCGCCACGTCCGTCGCTGAAACGAACGTGGACTCAAGCCCGAAGCGCTGCAGGATGCCGCCGAAGAGCTGCACCGTCGCGCCGAACACGCTGTGCGAGACGATCACGTGATCGCCAGCGCGAAACAGTCCCATGACGAGCGACAATATCGCGGACATGCCTGATGCAGTCGCCACACAGCACTCCGCGCCTTCGAGTCTGGCCAGGCGCTCTTCGAATACCTTGACGGTCGGGTTGGTGAAGCGCGAGTAGATGGGCCCCTGCTCGCGTTCGGCAAAGCGCTCGGCCGCCTGCTCCGCGGACTTGAATACGAAACTCGAGGTGAGATACAGCGCCTCCGAATGTTCTCCGAATTGGCTGCGCTCGATGCCGGCGCGCACCGCCAGCGTCTCGAGGCTCAATTTGTCCTGATCCGCCATAAACGATCCTATTCGACCAGCTCGAGATCTAGCGCGAGCTGGCCCTCTGCGCGTTCGGCCTCTTTCTCGCCGTCACGGCGCTGGGCCTCGATGCCGTCCAGATATTCCTGCGTCACGTCCCCGGTCACGTAGACGCCGCTGAAACAGGAATCCTCGAAGTTCGTGATCGCGGGATTTATCGACCGGACTGCCTCCGTCAATGCCCCGAGATCCTGATAGATGAGCTGGTCCGCGCCGATCTCGCGGGCAATCTCCTCGTCGCTGCGGCCGGTCGCAATCAGCTCCTCGCGCGTCGGCATATCGATCCCGTAGACGTTCGGAAAGCGCACTGGCGGCGCGGCGGAAGCAAAGTAAACCCGTCGCGCCCCGGCTTCGCGCGCCATCTGCACGATCTCGCGGCTGGTGGTGCCGCGCACGATCGAGTCGTCGACCAGCATCACGTTCTTGCCCTTGAATTCCATGCCGATCGCATTGAGCTTCTGGCGCACCGAGCGCCGGCGTATCGCCTGCCCCGGCATGATGAAGGTGCGGCCGATGTAGCGGTTCTTGATGAATCCCTCGCGGTACGGAAGGTTCATGCGGTTGGCGAGCTGCATCGCGGCCGGCCGGCTCGAATCCGGAATCGGGATGATGACGTCGATATCGAGCTGATGGTATTCGCGCTCGATCTTGTCGGCGAGGCTCTCGCCCATGCGCAGCCGCGTCTCATAGACCGAAATCCCGTCGATGACGGAATCGGGGCGGGCCAGGTAGACGTATTCGAATATGCAGGGATTGAGCGTCGGGTTGGGCGCGCATTGCTGCGCATAGAAATTGCCGTCCTCGTCGATGAATATGGCCTCTCCGGGGCCTACGTCCCGCACCACCTCGTAGCCGAGCGCGTCGAGCGCGACCGATTCGGAGGCCACCAGGTATTCCACGCCATGATCGGTCTCGAGCTTCCCGAATATCAGCGGCCGTATCCCGTACGGATCGCGAAACGCCAGCAATCCATAGCCCGCGATCATGGCCACCACGGCATACGCCCCGCGGCAGCGCCGGTGCACGCCGGATACCGCCGCGAATATCGTCGCCGGGTCCAGCCGGTAATTGGTCGCGCATTCTTCGAGTTCATGCGCGAGTACGTTCAACAGCACTTCCGAATCGGAATTGGTGTTGACGTGGCGCAGGTCCTGCCGGAACAAGTCGCTCTTCAATTGCACCGCATTGGTCAGATTGCCGTTGTGCCCCAGCACCACGCCAAAGGGCGAATTCACGTAAAACGGCTGCGACTCCGCGGCCGACCACGCCGAGCCGGCGGTCGGGTAGCGCGTATGGGCTACGCCGCTCGCCCCCATCAGGTCGCGCATGTCGCGCGTGCGGAACACATCGCGCACCATGCCGCGGCCCTTGTGCATGTGAAACACCGCGCCTTCGGCCGTGACGATGCCAGCGGCATCCTGGCCGCGGTGCTGGAGCACCAGCAGCCCGTCGTAGAGCAGCTGGTTCACCTGATTTTTCGCAACCACGCCTAATATGCCGCACATGATGTTTTCAGCGCTCTGTGAATGTAATCTGTTTGGCAAGTCCCGCGGGCAGCCAGAGTCTTACCACCTCTGCCAATGCCATGAGCGGAGCACTGAAGCTTGCATTGCGCCACGCGGGATCGCGCGGGAGCGGCGTCAGGCCCGCGACCAGCACCGCGAGTATCACGATCGCGAGCCCGCGCGCAAATCCGAACACGGCGCCCAGCACCCGGTCGGTCCATCCCAGTCCCCCGCCCTTCACGATGCGCGTGAGCAAATAGGCGAGCAGGCTCATCAGGAGCAGCACTGCGAGAAAAATACCCGCAAACGCGACCAGTGTGCGCAGCCACGGAACCGTGATTACCTTCGTGAGCCAGGGTGTCACCTCCGCCGTAAATTTTTGCGCCACGAAAAAAGCCGCGATCCATGACAGCAGCGCCAGCAGCTCGCGCACGAATCCGTGGATGACGCCGAACAGCACCGATACAGCAATGATCGTAAGCACCGCATAGTCGAACCAGGTCACGGCCTTGCCCCAGCCGCCCGTGCCCGCCGCTCGCCCGCAGCACGCGCCGCAATCCCGCCAATCAGCTGACCAAGCGCATAGCGATAGACTGTCGTATGAGCGATTGGTGCGGCGGTGTAACCCTGGTCCGGCCTCATTATGCGCGGTCCTTGGGCTTGTCAGGCGATTTGGGTATCACGCTGCCGTTCAAACCCAGTCGCTTGAGCTTGTCGCGTGCCTTCTCGGCGGCGTCACGCGTAGCGAACGGTCCGGCCCGCACCCGCGTCACGTTGCCACCCTTGGTTGCAATCACCTCGGTATAGGCTTTCATGCCGGCGGCCGCGATCTGACGCTGTATTTGCTTCGCCTTGGCGGCATCGTTCAGTGCGGCCACCTGCACCACATAGCTCGCCGGGGCCTGGGGTTCGGCGGCGGGCTGGGACGGCGCAGCAGCGGCGGTTGCGCTGGGCTCCGCGGCCGGCGGTGCCGGGTTCTGCGCGACCGGCGCTTTCGCAGGCGTGCCTTCGGTATCCTGGGCCGGCGCGGGTGCCGCCACCGTTGCGGGATGGCTGACAGCTTCGTTTGAAGCGGGGGTTAAACTCTGAGCGGGCGCTGCCGTGGGTGCGGCCTTCGGCGCGTTGGCTACGGCCTGAGGGGCTGCCATCTGGATGCTGACATCCTGGGCTACCGGCTTGGGCTCGTGGTCCAGCACGAGCGGCAGGAAAACGACGACGATGATGACCAATGCGATGGCACCGACCAGACGGCGTCGCGCACGCTTTCTGAGCTGAAGCTCCTCTTCGCTTATGCTCTTTGCCATGCCTGCCGGATATGCACTATCAGATCATTCCTCAGCTTAAGGCCGGTCCACGCGCTGCCGTTCCTGCATTACGGCCGCCACCGTGAGAAAGGACCCGAAAACGACGATTTTATCATTTCCACCGGCGGCAGCATGGGCGGCACGCCAGGCGCTTGCAATATCCTCGTGCCGCTGTATCGGCACCGCCACACCTGCCCCGCTCAGCGCCGCGCTCAATGCCTCCGCACTTGCGGCGCGCGGCCCGGGGGCCGGCGCCACGTGCCAGTCGGTCACGCGATCGCGCAGTGCCTCCGCCACCGATACTATGTCTTTGTCCTTGAGCATGGAGAACACCGCCAGGGTTCGCGGCGTCGCTGCCATGCCGGCCAGGTTGTGCGCGAGCGCCCGCGCAGCCTGAGGATTGTGAGCGACGTCCAGGATGACCAGCGGACGCCCGGGCAGAACCTGAAACCGGCCGGGAATTTCGCAGGTCACCAAGCCGCTGCGCAGGCTCTGCGCGGAGGCCGGCAGCCGCGCATGGAGTTCATCGAGCGCAGTAATGCAGGCGGCCGCATTTGCGAGCTGACATTCGCCGCGCAGCACGGGATGCGGCAACCCGTAGCGGCCGCCCTTGGGCCCCCAGTAGCGCCACTGGCTGCGCTCGGCTTCGAACCCGAAGTCGCGATCGATGAGCAGCAGCTGCGCACCGATGCGCTGCGCATGATCGATCAGCGTCTGAGGCGGATTGCGATCGGCGCATATCGCCGGCCGGCCGGCTCGAAAGATACCGGCTTTCTCGAATCCAATCGACTCCCGGCTTGCCCCGAGATAATCGACGTGATCGATGTCCACGGTTGCAACCAGCGCGCAATCGGTATCGAACACATTGACGGCATCGAGCCTGCCGCCCAGTCCGACCTCCAGGATCGCGACATCCAGGCCTGCGTCGTCGAACGCAAGCATGGCGGCAAGCGTGCCGAATTCGAAATACGTGAGCAGCACGTCGCCGCGCGCCGCCTCGATGCGCTCGAAAGCGCTGCACAACACCGCATCATCCGCTTCGCGGCCTGCAATGCGCACCCGCTCGTTGTATCGCAGCAGGTGCGGCGAGGTGTAGCAGCCCACGCGATAGCCGGCCTGGATCAGCATGGCCTCCAGCATGGCGCAGCAGGAGCCCTTGCCGTTGGTGCCGCCGACGGTGATGACCGGGAATCGCGGCGATATCGCGAGCTGCCGCCGCACGCGCTCGACGCGGTCCAGCCCCATCGCGATCGCCTGCGGATGCAGGCGCTCCAGATATTCCAGCCACTCGGAGAGCGTCTTGCGTCTCAAACCGGCATTGCGGGATTCAGGATTCAAACGCTGACGCGCGCGATAAAATGAAGCACGGGTTAGCCGGCTGCAACCGGCAGCTTGCCGAGCAGCGTCAGCATGGCCACCAGCTTCTCGCGCAATTCGCGGCGATCCACGATGCGGTCGATCGCGCCATGCTCGAGCAGGAATTCAGCGCGCTGAAATCCCTCCGGCAGGGTTTCGCGCACTGTCTGCTCGATGACGCGCGGGCCGGCAAACCCGATCAACGCTCCGGGCTCGGCCAGCACGATGTCGCCTATCATGGCGAAGCTCGCCGACACGCCGCCCATCGTGGGATCGGTCAGCACCGAGATGAACGGCAGCTTCGCCTGCGCAAGCTGCGTCAGCGCCGCGCAGGTCTTCGCCATCTGCATCAGCGAAAACAACCCTTCCTGCATGCGCGCTCCGCCGCTCGCCGTAAAGCACACGAAAGGCAGGCGCTGGTCGAGACACACCTGCGCCGCGCGCGCGAACCGCTCGCCCACCACGGAGCCCATCGAGCCGCCCAGGAATTTGAATTCAAACGCCGCGGCCACCAGCGGTATGTTCTTGACGCTGCCCTGCATCACGACCAGCGCATCGTCCTCAGAGGTCTCCTTGCGCGCTTCCTCCAGCCGCTCGGAATAGCGCCGGCTGTCCTTGAATTTCAGCGGGTCCAGCGGCTGTATCTCGGCAGCGATTTCAAAGCGGCCCTCGACGTCGAGCAAACTGTCGAGCCGCTCCCGTGCCGAAATGCGATGGTGGTAGGCGCACTTGGGGCAGACGTACAGATTCTGCTCGATATCGGTGCGATAGAGCACGGTCTCGCACGACTCGCACTTGCTCCATAGCCCCTCGGGTACCACCTTCTTGGGGGCACCCGTGTCACGCTTGATTTTCGGCGGCAATAACTTCTGTAACCAGCTCATAAGTCGAAGTCTGTCTCCAGTCCGGCTGCCAATCCGATGCCAGCGCTGGGCGCCATTCTACTATGCCCGTATCAGTTTCGCGGCGGGCGCGGCGCTGCGCCTGAAGGCGCGTGCTCAGGTGGGGCAGATCCTTGGTCCAGGGCCCGCCGTATGTCCTGCATGAACGCTGATATGTTGCGCACTGCGCGTTCGCGCGGCGCGGATTCAATTTCCTGCACGAGGCGGCTGCCGATCACGACGGCATCGGCGACTTCCGCGACCGCGCAGGCGCTTTGCGCGTCCTTGATGCCGAAACCGACGGCGACCGGCAATTTCACGTGCGCGCGGATCTCAGGGATCCTGCGGGCAATCTCCCCGACATCGATGTTGGATGCGCCGGTCACGCCGCGCAGCGAAACATAGTAAATGTAGCCGCGCGCATACTCCGCGACGCGATCGAGCCTCGCCTGGGTCGTCGTCGGAGCCAGCAGAAATATCAGATCGATGCCGCGCTCAGCGAGCAGCGCCGACAACGGGCCGGCTTCCTCCGGCGGGTAATCGACCGCCAGCACGCCGTCTACGCCCGATGTGCGCGCGCTGTCGGCAAACTGCTGCAAACCCATGGCTTCAATCGGATTGGCGTACCCCATCAGGACCACCGGCACACTGGTGTTGGTGCGGCGGAATTCAGAAACGAATTCCAGCACCCGCTTCAGCGATACGCCGTGCTTGAGCGCGCGCTCGCTCGCGCGCTGGATGGTCGGACCGTCGGCCATTGGATCCGAAAATGGAACACCCAGTTCGATCACGTCGGCGCCCGCCCCGGCCAGCGCGTGCATGAGCGGCACCGTCATGTCCGGGTCCGGATCGCCGGCGGTGATGAAGGGTATCAGCCCTTTGCGCCCCTGCGCATTCAGCTGTTCAAACATTCGTGCGATGCGTGACATCAGCGGTACCGGAAGAATTGAAATGTGGCGCGCGTATCGATACGGCCGCGGGCGTGTGGCGCTTGCATGGCGTGCTGGCTACCGCTCACAGTGTGATGCCGGATTTCTCGGCCACCGTGTGCATGTCCTTGTCGCCGCGTCCGGAAAGATTGACGAGCAGTATCTGATCGGATCGCATGCGAGGCGCGATCTTGGCCGCGTAGGCGAGCGCGTGGCTCGATTCGAGCGCGGGAATTATCCCCTCGAGTCGGCACAGCTTGTGAAATGCGGCGAGCGCTTCGTCGTCGGTCACGGCCACGTATTCCGCGCGCCCGCTGTCCTTGAGCCACGCGTGTTCCGGGCCCACGCCCGGATAGTCGAGCCCGGCGGATATCGAGTGGGTTTCGATGATCTGCCCGTCCTCGTCCTGCATCAAATAGGTCCGGTTACCGTGGAGCACGCCGGGCCGGCCCGCGCACAGCGTCGCCGCATGCTTGCCGGTCTCGAGCCCAAAACCAGCGGCCTCCACCCCGATCAGGCGCACGTTTTCCTCCGCGACATAGGGGTAAAACAATCCCATCGCATTGGAGCCGCCGCCCACGCATGCGATCAGCGCGTCGGGCTGCCGACCCGCGAGCTCCAGCATCTGCTGCTTTGCCTCGATCCCGATCACCGACTGGAAATCCCGCACCATCATCGGGTACGGGTGAGGACCCGCAACCGACCCGATTATGTAAAAGGTGTTATCAACGTGCGTTACCCAGTCGCGCATCGCCTCATTGAGCGCGTCCTTTAGTGTCTTCGAGCCGCTCTCGACCGCAACCACCGAGGCGCCCAGCAGCTTCATCCGGTAGACGTTTTGCGCCTGCCGCTTGATGTCCTCGGAGCCCATGTAGACCACGCATTCCATGCCGTAACGGGCAGCGACCGTGGCGGTCGCGACCCCGTGCTGACCCGCCCCGGTTTCGGCAATTACGCGAGGCTTGCCCATGCGCTTCGCGAGCAGCGCCTGCCCGACCGAGTTGTTGATCTTGTGAGCGCCGGTATGATTGAGGTCTTCGCGTTTCAGGTAGACCTGGGCACCGCCGAAATGCTGTGACCAGCGGCGGGCGTGGTATATCGGGCTCGGGCGTCCGACATAATGCTTGAGCTCAAATTCGAATTCCGCCTGAAATTGCGGGTCGCCGCGGCATTGCAGATAGGCGGCCTTCAGCTCATCGAGGGCCGCGATCAGCGTTTCCGCGACGTATACGCCGCCGTAGGGGCCGAAATGCCCGCTGGCATCCGGCATGTCATAAACCTGCACTGCGCACCTCTTTCATGAATGCGGCCATCTTACGCTCATCCTTTACGCCGGGCCGGGACTCGACACCGGAGCTGACATCCACCGCATACGGCCGCACGCGATCGATTGCCTCGGCGACATTGCCTGCATTGAGTCCGCCCGAAAGTATGACGGGAAGCGGCACGCCGCGCGGGATCAGCGCCCAATCAAATCCGGTGCCCGTCCCGCCGTGTACACCTGCGACGAATGCGTCGAGCAGCAGAGCGCGCGCCGCGCGGAAATCTTCCGCATATTGTAACAAATCGACGTCCGGCTTCACGCGCACCGCCTTGACGAACGGAAGGCCGAACTGCCCGCAAAATTCCGCGCTTTCGTCGCCGTGGAATTGCAGCACGTTCAACGATGCGGCCGCGAGTGCACTTTCGACTTCCGCGGCGCTGGGATTGACAAAAACTCCGACCGTCGTCACGTAAGGCGGCAGCAAGCGCATGATATCCGCAGCCTGCGCCGGCGCTATGTAGCGCGGACTCACGCCGCAAAATATGAAGCCGACCGCGTGCGCGCCGAGTCGGGCGGCAGCCCGCGCATCCTCGGTCCTCGTAATTCCGCAGATCTTGACCGCCACCGTCGTCATGTTTGCTCTTCAATCTCCGCACCAGGCCCGCCGCGCCGGGATGGCGGAAACGCCCAGCGGGCATCATAGCTCACCTGGATCAGATAGAGTCCGGCACCCGTAGCCGTCGGCGCCGCCGCTGCGCGGTCGCGTCCGGCCAGCAGTTCCCCGAGCCACGCTGGGTCGTGCCTGCCGGAACCGACATAGAGCAGGCTGCCTACGATGTTGCGCACCATGTGATGCAGAAATGCATTGGCCGCGAATTCGAATTCGATGTAATCGCCGCAACGATCCAGTGTCAGTCTCCGCAGGTCGCGAACCGGTGATTTCGCCTGACACTCGGACGAACGAAAGGCCGTGAAATCGTGTTCGCCGACGAGCGCGGAAGCCGCTTCGCGCATGCGCCCGACATCGAGAGGCAGGTGAAACCAGCCGAGGTGCCGATGATAGGCCGCCGGGCGCACCGGGTGGTTCAACAATACGTAGCGGTAGCAGCGCTCGCGAGCAGAGTACCTCGCGTGAAAATCATTATCCACCGGCTGCGCCCAGGTGACCGCGACGCCGTCCGGCAGATGCGTATTGACACCGCGCACCCAGGCGCTGACCGGGCGATCAACTGCAGTATCGAAATGCACGACCTGGGCCCAGGCATGCACGCCCGCATCGGTGCGACCTGCGCATATCGTGGCGATTTCATGCCCGGCGATCTTGGCTATCGCCGCTTCGAGCGCATCCTGGACGCCGCAGCCGGAGGGCTGCGTCTGCCAGCCGCAAAATTGGCTGCCGTCATATTCGATCCCGAGCGCTATTCTCACCACATCCCCGAATACATCGATCGCCATTCGCTGCGGCGACGGCATGCTGAAAAACAAAGGGCCGCGCACAAATGCGCAGCCCTGGTCTGAATTAAGGCCAACGGCAGCGATTCTACGCTGTCGGCCTGAAGCTTACTTCAAACGATAGCGTCGAGCAATTGCTTGGCTTCAGCCTTCTGCCCGGAATCGCCCTCCGTCAGCACTTCCTGAAGAATCTCGCGGGCTCCATCCTTATCGCCCATCTCCTGATAGGCTTTTGCCAGATCGAACTTGGTTTGCACATCGTACCAATGGTCATCCTTCGGATGGTCCGCCAGCACCGACGGCTGCGCCTTGAGGCCGGTATCAAAATCAAGGTCGATATCATCGAGTGCGATATCGGCGATTGCGGGACTGCCACTTTCCGTCTCCAACGCAAATTCCAGTTCCGGATGGTCGACTTTGGCACCGCCCGGTACCAGCGTCGCACTCTGCTCCACGGTCTTGAATTCGCCGCCCGTCAAAGTGATCGGATCATGGGTCTCACCGTGCACGAGGCTGAGCCTCGCACCGGTATAGCTTTGTTCCCCCCGCGCCTGCGGCATCGTCGGAGAACTTTCAGGCGCTCCATGCCCGAAATCTATGATATTCGCCATGGGCGCGGGCGCGCCTACACCGGTTCTCCCGGATCTGTCCCCGGTCTTGTCGAGCACGAAGTCGGCGTCATTGTTGATTATCGGATTCGTAGACCGCGGATCCATTTCGATGTTGTCATGCACGGTTTCCGCCGTTTGAGCCGCCATCCTCAGCCTGCCCGGTACTACGACCGTCTTCTGAGACTGGTCGAGGTCGAGGTCGCCATCATCATTCAAGAGATCGCGCGCGAGGTCGAGATCGAAATCGAGTTTGGGGTTTGCGGGTGGCGGCGAAGCCGGCTCTGCAGCAGCCGCGCTTTTGCCCGCCGCATAAAGAGGATTCTCTGGCTGCAGCGCATACCCCATCACTGCCGCTTTCTGCCACTGCTCGCCGGTGCCGGAAGTCAGCGTGTTCAGCTTGCGCGCGATCTTTTCGAATTCAGCATGATCCTTGCGGCCCGCATAGATTTGCAGCAGCTTGATCAGCGCTTCCACGCTCTTGGGATTCCGGGCAACGGCCTCCTTCAGCACTTCCTCTGCCTGCACGTCACGCCCGAAATTCAGGTACAGCTCCGCCTCGGCGAGCGGATCGATATCGTCGCCGGCCGGTGCGGAGTTGCGCGAAACGATCTCCGCAGTATCGGATTCCGGTGCCCCGAGCGTCGGCGCGCGTCTGTCGTCGGGCCCGGTTTCGGAAGCAATGCGCCGACGGCGCGCAAACCAGTAACCTGCTGCGCCGAGCGCGGCGATCAATGCGCCGAGCGCAGCGACGTAACTGGGTTCACCCAAAATCTGGTCGGTAAGGCTGGGCGCGGGCGGCGGTGCGGCAGGCTTGACCTGGGGTTTCGGTACCACGGCACGCGGAGCGGCCGGAGATGGAGCCGGTGCGCTGCCGGTTGCGGGTGCCGCGGGATTCGATGCGGTTGCCGGCGCTGCCGGCGCGCCCACGGGCGGCTTGGCCGCTGAGGGTTCACTCTTTCCTGAATCCGCCTTCGCGATTTCACCGGTTGCAGTAGGCGGCGCAGCAGCAGGTTGCTGCGGAGGTAGCGCAGCACCGATCTGCCCCTTGATTTCGAGCAGACGCTGCATTTCACCCAAATTCTTCTCGAGCTGCGCAATTCGCGCATTCGCTTCGGTCAGCGCCTTGTCGCGTGCGGTCGCTTCGTCTTCCAGCGCCTTCAATCGTTCGGGGCCGGCAGGAGCAGCGGCATTTCCGGATCCGGCCGCGGCCGACGGTAGTCCCTTTGAAAGCTTCAATACTTCTTTGGGCGCCTCGCGGCTCGCAGCCTTGTCGTCGGCGGTGGTCGCAATCTTTCCACTTGCCGAGGATGTCGCTTCAGGTGCCGAGCCCGCTTCCGCTGCAAGGCGGGCGCGGTACGAATTCCAGTCTGCAGCCTGCACGCGCACTTCCCTGCCCGCTTCCTGCGCAGGTAATTCAGCGGTCTGCTGCTGCGTCGGAAAGCGCAGTATGGTCCCGGTCTTGAGCCGGTTCATGTTGCCACTGAAGGCGTCCGGATTATTTCGATAAATGCTTACCAACATCTGTTCGAGCGTCACACCCTGAGGTTTGGCGCCCGCCGCGATCTTGGCCAGCGTATCGCCGCGCTTGACGGTGTAGGCACTGCGTTGAACCGGCGGAGTTGCGCTCGCACTCGCTGCCGGAACCGGCGCCTGCTCGCTCACGGACGGTGACGTCGAAGCGGCGGGAGTCGCATCGCCTGCGACCGGCGGAGCCACTACCACGGGACTGACCGAGTTTTCGTTGCTGCCGTAGCCGGACGGATCGATGAGCGCGGTGTATTCGCGAACCAGCCGCCCCTGAGCCCAGTTCAATTCAACCAGCAGATCGATATACGGCTCGTTCAGCGGTCGGCTGGAGGTCACCCGGATATAGGGGCGGCCGTCAGCGCGCTTTTCGATCGTTGCGCGGGCGCCGACCAGCGCGGGGTTGTACTGTATTTTGGCCTGCTCAAATGCATCCGGGCTCGCGATCCGGGCGGTAAGCGACGCAAGTTCACTGGGCTGTTCAGTTACGAGCTCGATTTCCGCCCGCAACGGTTGCCCCAAAACAGAAACGACCGTGAGTTTTCCCAAGCCGGCGGCATCGGCCAGAGCCGGCGTAAACAACAGGGCGCACGCCAAAGCCAATGTTTTGTATCTGCTTTTTTGCACCGCCCGCCCTTTAATCGTCTGAGCCATAATCAACCCCGCAGTGGCTGCTCGTTCCCCCGGGCTTACTTATACCAAGCCCGTTTCGATATCTATATGGTTGCCCTAGGCGAAAAGATTTTACCTGCCCGAATTATTTCCAATCAGGGCAAAAGCCCTATTTTCGAACGTTTTTTTGAGGTTACCAGCACTCGCAACATGCGGCGCAACGGCTCGGCTGCGCCCCATAACAGTTGATCGCCGACGGTAAATGCGAGCAGATGGGCACTGCGGTCCAGCTTGACCTTGCGCAGCCGTCCGACTGGCACACTCAAAGTACCGCTGACCCGCGCCGGGCTCAATTCAGCCAGGCTGGCCTCGCGCTCATTCGGCACGACGCGGACCCACTCGTTGGCCTGTGCCAGCATGTCTGAAACTTCATCGAGCGGCAGGTCTTTCTTGAGCTTGATGGTCAGGGCCTGGCTGTGACAGCGCATCGCGCCTATGCGCACGCATATGCCTTCGATCGGAACGGGCTTGGACGCGCGGCCGAGAATCTTGTTCGCCTCAGCACCCGCTTTCCACTCCTCGCGGCTTTGGCCCGCGCCCAGATCTTTGTCTATCCATGGCAGCAGGCTGCCGGCGACCGGATGGCCGAAATTCCGGCTCGGGAAACTATCAGACACCAAAGCAGCGCTGACCGCGCGATCGATGTCGAGTATTGCTGACGCCGGATCCGAGAGCAACGGTTGAGCCGCCTCATGAACTCTGCCCATTTGCTGCAGCAGCTCGCGCATGTGCTGGGCGCCCGCGCCCGAGGCGGCCTGGTAGGTCATCGCGGTAATCCAATGCACGAGATTTCGCTTGAGCAGGCCGTGCATTGCCATCAGCATCAGGCTCACCGTGCAGTTGCCGCCGATAAAATCGCGCCTACCCTGCTTGAGCGCACGCCTGATTGCAGACATATTGAGCGGATCGAGCACGATCAGGGCATCGTCCTTCATGCGCAGCGTAGAAGCAGCATCCACCCAATAGCCGTTCCATCCGGCCGCGCGCAACCTCGGATGTATCTCGGTCGTATAGTCACCGCCCTGACATGAAACGAGGATGTCCATGCTCTTGAGATCGTCGATGCTGCGCGCATCCTTGAGCGGCTGCGCTGCGCCGCCCAGCGCCGGCCCCGGCGCGCCCATCTGAGAGCTCGAGAAGAATACGGCCTCGAAATTACCGAAGTCGCCTTCGGCCTGCATGCGCTGCATCAGCACCGAGCCCACCATCCCGCGCCAACCGATAAAACCCACCCGTTTCATAGTCTGATCCCGAAAAAAACCGGTCCGATCGCCGTCTCCGGCGCCTCTATTCGCTGCTTGCAGCCAGCGCCGCAACGATGGCATCCCCCATGCCGCGGGTGCCCACCCGCCGCATCCCGTCCTGATAGATATCGGCGGTACGATACCCTTGCCCCAGCACATGCTTTACCGCGGACTCGACGCGGCGGGCCGCCGGGTCGAGTCTGAATGTATAGCGCAGCATCATCGCCACCGACAATATCGTCGCCAGCGGATTCGCAATGTCCTTGCCGGCGATGTCCGGCGCCGACCCGTGCGCAGGCTCATACAAACCCTTGGAATCGGAGTCGAGCGAAGCAGAAGGCAACATGCCGATCGAGCCGGTGAGCATGGATGCCTCATCGGAAAGAATATCGCCAAACATGTTGCCAGTCACCATCACGTCGAACTGCTTGGGCGCGCGGGCGAGCTGCATCGCCGCGTTGTCCACATACATGTGAGACAACGCGACCTCGGGATAGCGCGCGGCCACGCTGTTGACGACTTCGCGCCACAGGCGGCTCGTCTCCAGCACATTCTCCTTGTCCACCGAGCAAAGCTTACGGCCGCGGCTCATCGCGAGCTTGAATCCCACCTCTGCGATGCGCTGGATCTCCGATTCCGAATAAAGCATCGTGTCGAAGGCGACGGGCTCGCCGCGTTCGTTGGTGCGCCGGCCGCGCGGCTCTCCGAAATAAATATCGCCCGTCAGCTCGCGCACGATCAGAATGTCGAGGCCCGCCACCAGTTCGGTCTTGAGCGACGACGCGCCGGCGAGTTCCGCAAACGCAAGCGCGGGGCGCAGGTTGGCGAACAGGGCGAGCGCCTTGCGTATGCGCAACAGCCCCTGCTCGGGGCGCTGGGCGCGCGGCAGCTTGTCGTATTTCGGGCCGCCCACGGCCCCGCACAATACCGCATCGGCCTCGCGTGCCAGCTTCAGGGTGCTCTCGGGCAGCGGGTCGCCATGCGCATCGTAGCCGGCACCGCCATACGGGGCCGACTCGAGCTCGAGCTTCAGGCCGTCGCGCCTGAGCACTTCCAGCACCCGCACCGCCTGCGCGACGATTTCGGGACCGATGCCATCGCCCGCCAGGATCGCAATTTTCATTTGATAGACTCAGTATTCGATCGGTTGCCGCGGTTCATGCCGATTCGAACAGCCAGGGTTGCTCCTGCTTGCGCCTGGCCTCAAAAGCCCTGATCTCGTCGGCGTGCTCCAGCGTCAGGCCAATTTCATCCAGGCCATTGAGCAAACAATGCTTGAGAAACGGATCGACGTCAAATTTGATGATGTCGCCGTTGGGCCGGGTAATGCTCTGCTCGCCAAGATCAATCGCCAGCCGATATCCCGGTTCCGCCTTCATTTCCTCGAACAATCGATCGACGATTCCCGCATCCAGCTGGATCAGCAGCAGCCCGTTCTTGAAACTGTTGCTGTAGAAAATATCGGCAAAACTGGGCGCGATGATCGCGAGGAAGCCGTATTGCAGCAGCGCCCACGGCGCGTGTTCGCGGGACGAGCCGCAGCCGAAATTTTCCCGCGCCAGCAATATCTGGGCGCCCTGGTAGCGGGGATCATTGAGCACGAAATCGGGATTGAGCGGGCGCTTGGAGTGATCCATCCCCGGCTCCCCGTGATCGAGATAGCGCCATTCGTCGAACAGATTGGGGCCATACCCCGTGCGCTTGATCGACTTCAGAAACTGCTTGGGTATGATCGCATCGGTATCGACGTTGCTGCGGTCGAGCGGCGCGACCAGGCCCTCGCGGGTTACGAATTTATCCATTACTTAGCCTTGTCTGCCGCCTTTTCGATCGATGTGCCGGCCTGCTTCACGTCCTTGCCCATGCCCTCGACCGTGTTGCAGCCCGCAAACGCCACCGCGCACAACATGAGCAGCACCAATGATACGACCCTCATTTTCAGTCTCCTTTACTTGTTAATGAAGTTTACGCACATCCACGAAATGCCCC